>Ga0114978_10002582_pt1 | contig 14915 bp, 19 predicted proteins | sample S_140212_EF_Meta_FD_87027 | JGI IMG/M metagenome (GOLD analysis project Ga0114978, IMG submission 87027) | Freshwater microbial communities from Lake Simoncouche, Canada to study carbon cycling - S_140212_EF_MetaG | ecosystem: Environmental > Aquatic > Freshwater > Lake | place: Lake... | reverse complement strand
TGGTATGTGATGGGTGCTGTTGTCATTACGCTTGTGGTCTGTGCCATCCGCTTCGCTACACCCCGCCAACATGGGGCGCCACGGATCATTTGGACATGGCGAGAAAAAGACACGATTGTGAATCTCCATAGTCGTGCCAGTTGGAAACGGTGGAATCCCGATCACACGATTCATATCCTTACCCCCACCACCTTCCAGAACTATGCGAGGGTCCCTATCGAGGTCTCCAGTCACCCCATTCTCTCCCCATTCCTAAAGGATATTGTGCGCATCACGGTGCTGGCCGAAAATGGAGGGATCTGGTTGGATTCCAATGTTTTTCTCCGAGCGCCTCTGGATGAATGGCTGTTTCAGCCTCACCCGACCCACGAAATCCATCCGAAAGAGGAGAAGATCGTGGGATTCGTGAGAGACGGTCGTGTGGACACGGCGTGCCTGGCGGCGCTCCCTGGATGCAAATGGCTTTTACAATGGAAGGAGGCGTGGATTCAACTGATGCGATTTGACTCGATTCAGTCCTATGCGACCATCAAGAAAAAAGAGGGCATCCCAATGGACGACCTCGTGAATCCACTGGATCATATGGGCGAAATTGCGTGGCGCACTGTAAAGGCCCCTTCTACTCTTTTCTTAGACCAAGAGACAATGCGAGAGCATATGACTCGTTAGGAGGCCTTTTGTGATACTTGTTGTGCTTCTGCTACCGCCTTTGCCTTTTTCCATTTGGTATACATGGGGACCCATTGCACAAAATAGGATGATGCGAGCCATTCCGTGGCAAGATGATGGAGTTCCTTTTCCGACTCGGTAAGAGATTCGTAAAACTCGTCGAAATCAGCGGGGAGCGGGGCGGGCTTGGGCTTCACGTAACGAATCGGAGCAGACATGGTGTGCTTTTGCTGTCATGGATAATTCGGCTCAATTTTTATGATTCTCCAAGAAGAATGCTACGATGCTATCTGGAACCCTTTGAACATGATACTGTCCCATTGGCCCTTTTAGCCCATCTCCCGCACCAACGGGTAGACCGAGACGAGGCAGAGGTCATGATCTGTACCCAACTCCCATGGGGCACAACGGATCGCCCCTTGATTCAATCCGTGTTAACCTCCTATGCCTCTTCAGACAAGAAGGTTCTTGTGTTTCTGCTATCGGATGAAAACGATCCATTTGATATCCCTCCCACCGTTCTCCTGTTTCGCACAGGAATGTATCGTAGTCACAGGCACCCTCGCGAACATCTCCTTCCCTATGTATGGGTTCATGAAGAACTCGCCCGTCCCGAAATGCCCTTCACACCATGTCTCTATACCTCACGAAAACCCATCATTGGCTTTTGCGGACTCCTTCATCCCTGTCGCATGAATCAGATCACACGCGTGAAATCGTCCCCACGGGTTGCCAGTAAAATCATCATGAACACACAGTATTGGGGAGGTGCTCCTGGGCATCCCGACGTGATCCGACCCTATCTGCAAAACATCCTGGACACGCAATTTACCCTTTGTGGTCGAGGAACGGGCAACTTTTCCGCTCGGTTCTATCACACCTTAGCCCTGGGGCGCATTCCGATCGTCGTGGATACGGATATGGTATTTCCATGGGAACATTCGATTCCATGGAACAACATTATCGTGCGCTGTAACGAAGAGGATGTTGTTACCGCGACGGTTGCATTTCGGAACACGCACGACATGGTGGAGGCGCAACGGCGCTGCCGAGACGTATATGACCGCTATCTGGCTCCAAGGGCATGGTGTGGGGCTCTTGTGGAGATTGTCCGAGAGTTTCTTCTTGACCCTTCATAAAGGATGCGGTTCAAAGATAGGCGACTGTTGACGATCAAGACGCCAGAGGACATGTTACGCATTCTGGAGGAGAAGGGAAACCCAATGTCTTCTTTTAAGAAAGGGACTCGCGTTCATGCCTATAATCATCTCCAGACCGATTATAGCTATGTATTGAGCGAAAATCCAGGCGAAAATTTTGATCCAGAGTTCAAGCCTGCATTTACTCCCCAGCAAATGTTAGAAATGGGTGTATTTGAGGGCCGTTATATTAATACGGCTCTACTAGAATTTGGCAAGGAGATTTTTATGACAGCACTAAAAAAGGGAAAGCTCTCGCCTCAAGGGGCCAATCCAGCCATCAATAAATTTGGCGTAAAATCCAGGTTATCTCTTACAGAATGGGAGGAATATGGATGGGTACCGAATCATTATCATGCTGTGTCCAGTCGTTACCCAATCCTCTCTACATCAGAAAACCCTGATAAACATGGGTGGTTTATTTGGTATCTGAGATATTACATGGGAAGACGCATCCCTGAACTGGACCGAGTCCAGATTGCCCGCTGGAAAGCCTTCACGCGCCACGCGGGCCAGATAAAAGCCAATTGTCGTAAGGGAGATGTGACGTGCCGCCCTGTGCAGCGGCAGGCCTTGCTCCAATGGGGGCACGATCCGATGATCTAGAGACAGTCTACAGAAACCTAAAGAAAAATTGAAACGTAATCGAACCGATTAGATAACCAACACGTCATGTCCTACGAACGAAACATGGCCTCCAAGAGATCCTATGAGACATCCATGGAACACGCGACGGTATACGAACATGCCATCGCTCACCTCGAGTCACTCCACGAGTCTCTACCTGAGAAATGGAAGCAGGAGAGCAACAAATACCGTCCGAAACGTCTGATGACGAAGCGAGAGCCAATCGATGACGCGATGGCCCTGTCATCCGATGACGCACACGATCTGCTCCACACCACTGTAAAGGACTGCAATCTCATGCTACGTGACTACCAAGAGAATGCCATCCACACCCTCCATGAACAAGACGGAATCAATGCGCTTCACATCCCGTGCCGCATGGGAAAAACGATCATCGCGGGACACGTCGTCCGATCCAAAAAGCCACGCATCCTTCTGGTCATGGCGCCTCTCAAGATCAGCGTCCAGAACTTGCGCGACGCCCATCGTCTCCCGTCTTTCCTTCCCGCCTACAAGAGTCTTCTGGTGGATTCGGATGCGGAAGGGACAACGGACCGTAACGCGGTCATTGCGTTTCTGAAAACGGTTGGTCCTCACGTGATCTACACGACGTATGATTCGGCCCTCCATGTCGTGGCGACCATTCCAGGAATCGAAGAGGCCTACCTGTTGGTGGACGAAGTCCACAATGTCTCCCCACCCCACTGTGAATTCATCAAGCGGTTCTCACAAGGGCTTGTGATGTCTGCCACGCTTCCTGAAGAGCTAGAAGAGGAGCTGTCACTGAATACGATCGTGCGAGTCCCCTTTTCCGAGGGAATTCGCAAGAAATACCTGACGGACTATACGATCTGGCTCCCGTTTCTCACAAAGGAAGAGGGAAAGACATCGGTCGTAGTCGACATCCCTGATACGTTCCAACATGACGATCACACAACGATCACACAAGCCATGTATGTGGCAACAGTGATGCTGAAGACAGGGGCTCGCCGCTGTATTGTCTACCTCAAAAACCAAGAGGAATGCGAACGGTTCATGACGCTTGCCTCTAAGGTGTTTGAGGAGTATCATGGGATCAGCATCTGGACGAACAAGATTGACGCAACGGTGACCGCTCCTGAGCGCATGACGCGACTGAAAGACTTCCAATCCGATGTGGGATCCTACCAGTTCTATCTACTGACGTCGGTCCGCATTCTGGATGAGGCAGTGGACATCCCGAAATGCGACTCGGTATTCGTGACATCCGTGGGAGAACACAGTAGCGACATTCGGATGATGCAACGGGCCATGCGCGGCTCCACGGTGGATCCTTCTAACCCGTCAAAGCACAATCAGATCATCCTGTGGGCGACTGGATGGGAGCAGTGTGTCAACTCGCTGGATGGCATTCGTGCGGCGGATCCTGAGTTTCACAAGAAGATTCGTGTGGCAGCAATGTGTGATCGGCAAGAGATGACACGGGAAACCATGGAAGCCGTGGAGCAGCAGGAACGTGAGATGCACGAGTATGTAGTGGTGTCTTGCATTTCTCTGTGGGAAAGAAATAAGATGCGATGGGTGGCGATGTATGAAAAGTTGGGAAAGGCTCCATCAACAATGTCCAAAGATCTAGAGGAGAAGAGAACGGGACAGTGGCAGAACAACATACGAAATGCAAAGAAGAACGGAACCCTATCAGACGCGCGTGTAGCTGATCTGGAAGCCATTGCTGGATGGGAATGGCATTGGAGAATAGAAGAAACATGGGAAGAGCAAAAGCAGAACTGGGTCACACACTATACCAAACTACAAAGGGTTCCTTCGGAAACATCCAAAGATCAAGAGGAAAGGCGAGCTGCAAATTGGCATGGCAAACAACGGAAGGCCTACCATAAAAATAAGATTTCTGAAGAGCGCCGTGCAGCACTGGAGGAGCTCCTTGGCTGGGAATGGGGAACGAAAAGAGAGAGAATCTACACGTGGGAAGACCAAAAGCAGAACTGGATCACACACTATACCAAACTACAAAAGACACCCTCCCCTACATCCAAAGAGAAAGATGCGAAGCGAGCTGGTGTATGGCAGTGCGGCTTGCGAGAGACCTACCATAAAAAGACGCTTTCCAAAGAGCGAACGGCAGAACTGGAGGCAATCGTTGGCTGGAAGTGGAGATCAGAAAAGAAAACAGAAAGAGGAGTTAGAGATACATGGGAACAGCAGAAACAGAACTGGGTCACACAGTATACAAAGCTACAAACGTATCCCTCTGCATTCTCCAAAGATCCAGAGGAAAAGAAGGCGGGAGCATGGCAGAACAAAACGCGAACCGCATACCATAAAAATAAGCTTTCAGAAGAGTGCATGGATGAACTGAAAACGATATCAGGATGGGCATGGTCTGTATCGGCCTTGGACTCAGATACATGGGAACAGAAGAAACTAAATTGGATCACATTGTATAACACGCTACAAAGGACTCCCCTTCCGTCATCTAAAGAAAACGATGAGAAAAAGGCTGGACAGTGGCAACAAACACAGCGGGTCGCAAAGAAAAACGGGAAGATGCCTCCTGAACGCATCATGGCCCTGGAGGAAATCCCAGGCTGGACCTGGTCTGGAAGATAAATCACAAACCATCCTAAAATTCCATAAAAAACAAGAGCCCTCTCTCGTTTTTTATGTGAAGCACCAACTCTACACATCGTATGGATCCACCACGTGGGATGAGACAGGAGCGATCGACTCTCGGCACAGCGGACATTTCATACCCTCTCGGCCGTTGTCGGTCATGCGGCGATAGCAGTGAACATGGATCTCATGAGCACATTTAAACCGAATCCATCGACCATCATTCTCGTGGCAGACGCTACAGTCTCCCCCTTGCTCTTCCGTTCGAACGTAGGAGTGGATATAACATGCCGAACACAGATCCTCGTTGGGGGATGGATGCAAACGGATTGGCTGACCACATCTGCACAATTTCCACTCCTTCTCTAATGACTGGATCCATGCAGCAAGCGTTTCTTGAGGGACCTCTAGGCCGTAGTTTCTGTGGGCGATGCATATGTTTTTGTAGGTAATAATAAACTGCAGCGTGTGTGTCTCTGGATTACATTCATCGCATGTCTCATCATACGCTAGATCATCTCCGTCGTCTGCATGGGGACAATCATGCTCGTGCGTAGGAGTGAGCACATGGATCTTTAGCAGCCAGTCTTTGCTACAGAAATAGGTAGTCCACGCATCTTCCTCTGGCTCATCTCCCGCATATTCTTTCGCATTCTCCACAATTGTTGGCATCTCCACTTCTAAGAAGCGCTTCAACAGAGTCTTTATTCTCTCTGATAGAATGATGGTCATGGTCTTTGTTTTTATCGTTATTCTGAAGATCCCATGTGTCAATTTTTTAATAAAAAGGAGCTCTACGTAACTGCATGGAAACCATTCACATCTCCTCTTCTTCTTCCTCCCCATCCGAATCCCCATCCGATTCCCCATCCACGTCCATCTTCATGACTTTTCTTTTTTTCACAGGAGCACCCATCATCTTGTTGTATTCACGTGTCCATTTTGTCTTTGTCGCCGTCGCAATCTCCACAGGAGCAAAGAGAACCTCCTGAAGATCACCAATCTCTTCGCGTGTCACCTTCATCTCTTTCATGCGGTGGATCACGCCCTTGATATCAGGATTCTCTTGTTGTAAGGGACGAAGAAGAATGGACGACATACTTTCCGCCATGTCCAGACGCATAGAAGACGCAGAGCACTGTTGGGTTCGTCCAATCTCCTGAAGACGAGCCTCATGTGCCCGCTTGCTCGACATTTTCCCTAACACACGAGGGAACGTCTGAAACCCTGCTCCTCCTGATATTCCACGAGCAACAGACACTGATCCCGCAACCACTGATGGCAACAAACTCCAATCTTGGGATCGTAAGAGCCGCTGCTGAATCAAATCTCCCTCTGAGATCCGATCTGATGCAAAGACCAGTTCCTCCATCGATCGGCACATGTTTGGATAGGCCTCTTGAACCATTAACGGCACCATGTGGCTGTCCACATAGACAAGGTCTTCTGCCTCGGTCCATGGGAGCTTTTTGGAAGACAGTAACCGCGAGGACGCCGAGAACAGATCCATTCTGAGATTCGGGTCTTTCTCAGCAGAAACGGCTACTCCTTTTCCACGTGCCTGAAGTGAGTTGATGACAGAACGAATGTCATTCCCAGATGCCTCCACCATCGCATCGATCTCTGCTCGTGTTATAGACATTCCCTCTTTCTTTACGATGGTCTCCATAGCAACAGCAATCACCAATTTGGAGGGTCGCGACATCTTGATTGTCAAACAGACCTTCGATAATGACGCCACCGCACGAGCATCGTTCGCGATACATACCACTGGATTAGGACTCTTTTGAATGAGTTGCACTAGTTCTGCCGCGCCTCCACGATCGCACCCATCACATTCGTCCATACAGATAAGGGTTTTTCGAAGGCATTTCATTTGAAGCGAGATCTGGCCACGCAGCATAGATGCCGTTCGAGAATCCGAAGCGTTTGATTCCTTTACATGATAGTCAAGCGCTTTCGCCACCAGATGAACTAACGTCGTTTTTCCAATACCAGGGGGACCCGTCAGGAGCAAGCCTCTCTCTCCAGGAGGCCGCACTGCCAACGACAGCCATTGCGCCACTTGTGCCACCACGGTCGAGTGCCCAATGATCTCTTTCACAGTCTTAGGCGCATACTTATCCACCCATAGCTCCTCTTTTCCCGCCACCGACAGACAATCCATTGAATCCGCCAACGCATCTACACAGAACACGATGGGAATGCCCCGTTGAACCGCTTCTCGGTATCGCAAGGACTCGGTAATGGGACGCCCATCATGACACGCCGTCCCCACATACAATGTATAGCCCTCACGCAACACGGAATGAATACGGGCACCTGGAGGAACGACCACTCCCTTCCCTGTGCATACGATGTCCATCCTCTCCCTGTTCATCCGTTTTCTACATCATGTAGTTCAATTTTTTACAAGAAAGAAGACAGCAATGCCATGACTCTCTTCATTCTCTTACATCTCGTAATGCGTTCTACCACCAACCTAAACATCTTCACCCTATCTAACACAATCATGAGTGAAGACTCCCCCCTCTCGCCAATGACACCACCCAGCACGCCCTTTCTCTCCACGGCGCCGTCGGACCCGAAAACGATCCCTACTATTCCCCTCATTGAACTTCCTACGGAGTCTCCTCTCATGACGGGATTGACGGCCGCCCTCGATGCCAATATGAACGATCTCCACATGCCAGCCGCGGCCTACACTCGTAATACATGGATCGTGGCGGATGATGACGATATCCCTCCGTTGGTGGCGGATACGGTTCCTTTTGTTCCTGTTGAGTCGCCTGATGAGTCTCCTACTGAGTCATCGCCTACTGAGTCATCGCCTGTAGAGTCTACAGAGTCATCCGACTCCACTGAACCCATCGATGCAATGGAGACATCAGACACCACCGATGCCGAACCCGACTACACATGGAGCGATGTCTCTTCAGAATCGGATGAGGAAGACAGCCGCATCCCTCCACAGCCATGGGAGGGTATCCCCACCGCACTGGTTGTCCTTTTTTTCGCCTACATGTTCACCCTGTCGATTGGTATCTGGACGGGTCGTCTTTTGATCTAGGGGTCTAAGGGTCTAAGGGCTTAAAGAAGTGCCTTGATCGCCCGTCGTCCCAAGAAGAACAACACACCACCCCACAACGTATCGGCAATCGCGAATTTCCAATCGTAGTCGGAGAAAAGCGCCAGCGTCGTGAAATCATACACACCGTAAATACACAATCCATACAGAAACGCCTGTTTGTCACTGGTCGTCTCCAGTATCATATAGGCGAGAAACAGATAAACGGGAATCGCAGCGAGATACCGCATCTGCAAAGCAGACCCCTGGATCTTCTCAGTTAATGCCCGCGCATAGATGCCGCCCGTCCCGATCCAAAACAAATCCAAGAGGACAAGGATGCCCGCCACTTGAAGCAATTGTTTCATTCTATCAAGCGATCCTATAAAAATTGAAACTTGACATCACAAAAGGAGCAGCAACAAGCAATGTCCGCCTCTGCCTATAAAGATCGTCACGCGCTCTCGTTCGCGGCTCCCCAAGAGGACGTGATCAGCTACGAAGAGGTCAACCTCCAAGACCAAGAGAACAAGCGCCATGCGCTCTCCATGCTCAGCATCGGCGAGAAACGGACCATCCACGGACTCCACTACTGGACGATCGAATCCGCCGCCGAATGGTTCTTGACTCAGAAGAAAACGCAGGATCTTCGCACGATGACCCCCTATCTCGGCTCCATGGATCGTATTCGGTATCATCATGCGCTCCGCCAACTCACCCACGCGGACTGGGCACCGCCCGCCGATCTCCCGCGACTGTTCTACCAGGCCCTTCTTGCCCCCACATCGCTGAATCCTCTGGATCTCCTCGCGGTTCATCTCTTCGCTCACATGGACGACATGGGTATTCTCTCAGAGTGGTCCCATGAATCACAGCGCATCGCCGCTACCGCAGCCCTTGCGGCCGCCCCAGTAGGCTCCTGGCTTCTCCGACGATCCTCTGTGAAAGACAGTGACATCATTAAGACGCGGGCACTCTGTGTGAAAGACAAACAGACACATATCACACAGCACATTCTCATCGCGCATATCTATGGCTTCGGCTATGCCCATCTGGCGGGTGTCCAATCGCATCAGCAGATGCCCTATTCGGATGGACGTGCCATTCCGTCGACGATCACGGAGCCCCACTACATGATTCCGAATCCGCCGTTGCCAGCGATCGAGCGACTTTCAGGATCCTTTCTGGATCTTCTCCAGACATTTGGAAACATGATGGACATGGATAAGCGGCTCTAATTCTCCACCTGACACCCTACACATAGAGTCGTATTACCGTATTGCGGGGTGCGTCCCTATTTTTATCATCTTTTCTGTAAGCGCAGCAGATGTCCACAGAAACCCTACACATCGAGGCATTTCATTCCCAACTTCATGGGGCCCGTATTCTCTGTCATGGAGGCTTTACGGCCGATCAGATGCCCCCGCTCTATGAATCCATCCAGCCGCTACGAACCCCTTTCAAACGAAGAATCCTCGTCACGGGCTCTCCCCTGTCCCTTTGCACGCTTCTGCCTCTCCCGTATGACGCCCAGTTCCACGTGAAAGACAATCATGATTGGACGATGGTCCTGACGTATATAACGTATGTTGTCAAGCCCCTCTTGCTCGTGGTAGAAAACCTGGCCATTCCAGATGCCATTTGGCAGAAGCTCCAACGCACCACCACGGTCATTCATATGGCGCCTGTGAGGACCCCTGTGACCTTAAAACCGTATGATGTGATCTTTTTTCCGCCGATGGAGACGATGACGCGCGAGGAGACGGAGTGGATGTATACTGCGCTTCAGACGGTGTATCGACCGACCTATTCGGCCAAGGAACACAAGGAGGTGCTCCATGAAATCAGGGTGGCAAAGGCGGGAATGTGTTGGTCTCGGATGGATGAGGAGGCGCAAGGGGGCGCGTTGTATTGGTATGATCCTGTGGCACAGCAAGGAGAGGCGGTGTCACGGGAGCAATTGTCTAAGGTGTGTGAATGGATGGCGGTTCAGTTGAAGTCATAACTTTGAATCCTTTGAAAAGATCATAGGGGTCGGAAGCTCTGGACCGTCTGCCCAAAGCCTGGTGGCAAGGCATGGCCGACTGGTAAGGCATGGCCGACTGGCAAGGCATGGCCGACTGGAATACGAGCTTTCCCTCGGCGTCTCACGGATCGTTTCTTTCCGCGACGTCCTTTCATGGGAACCATAGGTACAGGAAGACTGGCATGATAGACCACCCCATCGCCGCCATGTTGGCCGTTCATAGGTTTTAGAATAGGACGATACACGTCAGAAGGAAGCACAACCCCTGAAAAGGCATGCTCTAAGGGAGCGCCCTGTGCACCTCCACGAGATCGCTTTGTTTTGTGCTTCAAGTTGCGCTTCATGCTACGCTTCATGCTACGCTTGGATCGCTTGGATCGCTTTACACGTCGTGTCATGTCTACCAAGAAAGAAGAAAACTACGAAGGATCATAGGGTGATAGGGAAGAAAGAGGGGTCTCATGATCTCTCGCACGGAAGAGCTCCATGGACTCTTGGGGCTTTGCATCATGAGAACACGATCTCGTAGACGCCGAAGGGCGGCATTCCATGCCTGGGCCACAGAGCTCTTAGAAACACACGGAACTCCTACCATTTCGGGGCCCTTCAAGACCACATTCCCTGGCCTACGCCCCTCCATATGATCTAGATAGGCAAGTGGGATCTCATCGCCCTCTCGCCCCTCTTCCCAGATCAGCATGGAATAGATTCCGCGGGCCGCACGAGGCGGGTCATCGGTCATGTTGTCCAGCGTAAAGAGGCGCACCCCACATTCCATGGCAAGCCGATAATGTAACAGAAAGAGAAAGGAACCTACACGGTGACCGATGGCGGAGTCTACATGATCACACACTGCCAGACCCTCTATCGTATAAACGACGGATGCGTGGGCCACATAGCAATCATCTTTCCGTAATGCAAATAAGACGACACTACATCGAGGACGGGGCGTGATGGTATATTCTAGGTAATAGGGGGGTCGGAAGAGGGGAACTGCTTTCTGATACAGTGCCGTAACCACATCCAACAAACAGGACATCCTATCTAGTGAATCACACGATGCTCTAGATAGGAGATAAATCTCGCACGAATGCTTTACGCTAACGCTTCATGCGAATTCTTTACGAGTTGCTAACGCTTATGAGCGGCGAGCACGACGAGTCTTCGACTTCTTCGACTTGCCGCTGCGCTTCGCCATCGACTTGCGCATCAGAGTGAACTGGCCCTTCTTCGGCTTGAAGCCAAGGGCAAAGAGGTGCTTGATGGCCTTCTTGCCCGCCGCCGACTTACGACGGGAAATGATGCGACCCTTCTTGAAGAGGAGATCGCCCTTCTTGAGACCGCCAGGGGTCTGACGAGCCGTGCCATGGTAGACTTGCGCTTTCGAACCGATACGAGGAATGGAAGACATGTTTCTATCTGTCGGAGAGATTATTTCACGCACCTAGACCGCTTCCAAACGTCTCCAAAAAAATTGAAAAGGAAGACATCTAAAACAAAGGCCAAGACCAACGTCAAGACCAACGCCAACATGGCCGCCGAATTCAATGACTACATGTCGGACTCCAATGAGATGGAATACGAAGAGATCTCCGCGAATCTCTCCGCGCATCACTCAGGGTGCACCGAAGAGGAATCCCTCGACGATCTGATGACCCTCGAGAGCAAGTTCGCCACCATCCATGACATGAGCAACGAGGACCAATTGGAGCTCCTCATCCATGAAATCAAACAGGTGATCATCTACAATCTCCCGCTAGACAACGGATGGTATACGAAGCGAATGGAGTTCATCTACGACTATGCGACGATTGGCTGGATGGAGATGGCGGAGCGTCTCGAAGGGAAGGACCCGTTCATTTCCAACACGTCACGGGACATTATGAAGCAACTGAAACAGCTCATGGCGGAATGGGATCACCGTCCGACGATCTCCCTCCCCGTCTACTATCGGGTCCTTCACGACATTCAGGACGTCTGGGGACGCTATCGCACACAGTATGTCGGAGAGGAGGAAGACGAGGACGTCGTGGGGCTCATCGAGCAAATGACGTATGTGTCGTTTCCGCCACGTAAGTAACCGCCTCGGAAGTAATCGACACGGCCGTCTTTCCTATTTCGACATATCCATAACGAAGGGTATAAACAAAACCATAAGAATAGATACTAGAGCCCTTAAAAATTGAAATCCGAGACATGCAAAAAACAGGCACCAGAATGTTTACCTATACCAAAAATGACGAGGGTCTCTTTGTGTGCCCCACGTGCCAGGCCACGAAAAAGAACCAATCCACGATGTTTTATCACATGAAGCGCCACCAAGAAGCATTTAGCCATGTGTGTAAGATCTGCGACAAGGGGTTTCTCCAAAAACATACGCTGGATCTCCATTATCAGTCGAAGCACCCAGAGCGGGCCAAGAAAGAGAAGGCCTTCCTGTGTCCATGTAACACGTGTGAATTCTCTTCATTAACCAAGGGAAACGCCATCATTCATTATATGCGCGTCCATTGTGCAGAGGAAATCAAGCTCATCATGAAAAAAGAGGGGAAGTTATATCGGTGCGAGGCATGTCAAAAGGAATTCAAGAATTCGTGTGGGTTTATGTATCATTGTAAGGGTGATTGTTTACCGTGTGAAGATCAAGTCAAGCGCGATGCGATACGTGATTTGATATAAGAACGGTTACCCTATTTTTTATGCCAGGTTCCTACCTGTTACTCTTTCCGTTATTCCTGGAGCTGCAGGATCCGAACGAGAGAAAAGGCGTGATACCCAAGAGCCGCAAAGGTGATCATCAATAGCACCTCATAGGCAGCGCGAGGGGTATCCTGTTGATTCCATCCGATATAGATTAAAAGCGGGGCAAACAACAGAGCGTGAATGGCGTTGATGTAGGCGTAATCGGATTTCATAGCAAGACGCGACAAGAATTTGGAGCCGTGAAACAGCAGAAGAATCGCTCCTAGCGCCAAGAGAGCCTTGTAGACCCATGGATGCGTGGAGGCGCGGTAGACGCCGACATAGAGGAACAGTGGGACGATGATCAAGATATGGAAGAGTGCAAGAACAAAGTGTTGATCCATTTCTATTCACACAGAAAAATAATCGCCGTCTTGTGACTCTTGTGACATCGGCCGACCAAGCCCCTGTTGATAGACACTCGCAATAAGGACAGCACCGAATCCGAGGTAGATCCAACGGAACAGAGTGTATCCACAGAGATACTCTGTTAGTAACCCACCCACAACGAATACAATGACCGTATAGAGCAAATGTGCAGCAGTGACAGGATAGAGTCTCTCTTTCACATCTTGTAAACCCGCCTCTTTGACAGCTAACAGTCCGTCCATCTATAAAGAGAAGGGAGTTGGTGCAGTCGCCTGAGCAAAAGTAGAAGAAGCAGAAGGAGATGCCAACCGTCGACCAAGGAAATAGGGGGATAAGACGATCGTAGGACGCGTCCCGTAGCCAAGGTGTTTTTCAGAGCAGAAGGGAACCGCCACTTTTTCACGAAGAGCCATGTTGAGCTCACGATGTTTCATGATTTTGAGCTCTTCGAGAAGCTCGTGGGTGCGATCGTGCCGCTGTGATAGATGCGAGGAGGTCTGGTGTGTGCGATGGAGCTCCTCTTTGAGCGTCTGGATGCTACTTGACATCTGCTGGAGAAGATCGTGTTGTTGTTGGACGACATTCTGCAATGCGTCAATCTTCTTATTCAGCTTTGATTCAATATCAATGGCGCACCAATCATCATCTACGCTCATTCTGTTAAGAGTGTGGTGTTTTTACGGGGTTCACTCTATCAAGCGCCTTCTTCATGGGATCCGCGGCGCGCAAAGCAGGCCCGCACAAAGCAGGCCCGCACAAAGCAGGCCCGCACAAAGCAGGCCCGCAGGGTCTGCGAGCCTTGTGGGGACTGCGAGCCTTGTGGCCTCTCCCACCGCTACAATCTCCCCACGACGCAAGGAGTATTCTGCGGGCCGCAGGCCCGCACGGCGCGGCCTCGCCCACACACTGTGTAGTCCTGTATTCTATCTTCTCGTATACCAAGAGAACTACAGATCTCCTCCAACATCCTCACCAATCAACATATGACGGATGCGACCACCAGGATATGAATAACCCTCTCGCTTTCTAGTCTTGCGAGTTCCACGAGTCCCACGACCTCCACGCGTCTTCTGTAACGTCCCCCCTTGAAGTTGAGCCATATCCAACACATCAATCATCCACCCCTCATTGCTGAACACTCCCTCTAGTCCCCTCTTTATGAAAGGGATGAGCCATGTTCGTGCATGAACACAGCGACGCTCCTTAGGAATCGCAGAGAAGAAATCCGCATAGTGAGTAGCCTGTTCGTAAAGCGCCTCTAATTCAGAGTAAAGATCAGAGGGTGGATTGGCAATACGAAGGAAATCCTGAAAGGGCGGAAGTGGTTCGGTAGATAAGAAGTGATCGACACGCGATCGATATGCATGATGAGACGATTTATCTTTATAGGTTGCACGAAAATGCTTTTCATACCACGTGCATCCATTGAATGCAATGGAGAGATAATAGAGAGAGACGGGTCTCGCATGACTTCCTCGTTTACGATGACGTGATTGTCTTTTTTCATCGTCTGTTCCACATTCTACAGTGGACATATCATCAAAAGAGAAAGATGTGATTTCAGGTATCATCTTATGAATATGACGAAGGAGCGTTTTGATCATTA
>Ga0114978_10002581_pt1 | contig 14916 bp, 12 predicted proteins | sample S_140212_EF_Meta_FD_87027 | JGI IMG/M metagenome (GOLD analysis project Ga0114978, IMG submission 87027) | Freshwater microbial communities from Lake Simoncouche, Canada to study carbon cycling - S_140212_EF_MetaG | ecosystem: Environmental > Aquatic > Freshwater > Lake | place: Lake... | reverse complement strand
GACTTCATGTCAACGATGAACATGGTGATGCCCTTGTGCTTTGGCACGTCAGGATTTGTGCGGGTCACGATCAAACCAAAACTTGCGAAGTGTGCACCTGAAGTCCACACCTTTTGCCCGTTGATTACCCACTCATCGCCATCTCGAACAGCCTTGGTTGATAACCCAGCAACGTCAGAACCTGCACCTGGCTCGCTGAATAGCTGACACCAGACTTCATCGCCACGAAGCATCGGGCCAATGTGGCGCTTGCGCTGCTCTTCAGTTCCATATTCCAAAATCGTTGGCGCGCACATGCCAAGGGTCACCATGAATGGTGAACTTGGCATGACGTAACCGCTGGCTTCTTCATTGAAGACGCGCTGATGACTCATCGTCAGGCTTTGGCCGCCGTACTCCTTTGGCCACGACAACCCCGACAGACCATCGTCATACAGCTGATTTTGAAATTTACGAGCGATGACGAGAAAATCCTCAGTCTCACCCTCTTGTGCCTCGCCATCGCCAACGGCGTCGATGCGCTTTGCATTCTTGGCGAACCAATCACGTGCACGCAGGCGGAACTCTTCGAGTTCTGCTGGAGTTTCAGTTGTTGTAGTCATGGTCATTCCTCCTAGTAACCCAAGCCGACGAGTATTGCTTCGCGATGCTGCTCTGGCGTACCAAATAATGCTGCAGAACTGCGTGCGCGACGGAAGTAGAGATGAGCGGGATGCTCCCAGGTGTAGCCAATGCCACCGTGAACGCGGATGTTGGTCAGCGTTGCATCGTTGAAAGCTTGCGAGCAAGCAACCTTGGCAAGACTTGCCGCCAACGTGAGGTCTTCACCCTCGGCAGCTTTATCCGCTGCATCTTCTGCAGCGCCACGTGCCTGCTCAACATCAACCAACGTGTTCGCACACATGTGCTTGATGGCTTGGAACGAGCCGATAATGCGGCCAAACTGCGCGCGAATTTTTGCGTAGTCAACCATCATTTTCAAGATAGCGTCAGCCCCACCAATTTGCTCACTGGCAATCAGCGTTGCTGCCAAATCCTCGATCTGCTTTACCTGTGCTGCAGCATTAACGGCCAAAGCCGTTGCTGGCGCGTTATTCATCGTGATGGAACCCTGCTCGCGGGTCAGATCCAAAGTGTTCAAGGCTTCGCGGGTAACGTCATTTGCATTCACCACGAAGATTCCCACACCTTCAGGGGTGCTGGCAGTGACGACGTAATAGGTTGCGCCGCCATTATCGAGGACGAAAGTTTTCTTGCCGGACACTGTCCAGCTGTCGCCCGTTTTCGTGGCCTTGGTGCCTTGCGCAACTGATGGCCATTGGTTCGGTCCTTCACTCAATGCAAGAGCCGCTGTGGCAGTGCCTGCAGCTAGGGCTTCCAAGAAAGGCTTCTTTGCTGCGGCATCCGTTGACACCAGAAACGGCACAGTGCCAAGTGCTGCGCTGGAAAGCATCGGAAGTGGCGCCATCGTGCGGCCGAACTCCTGCAATACCGCGCCGAGCTCGCCCAGACTGGCGCCTTGGCCACCGAACTCTTCAGGAATCACCAGACCGGCAAGACCTAAGCCGGCTGCGACCTTGGTCCATTCATCGGCCGGCACACTTTCTTTACCATTTGCGATGCGATGCACCTTGTCGATGGGAAACGTTGAATCTAGGTAATCAGCGACAGCACTTTTTAATGCCTCGCGCTCTTCAGTCATAACAGACATAGGCCTACTCCTTTTATCCAAGTGAACTCATCGTGCCAGACGCGAACGCCCGTTGCAGGATAATCGTCTAACTAATAGTAAGCAATAGAAATCTGCTGTGATCCTCAATATTGCCCGCAGATTGCGCACTACGAACTCAGAAAGCCCTCATTAAGTCGTTCGAGCGAACCGATAACAATGTCTTTATCGGTGGTGAACCAAAAGGGCGGCAAACTTGCTCTCAGCGATTTGGCATATCCAGCGTTGGCCAGCCGGGAATCCAACACCGCGACCACACCTTTGTCGGTTTCACCCCGGATAAGTCGACCCACCCCTTGAGCAAGCAAGAGGCCCGCTCGTGGCACCGAGATGCTGCGAAAACCTGAGCCTCCAGCGTCATCCACCGCTTGCTGGCGGGCCGCAATCAACGGGTCATCTGGTCGAGGAAATGGAATGCGGTCAATCACGACACAGATACACGACTCTCCTGGCACATCAACGCCTTGCCAGAGCGAAACGGTGCCCAGCAACGTCGTGGCTGGATTATCGGCAAAGGATTTCACCAAGGTGCCCACAGCGTCTCCGCGTTTTTGTACCAACATCGGATACTTCTTGTTATCAAGGCGTACGCGTAAGTATTCGGCCGCACGCTCCACCCCGCGCCAACTTGAGAACAAGGCCAGTGTGCGCCCGCCTGCAGCTTCAATGAGTTCCGCCAACGTATCCAAGGCTTCCATTGGCACACCGTCACGATCGGGTGCTGGTAGTTCGTGAGCCACGTACAAAATTCCTTGTTTGGCGTGATCGAACGGCGAACCCACATCCATCGTGGTCACATCTGAATCCGTTAACCCAAGACTGGTGATCAGCGAATCAAACCCGCCCGCAACAGTAAGCGTGGCACTGGTGAGCACCACGGGCGTTTTGCTGAAGAGCGAATCCCGCAACAGCCCACCAATGGATAACGGAGCTCGTCGAAGAATTGGTGCACGATTTTCGCCCGGATCCAACCAGACCACGTCGTAGTCATTGGCATTGAGCATGCTCCCGGCTGTGTCTTGCATCTCCTCTACCGCTGCCTTTGCTTGCTGCAATTTAGCTAGCGCATCGGGATCTTTTTCTTCCTTATTGGCGTTCAGCACAGTCATGACTTGATGACCGCTGTCACGGATGAGCGTGAGCGCGAGGGTGAGCGCTTGAGGAATCGGCTTCAGGCGCGTGGGCCCAGGTAAATCAATAGCCGCTTCGGCTAACGCGTCATCGAGGGCATCCATCGCGTCTTGCAACTGCACCAACGTGGGTTCATCAACTAGGCGTCGCGCCCGACTCAGCGAGCGCTCAACCATGTAGGAACTGAGTTCACTCGTGAGCGAACTCGTCGCACGATCCACGAGTTCATGGCCCTCATCAATAATGACAGCACCATGTTCTGGCAACACTGGAATATTTTCTAAGGCATCAATAGCCAACATTGCATGATTCGTAATAATGATGTCTGCCTCGTTGGCCTCTGATCGCCGCTTTGCAGTGAAGCACTCCTCGCCATAGACACATTTGCTTTCGCCAACACACTCACGACGACCAACAGTCAAACTGCGCCACACCCGCGAATCAATCTCGTCGTCATATTCATCCCGATCGCCGGTTTCTGTTTTCTCAGCCCAAGCTCGAACGGCAACCACCTGATCTGCGAGCGCATTCTTTTGCGTTGAAAATAACGCGTCAGATTCATCATCGGGAATCGCTCCGTGCAGTTTTTGCAAGCAGATGTAGTTATTTCGACCCTTAAGAACCGCGTACTTAACTGGCCTGCCTAACTCGTTTTCCAAAGCTTCAACCATGCGAGGTAGGTCTTTATCTATGAGCTGACGCTGGAGGGCCAGGGTTGCCGTGGCAATAACGACTGGTTCTTTGTTGGCTAAAGCCGCGATGGCCGCGGGCACCAGATATCCCAGTGATTTTCCGGTGCCTGTTCCCGCCTGAATGATGGCGTGACCATGGCCTTGAATCGTTTTGGCAACGGCGTTAGCCATTGCATGTTGGCCTTCGCGATGTTCACCGCCTATGGACTCAATGACCTTTTCGAGAACGTCATCAACTTCAGACACTTGCCTGCTGCAATTCAAAAGCTAAATGTTTTGGCACTCGAGCAACGAGATGACTTCCCAACTCATTGTGATCGAGCGCAATGACATCACCGAGTTCATGTACTCGGGAAATGAGATCTCCACGTGAATAAGGCACGACAACGTCAACTTCGAGCATCCACTGCGGTAGGGCCGCTTCGATGGCAAGAGCTAGTTCGTCGAATCCTTCACCCGTGACAGCAGATACAACAACAGCAGTTGGCTCGCTTCGAAGGATTTGGTTCACCACATCTTGATCTGCGATATCCGCCTTATTGATCACAATAAGTTCGAGAACTCCGCCCGCACCGATGTCATTGAGCACAGCGCGAACTGCTGAAATTTGCTCAAACGGCGCTTCATCGCTGCCATCTACCACATGCAAAATCAGATCTGAATCTTTGACTTCGTCGAGGGTTGATCGAAAGGCCTCAACGAGTTGATGGGGCAAATGTCGAACAAAGCCAACGGTGTCAGCAACCGTGAATTCGCGACCGCTCGGAGTTTTAGTTTTGCGAATGGTGGGATCCAACGTGGCAAACAGGGCGTTTTGCACAAGCACGCCTGCACCTGTCATTCGATTCAATACGCTGGACTTGCCGGCGTTCGTGTAACCAGCAATCGCGACCGCAGGAACCTGTGCACGTTTACGGGCCGCACGTTGGGTAGTGCGAGACTTTTCCATCTCTTTTAGCTCGCGCCGTAATTTCGTCATGGAGTCTCGAATACGGCGACGATCCGTTTCAATCTTTGTTTCACCTGGGCCACGCGTGCCCACACCGCCACCAGCGGCGCCACCTGCGCCACCAGCCTGACGTGAAAGTGCTTCACCCCAGCCGCGAAGACGAGGCATGAGGTATTGGAACTGAGCCAAGCCAACTTGGGCTTTACCCTCGCGACTTCGAGCATGCTGGGCAAAGATGTCAAGAATCAACCAGGTGCGGTCGACAACCTTGACCTTAAGAATGTCTTCGAGCTTGCGAAGCTGACCAGGGCTCAACTCACCATCAACAATCACGGTGTCAGCCTTGCTTGCGACAACAATCTCGCGCAGCTCTTGCACCTTGCCCGAACCAAGATAGGTAGATGGGTCTGGATGATCGCGACGTTGGATTACAGCATCTAACACTTCTGATCCAGCAGTTTCAGCCAATGCAGCCAGTTCACGCATGCTGCGTTCTGCTTGTTCAAGAGTGCCTTGAGTCCACACACCAGCCAGTACTACCTTTTCAAGCTGAACTTGACGGTATTCGGCTTCACTGATGTCTTCAAGTTCGGTGGAGAAGCCTGCTACTCGACGTAACGAAGCGCGATCCTCAAGTTCTAATTCGCCGGTGGAAATTCCACGCGGATCGTCATCGCTGTACGTCGTGGTCATTGAGCTCCCCTCAAGCTGGCAAGAGCACGTTGCCACGCGCCACTAAAGTTGCCGGCCCGGTGAGCGACAAATTTCCGGTTTCTAATTCTTTGACGAAGACTGTTCCCCCCGGGACATCTACTTGTATACCTCGTTCGCTGGTGATATCCATTTCTGGATAGTTCCGTGCACTAGCCCAAGCCACTGCGCAGGCACCGGTGCCACAACTCATTGTTTCGCCAGCGCCACGTTCATGCACCCGCATCGCAACATGGTTTGGCCCGCGCTGAACAACAAACTCCACGTTCACCCCATTTGGAAAAATACTGGGTGGCAACACTGGCGGAGCAACTTCAAGACTTCCGACCTCTTCGAGGCTTTCCACAAAGGTCACTGCGTGTGGATTAGGCATGAGCACAGGCACAGCGGGCCACAGTTCGTCTTTCACTCCGATCAGCGGAATCGCCGTGGTTTCTGGCTGAGTTGCTGGACCCATATCAACAGTGATGGAAAGATCTGAATTCATGTGACACATGCGAACCCCTGCGCGGGTGGCAACCGCGACATCAGCTTCAGTGATTAGCCCAACCGCATCAAGATAACGAACAAAAACCCGAATGCCATTGCCACACATTTCAGCGATTGAGCCGTCGGAGTTGCGATAGTCCATGAAGAATTCTGCAGTCTTGGCCTGCTCTGCAAACTCAGATAGATGTGCGGTTCTCACGACACGCAACACGCCGTCGGCCCCTATCCCCGCATGTCGATCGCAAATGAACTCCACATCTTGTTTGGTGAGCACTCGGCGGTCATCAAGGTCAGCGATGATGATGAAGTCATTGGCTGTGCCATGACCCTTAACAAAGGGAATTTCATTGAGCGAAGCCATGTGTTCAGTCTAAGTGCAGAGTGCGGGCATAGGCCTCGTCGACTCGAATCAACACCTGTGGCCAGGACTGCTCGGGCGCGTTTAGCCGATTGTGCTCGGTTAATTGCGCTAACAGCGCACGATCTGTAGCCAAAGTTGCAATTGCGTCAGCCATTCCCGAGTCCGTTGCAGCCAACAACCCTTCACGGCGATCATGAATAAATTCGGTCGTTCCTGTCTGGGAACGAGCAATGACAGGCAATCCGGCCGACCTGGCCTCCAAGGCCGCGATTCCAAAGGATTCTTTGACCGAAGGCTGCACATACACATCACTCATCGCGAATACTTCGCGAATCCCACCATGGTCGAGACGCCCAGTGAAACTGACGATGCCGCCAAGTCCGTGTTGACGCACGAAACTTTCAGCACGCGATCGTTCCGGACCATCACCTACTAAACGCAACAGCAGATGCGGATTCGGGCCAATGCGTTCCTGAGCAGCTTGAATGATCTTCAACAGCGGTAGCGCGCGTTTACGCGGGGCAAGCCGCATAACCGTCACCAGATTCAAGATTGCAGCATCGTGATTGCGTGGAGGTAACTTCCAACTTGCAGGGTCAATGCCGTTGGGCAGGACCAGTACTTCCTGTAATCCCGGGAGAGCAGCTGCAATATGCCTCGCAGCGATGTCACTAACTGCAGAGACTTGCACCCCCCATTTCGACCACTTGGCGACCATCTCGCTGAGGCGATATCCAGGAGCGGCGATAGGACCCCAAATGCCATGAACGGTGACCAAGATAGGGATTGCTAATTCATGTGCGGCTCTGATTGCCCCCCAAGCAAAAGGCGAGACAACACCGACATGCACGTGCACGATGTCTACGGGGTGTTCACGCAGGGCTTTGACAACGTGGTGGCGCGTGCGTGGATGAATAGGTAGGTCCCCGGGAATCCGAGCTGTGATCCGCGAGATTGGGATGCCATCGATCACTTCCACACCCGTACGAGTAGTGCCACCTAGTGTCGCGGTCAAAATCCGCACATCGTGCCCCGAAGCCACCTGCTGCATGGCTAAAGCGCGCACCTGCGTCTCAATGCCACCTGTTCGAGGCAGGTAGCAATCAGTGACGTGGGCGATTCTCACTCGATGACCGTACGACAAGATAGGTCGATCATGACAATCCACCCGGCCGCACGCACCTTGGTTTTTGTGCATGCCCACCCTGATGACGAGGCACTGTTGACCGCGGGCACCATGGCGCGTGCCGTTGCTCAGGGTCAGCGGGTCGTGCTGGTTGTTGCCACAAATGGGGCAGCCGGGCTTACCTCAGCCTCGCAATCAGACTCCCTTGCTGACTTGCGTTCTACAGAACTTGAAGAGTCGGCCGCCATTCTTGGCCTGCATCGAGTGGTGTCTTTGGATTACGAGGATTCTGGGCTGCATGGCGAAATCGATGCTGGGCTTGCTCATATGGATCGTTTCACCGTTGCTCAACAGATTGCCAATATCCTCGACGAAGAATCTGCCGACGTAGTAATCGGTTATGACCCCCAAGGCGGGTATGGCCATCCTGACCACGTTGCCGTGCATCGCGCAGTTCGCGCGGCAAGCGTGTTGGCAAAACAGGCACCCACCCTTTTTGAAGTCACCTTGCCTCGCGAACCGATTGCACGGGCGGTGCGAATTGCATCAAAACTTCGGATAACTCCAAAAGATTTTGACTCGAAGTCATTTGATGCGGCTTGGACTCCCAGCAGTGAAATCACCCATCGAGTAGACGTACGCGGCTACTGGAAGGAGAAGAAGTTGGCGCTCCGCGCTCATGCTTCGCAGCATGAAGGCGACGGTCAACTTCGCACGCTAGCTGTGCTCACTCGACTTCCTAAACCCGTTGCGACGGTGCTGCTGGGTACTGAGTATTACTGTTTGGTGTCGTCACCTAAAAGTGCGCAAACGCGTGATGCTAATCCAACCTCGTTGTAGTCCAACCAGGTAATCCGCTGATCCTGTCTAAACCACCTTTGTTGGCGTCGTGCAAATTTCTTCGTGATTGCAATAGTCTCGCTGATGGCTTCATCTTCGGTGCACTCACCGGCGAGAAATTCCAGCACTTGGGTATAGCCAATAGCTCGAGTTGCCGTTACCGAAAAATCCTCCACTGCAAATGTTCGCACTTCGTCAACGAAACCGTCGGCAAACATCTGATGCACGCGCACTGCAATGCGCTCATCCATTTGCTCACGTGGAATTTCTAGACCAACCCGAATAGTCTGATACAACTCCACCGGCTCTGGCAGCCGGGCGATGAACTTCTCGCCAGTCACTTCAAGAACTTCAAGGGCGCGAACTATCCGCCGCCCATTCATCTGCCCGATTTCTGCTGCTGCTGCTGGGTCCACCAAAGCTAACTTGCGGTGCATCGCCGATGCGCCTAACTCTTCAAGTTGCACTTCGAATTTCGCCCGAATTTCAGGGTCTGTCGCGGGAAATTGCAGGTCATCCAAAATTGCTGCTACATATAAACCCGAACCACCAACTACGATCGGCAGAGCGCCCCTGCTCAACACTTCATTAATAGCTGCGCGCGCAATTTCCTGATATTGCGAAACTGTCAATACGTGCGTTGAAGGCCACACATCAAGAAGGTGGTGGGCGATCCCTCCGCGCTCTTCAACATTTGGAGTGGCAGTGCCAATATTCATTCCGATATAGGCCTGCATCGAATCTGCGCTGATGATTTCTGCGGTTCTGCCACTTCGTGTGAGTTCTTGGGCTACGAGAACGCTGAGCGTGCTTTTTCCTACCGCTGTCGGCCCAACAATCACGAGAACTGTCATGGACGCCACGACGCTACGAGGTAATTCACCCCAAACGGAGCTGATTCCAAAATAAGTATTCCCTGCATCTGGCCCACAGCATTGGCAACTACTTGCCAAGCCGGTATCCCGCGACACCACAGTCGATCTGCTTGTTCCTGATTAACATCAAGAATTGCATCAAGGTCAGCCTCATCGATAGCGCGCGCCATTGCCTCATCGAAAGACGCTGCATCTGGTTGCACATAGCCCGGCGCTTTTTCAGTGCGAGTGGCTGAGCCATCCCCTACGACGACGATCAAGGTAGCGAGCGTCTCGGCTTTACGTGCGACTTCTCTGCCAAGGTCTTTGCGATCGCTAGCTGTTGAATCATGCGCGGCTTCCAGACCAATCACGCTACCCGCCCAGTGAGCTCCGTTCAGAATTGCAGCAGCGATTGTGAGGGGCTGTGGTAGCTGTTCTGTGCCTGACCCCAACGCATAATCAAGAAGCCCACCAAAGCCACGCGTAGATCCAATGCCACCCTGATCAAACCAATGAGTGCGGTCACCAGACCCGATGACGATGACCTGCTCAGCGTCCTGAGTAAATTCCAAAACTAATTCGATTGACGCATCACGCTCGTCAACGAGTAACTCTTCAATATCTACGTCTGGGCACAGCAATGGAGCCGCAGGAATAAAAACGACACCGATAATCATGCGCTACCTACTCGGATGGTTGGCATACCCAGGGCAATACCGGCGACTTCTGGTGGAAGTTCACTCAGATCTCCGGCTTTCGTGCGACGAACAGAAACCAATCGGTCGGCAACCATATGAAACGGAGCTGCAAAACTGACCTCGGCGGTAACAACATCGCCTGGACGCGGACGAGGCTGATGGGGATCAACCGTGACGTGCACTAAACGAAAATCAGGAGTTCGCCCAGAGACTCGATCGGTGTCGCCATCTTTGCGACCCTCGCCTTGAGCAACCAGTACTTCGACAACCTTGCCAACCTGCTTCAGGTTTTCTTCCCAAGCAATCTGATTGCCAACAGCAACGAGTCGCTCATAACGATCTTGTTTGACTGCATGGGGAATTTGATCAGGCATTTCTGCCGCTTCAGTGCCGGGGCGTGGTGAATACAAGAAGGTGTAGGCCATGGAGAAGCGTGCTTCTTTCACTACATGCATGGTCTGCAAGAAATCTTCTTCAGTTTCACCCGGAAACCCAACGATGATGTCGGTGGTAATCGCTGCATCTGGCATTGCCTGGCGAACCTTGGCGATAATGCCTAAGTAACGGTCTTGACGGTATGAGCGACGCATGGCTTTCAAGATTTCATTGGAACCTGACTGCAAAGGCATATGTAACTGCGGCATCACGTTTGCAGTGACTGCCATTGCCTCGATGACATCATCGGTGAATTCACCTGGGTGCGGTGAGGTGAAGCGAACCCGCTCGAGTCCTTCAACTTCACCACAAGCTTTTAATAGCTTGCTGAAGGCTTCGCGGTCACCGAACTCAACGCCATAGGCATTAACATTTTGGCCAAGCAAGGTGATTTCGGAAACCCCTTGCGCCACGAGTGCTTCAATTTCGGCCAAGATCTCGCCTGGTCGGCGATCGCGCTCTTTGCCACGCAGCGCAGGAACGATGCAATAGGTGCAAGTGTTGTTGCAACCCACGCTGATGGAGACCCAAGCCGCATATGCCGATTCCCGTTTTGCAGGCAGCACAGATGGAAACTCAACAAGGGATTCCATAATTTCAATTTGTGCTTCTTGTTCAATGCGCGCGCGTTCTAACAAAATGGGCAGTGAACCGATGTTGTGCGTGCCAAAGACCACGTCAACAACGGGTGACTTCGTAAGAATGGTGTGTTGGTCCTTTTGGGCAAGACAGCCGCCTACTGCGATTTGCATGCCAGGGTTCTTGGCTTTCACCGGAACGAGATGACTCAAGTTGCCGTACAGCTTGTTATCTGCGTTTTCGCGCACTGCGCAGGTATTGAAGACGATTAAGTCGGGAGTCACGCCTTTCATGAATGGGACGTAACCAGCCTCTTCGAGCATGCCTGCAAGGCGCTCTGAGTCGTGAACATTCATTTGGCAACCATGAGTGCGAACTTCATAGGTGCGGGAAGGCTGGGTCACAATCAATGAGTCTAAGGCGCGACACCTGAGTCAGAGTAGGCACCAGTAACTCGTCAGCCCTTGCTTGCCTTCGTGGTCGCGTGCACGATCGTTAAGGTCTGGGTGGCTGCCCCCGCCACACGCGTGGGTGTCTTGGCGTATTTCTTGGTTTGACTCACCGTCTTCACAGCACCCTGTGTACTGGCACTTGATGACGAAGCCAAGGCAATGGTGTCCGCACTCTGAGCCGAGCGAACAGCCAAGAGCCCACCGATTCCAAAGAAGACGCCGACGGCCAAAACTGAAGACAGTGCCTTTTGCCCCGTGGAGGTTGGTCGGTTGCTTTGCTGGCGTACCCGGTTCGTGTTCATGGGTCAAGCATTCTTGAAGCCTGTATGTAGGCAATACGGCGCAGGTTAAACCCAGGTTAAGAGAACTGATGTGAAGCCTTGTTGAAAATTCAATAAATGATGGACTTCAGTTGGTAACTACTCATAAAATGTTGCCTCATCACCACATTCTGTTAGGGAGCCTCATGACTATTTCTATTGCCGGCAAGCGCGTCATCATCACGGGAGGCGCCCGCGGTATCGGTGCAGCGGCGGTGGCACATTTCGCTGAGCAAGGCGCACACGTTGTGTCAATAGATGTTGAGCAGGATCGCGGAAAGTCGATAGCAAGCCAAGCTGATGCTCAAGGCCCCGGAAGCGTCACGTTTGTCGCCGCCGATGTTGCCAATCGCGCCGATATCTTCGCAGCCATTGATAAGGCTGTGGCGATTCTGGGTGGGCTCGATGCGGTCTGCGCCATCGCAGGAGTTGAAGGTGGCGGATCCGCCGAGGACATCAGCGAAGCCGAATGGGATCGCATCGTTGATATCAATGCGAAGGGCACCATGTTTACCAACCAAGCAGCTTTTCCACACCTACGTGACAATGGCGGAAGCATCGTGAACTTCGGTTCGGATGTGGCTCTTAGCGGCGGAGTCAGTGCTCCGTATGCAGCCTCTAAAGGCGCGATCCTTTCTCTTACCCGAGATCTTTCACGAGCTTGGGGTCAATATCGAATTCGCGTGAACTCGCTCATCCCCATGATCTGGACCGACATGTATGACGAATACCGTGCTCGCCTAACTCCTGAGCAATTAGCAGGCCTAGACGCCTCAATGCTGCAAACCATCCCCCTTGGCGGAAAACTCGGGGATCCAAAGACTGATTGCGCGCCGGTGCTTGAATTCCTCGTGTCAGATGCATCAAAGTTCATTTCCGGTCAAATTGTTTCCGTCAATGGCGGTGCAATACCGGTTCGCTAAGCACAGGAACGTATCGCTCGCTCTTGCATGCAAGCATTTTGGCAAAGAAAACGTTCGCTTTGGGATGTTTTAAGTAACGGTTGAGTCTTCACGGCCCGCCGGTGGTGTTGCGGGGCGATATTTGTCGTACTTTGATCAGATGCGTTTTCTTAAAGGTTTGTTCATTGTTGGGGCAGTTACTTCCATAGCCGCGTGCAGCTCAGTCGTGAGTGCCCCCAATGGCGGGTCAGGCAGCGGGTCAGGAGATTCTGCCGTTATTGCTACTTCACCATTGACGGGCTTACCTGAGATGGCACCAACACCAGTTCTGATTGTGAAGCTTGATAACACTCGAAATGCGCAGCCGCATGCGGGCTTGAAGTACGCAGATGTGGTCTATCTCGAAGAAGTCGAATATGGGATTACCCGCCTTGCGGCTGTTTTCTCCAGCACGATCCCCACCCGTATCGGGCCAACCCGCTCAGCGCGCATTACGGATATTGACCTCACCGCTCAATATGGCAATCCCGCTTTCGCATTTTCAGGTGTGCAACACAAAATGTGGCCGGCAATCAATGACTCAACCGTGGTCGATGTGTCCCCAAACAAATATGCAGCCGCATATTTCAGAGATCACGATCGCAAGATGCCCTATAACTTGTTCTTAAATGGCACGAAGTCGCTGACGTGGGCTACGGGCGTTTCATCAGACCGAAATATTGGATTCGTTTTTTCTTCGGAAACACCACAAGGTGGCATAACCAACACTGGCGCAACCATGAAATGGAGTGAGGCTTCAGCCGAATTCACCTACGACCCAGTTACTGGGCTTTACAAAGTTTCGCTCAATGGAATTCCAGCTCAGGCAGATGAAGACACCAATGGGCAAAGTGCGGCGACGGTGATCATTCAAAATGTTGTGCAAACACAATCGAAATACTGGGATAAAGGTGGTGGAAATACCCCACACGCAACCACGATCGGCAGTGGCACGGCCACCGTGCTTCGCGATGGCAAATCTTTTAACGTGAATTGGAATCGGCCAACATCTGACTCAGGCACGACATTCACCATGGCAGATGGTTCGCCAATGGCATTCAAACCAGGTCAACAGTGGGTTGTGCTGTTGAACGCCAAAACGCCAGCCACCTTGTTGCCACAACCTTCTCCCGCGCCGTCAACGAGCAGCAAAGCACCAGTAACTATTTAGTCCCAGCGTCGTTCGGTGCGATTATTAAGTCGCTGCCTTTACGAACCACGGCACTCATGCGGGGCAGGCTACTCACCACTACTCACGCCTTGAGCGGAACTTTCTCTTCTTCATCGATAATCTCATCTCCACCAGATTCGATCTGAACACGAGGCAAGATTCGGTCAAGCCATCCTGGGAGCCACCAGTTAGCTTTGCCCAGGATCGACATGACAGACGGAACAAAGATCAAGCGAATAATGAAGGCATCGATAATCACTGCAGAACCAAGCGCTACACCGAACAACTTAATCATGGAGTTCTTGTCAGGAACGAAAGCCAAGAACACGCTGGCCATGATTGCCGCAGCGATAACCACCACTCGCCCTGAACCAGCAAGTCCACGTCGAACTGACACGGCATTGTCACCTGTGTGCATCCACTCTTCTTGCATACGACTCACTAAGAAGACTTGATAATCCATCGACAGGCCAAACAAGATTGCAAACACCATGATTGGCAAGAATGGGAAGATTGGTCCAGCCCCGGCTAAACCAATGACATCACCCAGCCAGCCCCACTGGAAAATTGCAACCGTGACACCCATAGCTGCTGCAAAACTCAGCAAACTCGTGATTGCCGCGGTGAGCGGGACGACGATGGAGTGGAACAACAACATCAACGCCAAGAAACCTAGACCCACCACCACAGTGAGGAAAATGGGTAAAGCATCAGTGAGTACGGTGGTGAAGTCGTTAACCACGGCTTGCTCACCACCAACGTAAAGCTTCGCACCTGTTTGCTCGGCGATGAGCGGGTCGACGTTATCGCGCAAATTATTGAGCAAGTCAGTAGTTGCTACATCCTGAGGTGCGCTCGCTGGCGTCACCATGATGGTGCCGATCGTGCCGTCTTTGCCGAACGCAGAAGGATTCGCGCCGATGATTGGCAGCGTTGCACTGCTTGGCAATGTTGATGCTACGCCTGGTGTTGCCTCCAAAGTTTTCACAGCGGTGGCATATGCAGCGAAATCATTTGCTTTTGGAAGTTCAACAGCGACAAAGAATGGGCCGTTGACTCCTGGTCCAAAACCTTCTGCCATTAAGTCATACGCAGTGCGCATTGGACTTCCTAATGCTTTGCCAGAGTCATCGGGAAATCCAAGGCGAAGCGAAAAGATTGGAATCGCCAACACGAGCACGACACCCAGAGAAATCAAGGCTGGAATGAGTGGCTTACGTTGGAGTAAACGCCCATAACCAACCCACGCTTTACCTTCTGAATGTGCCGTGCCAGCTGAATTCACTGAACCGATTTTCTTACCCCACGGCAACCGCACAGCTAAGGCCTTCGTGCCAAGTAGACTCAGCAGCGCAGGTAAGAACCACAGCGCCGATAGCATCACGAATAACACTGTTAACGATGCTGCGATAGCAAGACCATTAAAGAAGCCGAT
>Ga0114978_10002580_pt1 | contig 14922 bp, 17 predicted proteins | sample S_140212_EF_Meta_FD_87027 | JGI IMG/M metagenome (GOLD analysis project Ga0114978, IMG submission 87027) | Freshwater microbial communities from Lake Simoncouche, Canada to study carbon cycling - S_140212_EF_MetaG | ecosystem: Environmental > Aquatic > Freshwater > Lake | place: Lake... | reverse complement strand
TCCCAGGGCTGCGCCGCCACAGGTCCGACAAGGCAAACAAGACCGGCCGCCAGGGCAAGGCATGTCAGGCGCATCGGCGATCCTCAAAAACACGATGGACCTGCTCTAAAGGCTTGCCGGTTAAAGCGGCCTAAAGTCCCAAAAATGCGGGAAAACGGACAAAGGGACGGGGGTGGACAGGGTTAGGCCCATGTCCTATATCCCCCCACCTTCCGTGACGCGGGGTGGAGCAGCCCGGTAGCTCGTCAGGCTCATAACCTGAAGGTCACAGGTTCAAATCCTGTCCCCGCAACCATCAAGAAAAGCCCGGCCCAAAAGGCCGGGCTTTTTTGATGCCCCGGCGATGCCGCCGCGCCGCACAAAAGCCGACAAAAGCGGGATTCTTGGTCCCGCCTGCCGCTTTCATGTGCACCGTTAATATGGTCACCCGATCCTGATTGCGGGGGGTGTGGGGCGCCGCTATAACCCCGGCCCTCAGGGCGGGTTTTGCCGAGTCTTTTTCGCTCTGCGTGTTGAAGGGAGTGTGCATGGGAACCCAGGTCCCCGCCGACTACCGGCCCTCGGATAACGAGCCCTTTATGAATGAGCGCCAGCGGGAATATTTCCGCCGCAAGCTCAACATGTGGAAAGACGAGATTCTCAAGGAAAGCCGCGAGACCATCCAGAACCTGCAGGCCGAGACCGTGCCGCATGCCGATCTGGTCGACCGCGCCTCAACCGAAGCCGAACGCCAGCTGGAACTGCGCACCCGCGATCGCCAGCGCAAGCTGATCGCCAAGATCGACTCGGCGCTGCGCCGGATTGAAGACGGCTCCTACGGCTTCTGCGAAGAGACCGGCGAGCCTATCTCGCTCAAGCGTCTGGACGCCCGCCCCATCGCCACTTTGTCGATCGAGGCGCAGGAACGCCATGAACGGCGCGAGAAGGTTTATCGCGACGACTAGGGCGCGCATCACAAAATGAAAAAGCCCGGCTCGCAAGAGCCGGGTTTTTTTGTTACCCCACCGCTTATTCCGGTGTGTTCGGCTTACCAGGGCATGATGATGTCGAGCAGCTGCGAACCATAACGCGGCTGCTGCACATCGCTCACGATGCCGCGGCCACCATACGAAATGCGGGCTTCGGCGATCTGGGTCAGGTTGACGGTATTGTCCTGGGTAATGTCTTCGCGGCGCACGATGCCCGAGACGCGCATGTCGCGCAGTTCGTTGTTGACGCGCACCTGCTGGTGACCATCGATCACCAGATCGCCGTTGGGCAGCACCTGGGCCACCAGCGCCGCCAATGTCAGGTTGATGGATTCCGAACGGGCCACGGCGCCGGTGCCGGTGTTGGACAGGTCCGAGCCCATCTTCACCAGGCTGGAAGGATCCAGCTGGCTGGGGAAGGCTTTTTCCAGGCCGAACAGATTGTCCATGCTGGCATTTTCGCTGTTGGCGCGGCTGCGCGAGGTGGTGTTGGACAGCTTGGCGGCGTCGGCGGTCGAGACATTGACCGTGATGACATCGCCGATCAGGCGTGCGCGCGGATCGTTGAAGAAGCTCTTGGCGCCCGGCTGCCACAGCGAATTGTCGACATGGCGAATGGGGGCGGGACGCGGAATTTCCGCCACGATCTGGCTGCCGGCGGGATTGCCCACGGCGGCCAGGCGCGGGGCTTCACCGATTTCCGACAGGCGCGTGGCCGCCGAACAGGCCGCCAGCGACGCCGTCATCGCAAGGACAGAGGTGATTTTCAGGAACGCGATACGCATGGGAGATCCTATCGACGGGCAAGTTTGTTGGGAGCGGAAACCGGACCGCCATTGGCGCGCACGGTGCCGGGCGCGGTGACGGTGGCGGAGATCATGCGAAAGGAGGCGGGATTCTGGATGGTGACGGTATCGCCGATGCCGCCTTCGCTCATCGCCCGGCCCATCGCCACCAGCTCCACGCCGGGGGCGCTGAACTGCATGGTGACGGTCTGGCCCTTGAGGATGACGATGGGGCGGCGCCGACAAGTTGAAGCCGGTGGATTCCCTGGCGCTGTTCTATGACAATATCGACCTGACCCCGATCGGGCCGGACGGCGATGAAATGATCCGCCGCATGTCGGACCGGCTGGTGGCGGTGGACCTGCTGGGCCCCGCGGCCAGCCTGCTCGCCTATCAGGTGGACAAGCGCCTGGACGGCATTGCCAAGGCGCAGGTCGCCACAAAGCTGGCCGCCGTCTATCTGATGGATCACAAGGCGCAGGAAGCCGTGAAGGTGATCCGCGACTCCAACATCACCGGCTTGCCCCAGGAAGAAATGCATCAGCGCATGCTGCTGGAGGCGCGCGCCTTCGCGGCCCTCAAGCAATGGGACAATGCGCTGGACCTGATCGCGACCGACGATGGCGAAGACTCGCGCCGCCTGCGCGCCGATATTTACTGGGAAAGCGGCAATTGGGCCGTGGCCGGGCAGAAGTCGGAAGAAATAGTGGAACCGCGCTGGGCCGATGCCGCGCCGCTATCGGTTTCCGACCGCGCCCATGTCCTGCGCGCCGCGGTGTCCTATTCCCTGGCCAACGACGAAGCCGGGCTGGAGCGCATCCGCACCCATTTCGCGCCCAAGATGAGAACCACCCCCGACGGCAATCTGTTCGCGGTCCTGTCGGCCAGCATAGACGCCCATGGCCTCGCCTTCCGCGAAGCCGCCGCGAAGATTGCGGCGGTGGATACGCTGCAAGCCTTCATGAAGGACTTCAGCAAGCGTCACACCGACGTGAAGAGCTGACCCTCATGTCATGGCCCGCGACTGCGGGCCACCCGGATGACTGCGCTCCATTCTTAAGATCGCGCCACTGTTTCAGCTGGATGGCCCACACTCCGGTGGGCCATGACAATCAAACTGTTTCCAACCACGTCAGCATGCGCTTCACCATTTTCTCCCAGCCAGGTTCCCCAATCAGCCAGTGGCCCATGCCGGGCAGTACTTCCGCCGTGGCGCGCGCGCCATACAGCGCGGCGATCCTGGCCACCGTGCTGGGCGGATTGATGCGGTCCTCGCTGCCGGTCAGCAGCAGCAGCGGCGCCGAGACCGCATCAGCCTCCACCGCGCTGGCATGGTTCATGTCCAGCGCCCAGTTCATCACTTCAAAGGTGGCGCGCCCGGATTCGGGGACAAAGCGGTCATAGACCGCGTCGCGGGTGCTTTTGGGCAGCTTGTCCAGGGAATGCGCCAGAGCGACGTCCCGTTGCGGCTCCAGAATCTGATTCCAGTAGCCCGGCTGCAGATGCATGGACTGGGCGGCGCCGATCTCGAACAGGGTGGTGGGCGGCACGCCCCACGGCGCCGAAGGCGCCAACAGAATAAGGGCCGCAACCTTGGTGCGGGCAGCCAGCATCTGGGCCAGCAGGCCGCCCATGGAATGGCCCACCAGAATCGGCGGCGCCTTCAGGGCGGCAATTTCCTCTTCCAGGTCGGCGGCGTAATCCGCCAGGCCCGTGGTGGCCAAGGCGGTGGGTGCGGGCGTCAGGTCGTGAAAGCGCAAGGCGGGCGCGGTGACATGATAGCCGGAGGCTTCGAATTTTTCCTTGAGCCCGTCCAGAGACCAGGGGCCGCAGAAGGCGCCATGGATCATGAGGACGGGTGGCTTCACGCGTATTTTCCCAGCACGGCGATGACGCTGCGATAGGTGTCACGCTTGAAGGGCACGATCAGGCCGGGCAGATCGTCCAGGCTGACCCACTGGAAGCTGGAAAATTCCGGCTCGTGCGCGGTCAGGTCGATATCGCCGTCATGGCCGGTGAAGCGCAGGGCGAACCATTTCTGGCGCTGGCCTTTGTATTTGCCGTGAAAGGCCACGCCGATCAGGTGCGCCGGCAGGTCGTAGGTCACCCAGTCGTCCATCTCGCCCAGGATTTCGGCCTTGTCGGTGCCGACTTCTTCCTGCAATTCGCGCAGCGCTGCCTGCCGGGGTGTTTCGCCGTCATCAATACCGCCCTGCGGCATCTGCCAGCCTTCAACCGTCTGGTCTATGCGCTTGCCAACGAACACCTTGCCGTCCTGGTTGAACAGCATGATGCCGACACAGGGCCGGTAAGGCAGATCGGAAGGCATTCCCCGGAACTCTTCGCGCTATCGGCGCGAGATTCGCGCCTGTTATTTTTGCGGGTTCACTATGGCCGAAACCGGCACGAGGACAAAGCCCCGCGCTTCCAGGCCCTTCGCCCAGGCGGCGATGCGGGACACGCTGACCGGGTAGAGGAAGGCCGCGCCCACGGCGCTGCCGGTGGAACGGGCCTGGGTTTCAAGTTCCAGGAGGCGACGATCAATCTCGAGCGCGGTCTGGATGCCGTCCAGGGTGGTGTTGCTTTGCACGGCGGGAATGCCGACCTGCGCCGCCACGCCGGGCGCCACCGATTGGGCGGCGGCGCCATTGTCGAAGAAATAAAGGCCGCGGCGGTTGAGATAGGTCAGGGTTGGTGACAAAGCCGAACTGTCGGACAGGAAGCGCTGGCCCAGCAGATTGGTCACCCCGGCATAGCCGGTGAAACGGCTGAGCGCCCAGGTCAGGCGCTGGATGTTGGCCGCTTCGTCCTGGCCGGCGCGCAATGTGTGCGGCCCCGGATCGCTGTCGGGAAAGTCGAACGGCTCCATCGGAATCTGCAGCAGCACTTCATGGCCTTTGCCCCGTGCCTGGCTGACCCATTCCCCGACATCACCCGCATAAGGCGCGAAGCCCAGGGTGACGGCGCCCGGCAGACTGTCGAGCGCGGCCTTGGTGGCGCTGGCCGACACACCCAACCCGCTGACCACGATGGCGATCTTGAACTTGGCGCTGACAGGCGCGGGCGCGGCATAGGCCTGCATGGGCCTGCGCCCGTCATCGGCGATGCGCGGCAGGGGCCCGCTCGCGCTGTTCTCGATCAGCGCGGGGGCCGCCACCAGCGCCTTGCCGGCATAGAGCGGCTGGGTCACCGGGGCAGCGCCCTTTTCTTCCGCAACGGAGGCGGCAGGCGATGCGGCATGGCTTGGGGCGCCCGGCATGTCGGCCAGTTCCAGGGTGATGGCTGGCGGGGCAGGATGGCCGAACAGGGTAATGGCCAGGGAACCCGCGGCCAGCAGGCAGATGGTGAAGGAGCTGGCGAACGCCAGGGCGCGCCCGGCTTTGGACGCGGCAAACCCTTCTGCGGAATCGGCGGCAGCAGCCATGCCCGTATTTATGAACGGGCATGGTTACGCGCTGGTTAACAGGTCTTAACGCGGGGCCGGGGTCAGCGTCTTGGCCGGCGGCGGGGTGGTGGCCGAGGCCACTGTCATCTTGCCGCGCAGCAGGTCCAGGGCATAGGCGAGCTGGAAGTCGTCATACTTGGTGCCCGCCGCCGGCTTGATCACAGGCGCGTTGGTGCGCTTGGCCGGCACCGGCTCGCCCGAGAGATGGCCGCGCAGGTCCGCTTCCGACGGGCGCGCCAGCTTGGGCACATTGGCTTCGTCGCCCTGCGCCACCTGGATGTCCGGGATGATGCCCTGCGCCTGGATGGAATGGCCCGACGGCGTGAAATAACGCGCCGTGGTCAGGCGCAGCGCGCCGCGGCTTTCGCCCAGCGGAATGATGGTCTGCACCGAGCCTTTGCCGAAGCTGGTCAGGCCGATGATGGTGGCGCGCTTGTGGTCCTGCAGGGCGCCCGCGACGATTTCCGACGCGGATGCCGTGCCGGCATTGATCAGGATCACGATCGGCTTGCCGTCAGTGATGTCGCCGCCCTTGGCGTCATAGCGCTGGGTGTCTTCGCTGCGGCGGCCGCGGGTGGAAACGATCTCGCCGGTGCCGAGGAAATCATCCGACACCTGGATCGCCTGATCCAGCAAGCCGCCGGGATTGTTGCGCAGGTCCAGCACGTAACCCTTGATGCCCGGACCGATCTGGCGCTTGAGGTCGCGCACCGATTTCTCAAGACCGTCGGCGGTCTGTTCGTTGAAACCGGGCATGCGGATATAGCCGATATCGCCTTCGCGGCGGGCAAGGGCCGCATCGACGCGCACAATGGCGCGCACCAAAGTCACGTCAAACGGCTTCTTTTCGCCTTCGCGCAGGATGGTGAGGGTGATCTTGCTGCCCGCCGGGCCGCGCATCTTGTCGATGGCCTCATTGAGCGGCAGGCCCTGGATCGAACCGCCGTCGATGCCGGCGATGCGGTCGCCCGACTTGATGCCGGCGCGGCTGGCAGGCGTGCCGTCGATGGGCGAGATCACCTTGATCAGGCCGTCTTCCTGCGTCACTTCGATGCCGACGCCGCCGAACTGGCCCTTGGTGGTGATCTGCATGTCGCCATACGACTTGGCGTCCATATAGCTGGAATGGGGATCGAGGTTGGAGACCATGCCCTGGATGGCGGCGTCGATCAGTTCGCTGTCCTTGACGGGGCGCACATAGTTGGCGCGCACGCGCTCGAAAGCGTCGCTGAAAAGGTCGAGCTGACCATAGGCGCTGGCATCATTGGCGCCCTTGGCTTCCGGCAGCGCAATCATGGCGGTGGCGAAACCGCCGACCAGGCCCAGACTGACCAATGCAAACTTATTCATGTGCCGTTCGCCTTTCCAACTGCGGGGCGCAGATTCAACTTGAGCCATGGCGCGGGATTCTGGCCATGGCCGCCGTGACGCAACTCAAAGTAAAGCCTGTTGTCCGATCCGTCCGCGGGCATGGTTCCAACTGGCTCGCCCGCCAGCAATTGATCGTTTGGCCTTACCGTTACGCGTCCCAGACCCGCCAGGACCACATCGTAGCCAGTCGTTATCTCCAGGATCAAGACTTGTCCGCTCTTATGGTAAGGGCCGGCGAAAAGAACTTTGCCATCCGAGGGCGTAATCACCTGCGCCCCGGCCCGGGTTGCATAGGAAAGGCCCGGATTGCCCTTTTCCCCGCCTGCCACCACGGTTCCCACCACCGGTTCCAGCAGCGAATTCCTGGCCAGGCCGCCGAGGGGACCACCATTCTGGGCGGTCACGGTAACCACGGTTTGCTGGGGGCTGGCATTCTGGCGAAGGGCGCGGACCCGCGCCGCCAGCGCCTGGAAGTCGGCGGCCTCCCGCGCGATCACCGCAAGCTGGGCCTTCAGGCTGCCATAGGTCTGGGCGGCGCCCGCCGCTTCGCGTTCCTTCTGCGCCAGAAGCTGGTCGAGATCGGCGCGGGCTTTGGTGAGCCGGGCGCTGGTATCGGCGGCCTGGTAGCGTTGCTGTTCCAGCGCCGCCCGGCTGCGCTTGAGGGCATCGATGCGCCGCGACAGGCCGGCAGCCTGGGCATAGACGCCAGGAAGCGAGGCGCCGATCAGCATGGCGCCGCGCGCCGCGCCAAGGGCGTCGTCCGGATGCATGGCCAGGGCCGGCGGCATGTCGTGCTGCAATCTCTGCAGCACCGCCAGCAGCCGCGTCACCGCGACCCGGTCATTGGCGAATCCGGCGCTGAGGCGATTATTCTCCGTCTGCAATTTTGCAATCTGGATGTCGGCGGCGATCCTGGCGCGTTCCAGGCCTTCGATGCGCGCGGCGGTGGCGATCAGGCGTTGCCGCAGCTCCGTTGCCTCTGCCGCCAGCGTCTCGCTTTTCAGCCGGGCGCTGGCCAGTTGCGGCTGGCCCTGCTTCAGTTCCGACGACAGGCTCTGCAGCTGCTGGGCGCTGGAGGGAAGCTTCGCGAGTGCCTTGCCGGGAAGGGCACGCGACATGTCCATCACCACTTCGGGGGCGCGCAGGTCGGGGCGCGGGGTGGGACGGATTGGCGCCATGATGCGGTGCGGCTTTTTCTGCGGGGCCGCGAATACCGGCTGCATCAGCAGCGCCGCGCCCAGCAAAACCAGAACAGACCTCACGCGCCTCTCACGATCAGGGAGTGCCCTGTCATCGCCTGCGGTTTTTCCAGCCCCATCAGGTCCAGCAAGGTGGGCGCCACATCGGCCAGGCGGCCATTCTCCAATTTCACGCCCTTGGGCGCGCCAAAGGCGATGACCGGGACATCCAGTATGGTGTGCGCGGTGTAGGGTTCATGCGTATCGGGATTCTGCATCATCTCGATATTGCCGTGGTCGGCGGTCAGCAGCATCACCCCGCCGGTTTTTTCCAGCGCGGCAACCAGGCGGCCCAGGCAGACATCGATCGTGTCCACCGCCTTGATGGCGGCGCTCATGATACCGGTATGGCCCACCATGTCGGGATTGGCATAGTTGCAGACGATCAGGTCGTAACGACCGCCCAAAATGGCCTCTTCCAGTCTGTCGGTGACTTCAAAGGCGCTCATTTCCGGCTTGTGATCGTAGGTCGTGACCTTGGGACTGGGCACCATGATGCGGTCCTCGCCGTCGAACACATCCTCGCGCCCGCCATTCAGGAAGAAGGTGACATGGGCGTATTTCTCGGTCTCGGCGATGCGCAGCTGTTTCATGCCCTTGCCAGCGACCACTTCGCCGAGGGTCTCGCGCACATCTTCCGGCGGGAACACCGCGCCCATCAGCGCTTTCAGGTGATCGGAATATTCGGTCAGGCCCGCCGCTTCGCCCCATGCCACGACACGGCTGCGCGCGAAACCGTCAAAGCCACGATCGAGCAAGGCAGTGGAAATTTCCCGCGCCCGGTCGGCGCGGAAGTTCGCGAACAGCAAGACGTCGCCGTCTTCCACCCCGGCATAGTCGCCCAGGACGCAGGGCAAGAGGAACTCGTCGGTGATGTCTTCAGCGTAAGAGGTGTCGAGCGCGCCCTGCGCATCGTCAAAGCGGCGGGCGGACGCATCAATGATTGCGTCATAGCACTTCTCGACCCGGTCCCAGCGCTTGTCGCGGTCCATGCCGTAATAGCGGCCCGACAGGGTCGCCAGCCGGACGCCCGCCAGCCCGGCAATGTCGGTGAGGAATTTTTCGACAAATCCGCCGGCGCTTTTTGGCGGGGTATCGCGGCCATCCAGGAAGGCGTGCACGAACACCGGCACACCGCTGGCGCTGCAAATCTTCACCAGCGCCGCGATGTGATCCTGATGGGAATGTACCCCGCCGGGCGACAGCAACCCCATCACATGCACCGCCCGCCTGGCGCTTTTGGCCTTCTCGATCAGCGCCAACAGCACCGGACGGCGCGCGAGGCTGCCGTCCTCGATGGCGACATCGATGCGCGGCAGGTCCTGCGCCACCACCCGCCCCGCCCCGATATTCATGTGGCCGACTTCGGAATTGCCCATCTGGCCCTTGGGCAGGCCCACCGCGTTTCCGGATGTCGCCAGCAAGGCGTGCGGGCACTCGGCCAGCAGGCGGTTGTAGTTGGGGGTGCGCCCAGCGGCGATGGCGTTGTCGGGGGCGGCTTCCGGCCGCCAACCCCAGCCGTCGAGAATGCACAAAAGAGCGGGGCGCGGCGCGGTCATGGCAGCAAAATAGGAAGCCGCGCCTGCCCTGTCTATCTCTTTGAAGCCTCTAGCGGAATTCCGGACCCGTCGCCCACAGCACCAGCGACTTTCGCACCCCCGCCGTCACCGGCGTCACCCGGTGGAGGAAGAAGGAGGGAAAGGCGATCACGGACCCCCGCGTCCGGGGGGCGGTTTCGATCTTGCTGTCGATCCGGAACTGCAGGTCGCAGCCCTCATACTCGGCCGGATCGCTGAGCTGGACGCTCAGGGAAATCTTGCGCGGCTTGTGGTTGGTGTGACCGAAATCGATGTGCCAGTCGTAATGGCCGCCGCCATCGGCGTCATAGATCGCGTATTGCAGATTCTCCATCCCCGTCAGCGCGAAGCGGTAGAAGTGGGTGTTGAGATGCTGCACGATTCCGGCAAGGCGGGTGTAGATCTGCTCGGTCTGGGCATTGTGCTCGATCCAGGCCAGCCGGGTTATGCGGACATGATCAATATCGTCCCGCGTTTCCGCAAGTTCCGCCTTCTTATGGACCAGCGCGTCGCCATAGGCGGTGATGGCATCCACCTCCGCCGCGCTGAGCGCGTTTTCCCAGGCTACAAAAGGACCCTGCACAACGGGTGCCGACATGGCTATCGAAACTCCGGACCTGCCGCCCAGACTACCAGAGATTTGCGGATACCCGAACGGATCGGGGTGACGCGGTGCAGGACATAGGAAGGGAAGGCGATCAGGGTCCCGCGCTTCCTGGGCGCGGCCTGCACGCCGCCACTGGAATGCAGTTCCAGCGCACAGCCTTCATAGGAAGAACCGTCCGACAATTGCAGGCTGAGGGAGATCTTTCGCGGCTCTTCGTGCGCATCGCCCTGATCCCTGTGCCAGTCGAAATGCCCACCCTCGGCGCCGTGATAGATGGTGTACTGAAGGCTTTCGGCCAGGCCATGCAGTTCATAGCCGAAGAACTGGCTGTTGAGCTGCAGCACGATCTCTTCCAGGCGGGCATGGAGCCAGGCCGTTTCCGGCTTGCGCTCGATCCAGGCGACATTGGTGATGCGGATATTGTCGTAGGCGGCGCGCCTGCCTGACAGGCCCGCCTTCTGCTGCGTCAGTCCGTCGCCATACTGCTCGATCGCATCGATTTCGGCGGCGCTGAACGCATCTTCCCACATGACGAATTCGCCCGCGGGCGCTGGCGCGCTCAGTGATGATAACATTTGATAGGCTTTCGGCGCGGTCGCTTGCGAAGCTATTTGAACTCAGGTCCCACGGCCCAGACAACGAGAGATTTCCGCGCACCCGATGTTATCGGTGTCACGCGGTGCAGAACGTACGAAGGAAAGGCGACAACCGCGCCGCGCGTCTTGGGCGCGACATCCGTGATATTCCCGGCGCGCACTTCCAGCTCGCCGCCCTCATACTTCGCAGGATCGCTCAACTGTATGCTCAGCGACAATTTGCGAGGTTCCTGATCCGGGGCGCCGTAATCCTTGCCGTAATCCTTGTGCCAGTCGAAGTGCCCGGCTTCCGCGCCGTCATAAAGCGCATACTGGAACGTCACCACACCGGAAAGATCATAGCGGAAGAACTGCGCATTCAGGCGCAGCACAATGTCTTCCAGCTTGGCGTAAAAATCTTCCGTCTCTGCACTGCGCATCACCCAAGCGACCCTGGTGACGCGGATATTGTCGCGGCCGGTATTGGCCGCTGACAGTCCGGCCTTCTCATGGGTGAGACGGTCGCCATGCTGCTCGATGGCGTCCAGTTCGGCCGCCGTGAACAGGTTGTTCCAGACAATAAGCCCGCCCGGCATGATCACCGGTGACGACGCGGGATTGAATGACGCCATGCATGCCCCCCAGCACTGTTCTTATCTTATTCAAGGCCCTTCATTTGAAATTCGGCCCGGTGATCCAGATCACCACGGCCTTTCGCGTGCCGCTGACGATGGGCGTTACGCGATGCAGAACATAAGACGGAAACGCAACCACCGCGCCTCGCTCCCTTGGCGCGGTTTCGATCACCTTACTAGCATAGAATTGCAGGTCACATCCTTCATAGTGCGAACCTTCCGTCAGCTGCAGCGAAAAAGAAAGCTTGCGCGGCACCTCCACATAACCCTGATCGACATGCCAGTCGAAATAGGCCCGCTCCGCTCCGTCATAGATGGTGTACTGGAACAGTTCGGAAAAACCGCTGATAGAAAACTGCCAGATCTTGTCGTTGAGGGTGCGGGCAATGCGTTCCATCCGGTCGTAAAACCAGTCGGTCTCGGCATTGCGCGCGATCCAGGCGGTGCGGGAAATGCGGGAGGCATCGTCTTCCTTGTCGCGCGGCGCGTCACCCGCCACCAGCGCCTTCTGGGCGGTCAACCTGTCGCCATAGGCCTCGATGCGGTCCAGCTCGGCGGAGGTAAATGCGCCTGTCCAGATGGCGAAAGGAAGTGTCGGTTTGGGCGCGCCGCTGTCCATGTTCATCAGCGGAATTTCGGTCCGGTGGTCCAGACCACCAGTGATCGCCGCGTGCCCGATATCACCGGCGTCACGCGGTGCAGGACATAGGAGGGAAAGGCGACGACCGTACCGCGTTCGCGCGGCGCGATTTCGATATCGCCCCCGGCGCAGAATTGCAGTTCGCAGCCCTGATATTCGGACGGATCGGTAAGCTGCACCGTCATGGAAAGCTTGCGCGGCACGGCAAGCGGGCCGTGATCGACGTGCCAGTCGTAGTGCCCGCCTTCGCTACCGTGATACACGGTGTACTGGAAATTTTCGGAAAAGCCGCGCAGATCATACTGGTAGGTCTGATCGTTCAGCGATTGCGCCACACCCTGCATGCGGTCAAACAGCCATTTGGTATCGGCATTGGGTTCGATCCAGGCGGTATGGGTGATGCGCAGGCGGTCGGCGGCCTGGGGTTTGCGGTCCGCGCCCACCAGCTGCAAGCGCTCCGGCATCAGGCTGTCGCCATAGGCGACGATCCGGTCGATCTCCTCGCGCGAAAACGCGTCCGCCCAGGCGGTGAAGGTAAGGGTGGAAAGGCGGGTTTCTTCATTCATGCCGGCCAGAAAATAGGGCGTTGACTGGCCTTAGTCCATGCGGGCCCGCTTTACGCAGATGCGAAACGCAGGGCCCACCCATGCTCATGCAGCGCAGCAAACTTCGCGCGGAGTGTGTAGGCTTGGCGGCGAGGGACGCATGAAGCAACGCACCATCTTCGGACGGCATTACGCCCTGGCGGTGGTCGCGGTAATTTTCGTGGCGCTGCTGGCCGCCGCCGGCCTGCGCTCCACCCCCGGCGTATTGATGGTGCCATGGGAAGAGGCCTTCGGATGGTCCCGCGGCACGATCAGCTTCGCGGCGGCCTGCGGCATTTTCCTGTTCGGCCTCACCGGGCCTTTCGCCGCCGCCGCCATGCAGCGTTTCGGCATCCGCACCACCGTGATCGCGGCGCTCGGCATGATGAGCCTGTCCAGTTTCGCCAGCCTGTTCATGACCCAGCCCTGGCAGCTGGTCGTCACCTGGGGACTGGTGTCGGGCATCGGTTCGGGCTGCATCACCAATGTCCTGTCGGCCACCATCGTCAATCGCTGGTTTGTCACAAACCGCGGCCTGGTGATGGGCCTGTTCGCCGCCTCCACCTCCACCGGCACGCTGGTTTTTATTCCGGCCTTGTCGGCCATTGCCCAGGCCGGCGGCTGGCAACCGGTGGTGATGAGTGTCGCGGCGGCGATGCTGCTGCTGATTCCACTGGTCTTCTTCCTGCTGCCGGAATGGCCCGCCGATGTGGGCCAGGTGCCGTTCGGCGCCGATCCCGATCACCCTCCCGAAATCCGCCAAACCGGCAATCCGCTGAAAACCGCGTTCACCGCCTTGGGCGAAGGGGCGCGCAGCCGCGATTTCTGGCTGCTGGCGGCGACCTTCTTTGTCTGCGGCTTCACCACCAACGGGCTGGTGGGCACCCACATGATCGCGCTGTGCCACGATTACGGCATGGCGGCGGTCGGCGACAGCGGCAAGCTGCAGATCTGCGTCGATCACCGGCTGGTCAGCCTGTTCCAGCGCTCCTTCCCCAAGGCCGAAGTCGGCACCTATGACGACAAGACCCTGATCGACATGGATGGCAACAAGGCGCTGCGCCTGGTGCCCTTCGCCTCGAAAGAGAACAAGCCCGACCTGTGGTCGCCGATGGGTTCGGCCCTGCAGGTGTACCGCAACAATCTCGCCGACTTCCCGCACAAACCCTTCCTGATGGCTGACCCGACGCGCGTTGCCGACTTCAAACGCCAGCTGGATGCCATGGGACCGGAAAAGAAGATTGGCCTGTGCTGGCGCTCCATGATGCTGGGGGCCAAGCGCGCCAAATATTTCTCGCCCATCGACCATTGGGGTCCGGTGCTGCAAACGCCGGGCGTCACCTTCATCAACCTTCAGTATGGCGATTGCGCCGCCGAGATCGCCCGCGCCGAGAAGAAATTCGGCATCAAGATCCACCAGATGGAAGGGCTGGACCTGAAGGACGATATCGATGGTGCGGCGGCGCTTTGCGCCGCGCTCGACCTGGTCCTGTCGGCACCGACCGCAGCTGCAGCCACCGCCGCCAGCGTCGGCACCAAGGTCTGGTTCCTGACCGCGGGCCGCACCTGGCCGCAGCTGGGGACGCCGGAATATCCCTGGTATGCCGACACCCGCGTACTGTCGCCGGAGAAGTTCGGTGACTGGAACACTTTGATGCCGGACGTGGCCGATGAACTGGAAGTGTTCGCGTCTAACGCAGTACGACGCGAACTGGCTTAGTCGCAGACCAAGGTAAAGGGCCGGCCACGCGATTTGGGCTTCCAACCCTCCTGGATGGCCAGCCGGATGTCGTTTTCCAGCCGATAGGGATCAATGTCCGGCCTTGCGGTCCGGTCGCCCATTTCCTGGAACGGGTATTCCAGGATCAATTCACGGCGTTGTTCATCGGTACGCTCGACCGACAGGCGCAAACCGACATGGTCGCCATTGGCACTCCAGATCTGCTCGCTCTTGAGCGTCCATCGTAGCGGCCAGCCGTCCACTTCCAAGGTGCCGCTTAGTTCTCTTTTTCTGCGTTGGGTCATAGGCACTTATACCATAAGCGCGAGGGATTTTGTGGCGTGAGCAGGAGCGCCGAGCGAAGGCGCGACGCACTCACGGCGCAAAAGACCCGCGCTTATTGCTGTTGTTGTTGCTGCTGGTGGTACAGGCGCTCGGGCATGGAGGGTGTCGGGGTCGCCGAGGTCATGGGCCGCGCCACCTTCAGGAAATCCTCGTGCCGCACCGGCGCCTGGGTCGGCTCCAGCGACACGGCGATGGAAAGCTCGCTGTCCGCGCCGCCCTTGTAGGTACCGCGCGTCGGCGGCACATCGGCATAATCACGGCCCACCGCGGCGCGGATATGGCGTTCGCAGGCCATGATGTTGTTGGTGGTGACCTGACCGGGTCTTTTTGTACCAAGCGGTTTGATAGAAACTGACTTGGAAAGGAACCTGGTTATGCCGAAGAAGCGTTTTAGCGCGGAGCAGATAGTGATTTTGCTGCGCCAGATTGAGG
>Ga0114978_10002578_pt1 | contig 14927 bp, 16 predicted proteins | sample S_140212_EF_Meta_FD_87027 | JGI IMG/M metagenome (GOLD analysis project Ga0114978, IMG submission 87027) | Freshwater microbial communities from Lake Simoncouche, Canada to study carbon cycling - S_140212_EF_MetaG | ecosystem: Environmental > Aquatic > Freshwater > Lake | place: Lake... | reverse complement strand
GTCTTGGAAACCTATATATCAAGCCATGGACGATTTTATGTCGTTGCCAAAAGACGATCCTATCTACCAAGGCGGCATCGATCTGTTTAAAGACTTTAGCAATTACAAACAACGCAACAAGTTTACACGTTATCTTAAAATGTCTATGGGTGCATATGATCCCTACATATACTACTTCCTATGGGAAGAGGGCAGTTGGGATGATCGAACAGCACCCCGTAAACTTACTGAAGAAGCCGCGTACTTTCCTAATGTAGTCAAATGGGTTGAACAACTACAAGGTACTGTGTTTGAACATATAGGACGGGTGATATTTTTCCACTGTGAAGCTGACGGTATTCCATTTGAACACAGAGACTTAGATGCTAAGAATGGGGTTGATGTAGTTAAGCCACATCGCAATGAATTTATACACATTCGCCCTAATACAAAGAAAGCATTTTACTTGTGGGATCCAGAGAATAAGAACAAGGTGTATCTCAATACCCGTGCGGCTTGGTGGAACGATACCGACTGGCACGGCGGTGAACGTATTATGGAACAAAGTTACAGCCTACGTATTGATGGTAAGTTTACAGAAGAGTTTCGTAAGCAGTTAGGCATAGATCATATAGAGAGTTATTAATGAACAATTTTTTTAAAGAACATCATCAGCTTGTATATCAAGAATGGCTTCCGGCCGACGAAATTAAAAATCTAACAGTATTAGACCTTGGAAGTCAAACAGGATGGCTAGGGAAATACTGTATGGAAAACGGAGCCAAAGAATACGTAGGCGTCGAAATTGATAAACTTTGGGTAGATCGATCAAGGGAAAGTTTTCCTGATCTTACGTTCATTCAAGAAGATTTAGAAGATTATATTAGTAATTGTGTTAATGAAAGTAAATTTTTTGATATCGTTGTTATAACTCGAACTCTAGAAGGAGTTCATAATCTTATAACTCTTTTACAGAATTTATCTAAGATTACAAATTTAGTAGTGATAGAAACAGGAGTTCCTATCAACAACGCCGCATTTGAATTATTAGAAATTTTAAAATCTACTGAGCTGTCTAACGAACAACACCAATTAATAGAAAATATACAACACTCTATAGAATACAAGCAGACGTTTGTAGAATATATGGATGATACAAACAAATTTATATGGGCGGTTGCCAGTACTGGATTTTATAATGCAGTTTTTGAAAGACTAGGATTTCAATTGTGCTTAGAAACAAATGAAAGAGTAAAACAGAAATGGCCGGCAGAGTATGGCTATGTTAAAAGAAAGCCTGAGAATAACTCATTAGGTAAGAAGATATTAAAATTTAAAAAAATTGCCAACGAACAACGACCTTTAACATGGAAAGAATGGTACGATTCCGATCCTGAACAGAAAAACGGGTATCCAGAAAATACATGAGATTCGTTAGTAACTATAAATCCTGGATTGATAAGCAAAAAATTATAGAACACCTTATGTCTTGTCAAGGTGATCTCACACCTGTATGGCAACCAGATAGGTGGCAAGGCAACGCTATTTTAGAAAAGTTTACAGAAATGGCTCGTCCTGGGTATTCTAATAACGAGTTTTTCTTTCATCAGATAAATCCTAAATCTAAAGAGATGCAAGACTTTAAATGGTCGTTACCAGAAGTTCCAGAACAAAGAACAAATGTCAACTGGTGGTTCGTTATGTTGTATCCTGGAGAGTTTCAAGCTATGCACATAGATCCACAGCTAACTGAAGTTAAGAACCCTGTGCGTTACACAATGTTCTTACAAGATTGGGAGCCTGGGCATATATTTGTTTGGGATGACAAATACATATCTAATTATAAGGCAGGCGATATGTATGAATGGAGTGATCCTATGACTGTACACGGCCCTGCTAATATAGGTTACAATATTCGGTACACTCTACAGATAACAATGTACGACGATTAAATTATTGGCTGTAAGATCCCAAAATATGTAACATAAAATTTGGCTCGAGTCCGCCATTAATGCCAGCATGCCAGTCAAGGTGATTAGGCCAAACTATTGCAGTTCCTACTTCTTGTTTATAATAATATTCGTCATTTAAAATAAACAAGTGACCTTTGGCAAATTTTTTGATGATTACTGTGCATCGTATGATAGTACCGTGGGTTGAATATTCCTTTTCATTTTCATCACGATCACAATGCCACGGCGCAATAAATCCTGGATCTAATCTACTAATCCAAGATCGATGAACATGTGCTAAATTTAAAAACTTTGCAACCTTATTTTCAACGCTTCGAGGGTAATGTTGATCGGGATAATAATTAATCCATCTGATTGCTCCAGGATTAAATTTTGCCTTGTTCCAAATAGCAAAGATTTCATTATATCCCGGGTTATCTAAATCCCATCTAGCAGGATCAGTAGTTACGGCCGATCCTTCTTGACCTATAAGTGAGGTAACTATCGAATCCCAATAATCAATATCATTCATTATTAAATACCTCTTTAAAGATATTAGCAAATACGGTAGTTCCCCAAGAACGTTCTGGCAAGTGCTTTGTTACTGTAATTTCAAAAAATTTCTTAAAATCAATAACACCGTCGTTATCTGTTGACTGATCAAATCTATATGCGCCATCTTTACCTATAATACCCTGTATTATCTTTCTTTTCATAAATCTTTCTTCGTAAGGAACGATACCATAGTTGTCTATAGTTTTTAGTACTCCGTCTTTTGAGATATAAAAGCAATTTGGGTACAATGATACTTTCCAAAAATTATTTACTTTGGTTGAAATAAAGAAATCTTTCATTTGTTCTTTCCAATCTGGTAGCTCGTTGTCTAGACTTCTACCCGGAGTGAATAGTATTTGAGATAGTGTTTCCTTATTCCATTCTGTAAAGATTTTTCTATTTTTGTAATCCACATCATAAAGTATCGGTGTAGTTTTAAGATGAGATAATTGAGTTAGGAACTTAACATCTCTCTGAAAGAACCACTCTATTAAATCTTCTGGAACTGTTGATGTTTCTCTAGGCCTATACGCAGGATCGATACAGTAGTGAGCGCACATTACAGTTTGTTCTGGGTTGACTGTCGGAGTGTACAACATGTTTGAGGGCCAAGGTTTTCCATCGGGATTTAATTTATAATAATATTCCCATGTGTCTGCATCTATCATTGCTTACTCCAATTTAATTTTTTATCAATGTATGATTGTATTTGTTCTTTGAATCTCTGATCAGATGTGTCTACGTCAGTTACCTTATGATTATACACTTCTTCGTAACTGGTTGTTTCATAATAAGCAAACAATCTGTCAGATAAGAATGGATTGCACCCTCGTAATCCTTTGAATCCACTATCGGTATAAAATTCTTGTACTAGAGATTCGGCTTGATACCAATCCATTGTATTATGTTTCCAAATAACTATATCATTCCTTGTGCTACCCACGCCGCCACCTCTTGGAGTAGTAGATTTAAACACAACGTTTCCGTTGCGGTCTTTTGAAACTTCGTATCCAGGATTTTGTCTAGCTTCTAATTTATTTAACCCATTGCTAACAAGTTCTTTAGTAAAGCGACTTTGGTTAGTAAGCGAATCATCATAGTCAGGAACTTCTAGTATGTGCGCACTTGCACTTTGTCTGTTCCAATAAGTGTTCAACCATTGTATCGATTCGTTCCAAGACTCAGTAGTCTCTCCTGGTATACCGCAAATCATTTGTATGTTTGCTCTGTATCGTCGCGGTGCATGAATATCTGTGTAGGCTTGAAAATCCAATAGGCCCAGTTGTAGTAATCCGGGGTCCATTCCTTTACGGACAAGTTTGCCTGCTTCGCGATTAAATGTTTCAATTCCCATACTATGGCCGAGGAAGCCCAATCTAATATAAGTGTCCCAATGTTCTCGATGTTTAACTACTAGGTCACCACGAGCAAATCCACATATCCAAGGATTATATCCTAGCTCATCAACAGCATCGGCATACTTCTGTAACTTCTCTGGACGATCATTAAATGTTTCATCCATTACTCGCCAATTCTTAATGCCCCACTTTTCATAACCTGTTTGCATTTGCAGTTTGAATTGTTCTTTGCTCACACTAACGTCTTTGGCTTGACCGATAATAGGAAAGTTGCAATAGCTACAACTAAACATACAGCCGCGGGCAGTTTCAATCTGCGGGCATTCCCAATGCATCACGAAGTCTCGAGTTTCGTAGTCTACTAGATAGCTGTCTAATGGAGCACTCGGATAATGATGCAGTCCACGAATAACTTTCTTACTGCCGAAGAAAGCAGGATCTGTAATTAACGGTGCACCTAGCGTACCAACAAGATGTTTACATAATGCCAGTATAGCATTTTCACCATAACTGTCTACCCAATAGTCTACATAGTTAGCAGGAGTTGTTAAGGCATTGTTCCCGCCTACAACAATAGCAATCGTAGGATATTCTTGTTTAAGCCACATAATAAAATCATTTAGGTATGGACTCCATGGATTTAAAAATGCAGTACCAAAACAAAACATAACAGTTTTATTAGTAGTTCGTGAATGCACAAATTCCTGTAATTCTTCTAGCTTCCAAAATGCAGTGAAGTCCACTACCTCGGCATCCCATTCGTTCGTGCGCAAGAATGTAGCCACCCGATGTGTCCATAGAGCACGTTCCCAACGTTTACCTGTAAGAGAAAAGAACAGTGCATGGTTCATAATATTTTAAATTCTTCGGGCAACATGCGATTTAGAAAATCTAAGCTGTCTTTTTCAATGTTAAACTTAACACTAACTGACGAGTAAGAAAAATTGTTTATAATTCCTGCCTTGTTAGCAGAGTTAAGCCACGGACTTACAGTATTGTCAAATAAAAATCTAGCATGTTCTGTATTTGACAGTATCGTAGATATAGATGTTGCAACTGGGTCTTTGAGTTTGTTGTGTCTTAATAATTTTCTAACTACTAATTGCACCCTTGCACATCTGCCAAAATTAACTGCGGAATGATGAAACCCGGCATCCATGTCATACCATATGCCGTCTTGTTTTAACTTATGCATCTGTTCTCGAACTAAGTCGATTAAGAAACTTTCATCTCCTAAAATATTTAGATGGTATCTGTCATCTATATCTGCATGAGATGTATAACTATGTCCAGGATCCAACACAATTACCCTTGCTTCCCCTTTAGTTACTGGCAACGATTTATATAGTTCTTCCCAAACTGTGTCTTTGTACTCGTCCTTTAGTACCCAAGGGTCATAGAAGAAATCCCCAGTTGGTTGGTTGATTGTTGTTTTCATTTTGCCTTCTGGTAAATGATTTAAAGCTTCTTGAAGTAAGGTTGTATTAGCTGAGTAAGTAGTTGGAGTTAACATAGAAATATTTATGTGCTACTATAATAGGGTTAAATATTTACAATGCGTTATAAAATTGCCCCCACCTACTCAGATACCTACATTGAAATAGATAGGCCACAACCTCTCGTTGACAGTCGAATCGAACATTTAATACAAGATGTATTAAATGGTAAAATGGATAAGGACATTAGTGATAGTGTTTACACCAATTTTAAAAAAGAAATGACGGATTGGTTAGCTACCAGTAATGTAAACACCTTATCGGGGTTTGACAATTTTACCAGAGTTGATATTATAAATGGGTGTACCCAATTTATTGATAACATTTATATGCAAGGTCCGGTGCAGACTTTAAAAGGCGATTATCGCTACCATAGTAGATTAAATCCAAACATAGCGTTTAGTGTTCCCGGGTATTTACGGGAAGGCTTGCCGTTAATTATTGCTATGCCATTCCCTAGCACAGGTGATGTACATACGCAAATGAAGGAGGTGTTAGATGAAGCGCAAGACAAAGGTATTGATGTACATGTGGATGGCGCTTGGCTTGCTTGCTGTCGCGGAATTGACTTTGATGTATCTCATCCTGCAATCAAGTCTGTAGGTATAAGTCTTAGTAAGGGGCTTGGTCTAGGCTGGAATCGTGTAGGGCTACGTTGGACTAGACAAACCACTCCAGATAGTGTTACAATAATGAATGACTTCCATATGAACCTTAGAGCTCCAACTATGATTGGGTTACATTTTATTAGAAATTTACCAGCAGACTATCTTTGGAACAAACACGGTAATAACTACTACAAAGTTTGTGCAGATTTCGCACTAACACCTACTAAGAGCATTTACCTTGCATTATGTAACGGCATACCTGTCGGAATAAGCCCTTTAATAAGATATTTAGAAAATGGCTAGACTAATAACGTTTGGTGATAGCTTTACATACGGTCACGGATTGGTCGATTGTCACATTCCTGAGAATAACTATCCTGGGCCTAATGCGAGTAAATTTGCATGGCCACAACTACTAGGTGATATGTTAGGAGTTGATGTAGTTAATAAATCAAAATGTGGTTCAAGCAATATGCAAATTTTAAAAGAGATTTTAAAGTTTGAAAATTTCCTAACAACAGATATAGTAATTATAGGGTGGACTTTTAATATACGAGACTGCATTTTTAACAAAAGTATATTTGGCATCGAGTCGGAGATTAGAGTAAGTGCTTGGCACAAGGACAATAAACTTGTTGAAAAATATTTCAGTGTTCATAACGATCATGATCTGGCTGTTAGGACAGGGCTGTATATACATCATGCAGAATCATATTTGAAAACACTTGCAGTAAAACAATTTCATTTTTCTGCTTTTCAACATCAATGGTACAACAAAATGCCTGTTTTTATTAAAGACCCGGATCATTATATTTCTAGTAGTGTAATTAACCACAAACTAGACATAGCATTAGATGATAGTCACCCCGGACCTATAAGTCATAAACAAGCGGCTGAAAAATTATACGAGATAATCAATGCACCAAAGTAAAACATTTTGTATGCATCCTTTTACAGGATTAGCTACTAGAGAAGACGGAGCTATCTGTGCCTGCTGTCGTAGCCATCCTGTTGGCTTTATTGATAAAGCCAACTTAGAAGATATCTGGAATAATGATACTATGCAACGTATTCGCCGCCAAGTGTTGAGCAATGAACGTCCAGCAGAGTGCGAGCCTTGTTTTAGTTTAGAAGACCAGGGTGTCGAAAGTTTACGTATGCGACACATTGCTGGCAAGATACCAGAAGCACGAATTAACTTGTATCCCGACACGCCGTTATTAGAAGTTATGCCGTTTGAGATTCCTACAATGGAACTTAAACTTAACAACTTGTGCAATCTTAAATGTCGTATGTGTCATCCAATGGATAGTACAGCATGGAATGACTGGAGTGAGGTTAAAGAGTTCTACAAGAAAGAAGGCAACATTATGTATGCTATTGTAGAAGAACATGATTTAGAACGTAAACCTCACTTAGATAAATTTCAAGATAGTCCAGAGTGGTGGGCAAGTTTAGAAAAGCTATTGCCGTACTTCCGACGTGTAGAATTTGCAGGCGGTGAACCTTTAATGGATCCACAACACTATCGTATATTAGATATGCTTGCTCCTTACGGACATCAAATTGAAATTAAATATGCTACTAATTTAAGTATGCTAGGCAAAAGCAATCGTACAGTTTGGGAGTATTGGCCTAAATTTAAAAGTGTAGCAGTTAACGTAAGTATTGACGGCATTGGTAGTAGTTACGAATATGTTCGTGGCAATGCCAGTTGGGCAGAACTTGTTAACAACATTAAACAAATACAGACTATACCAAACATCAGTCGCATTGTCGGCGCTGTTACAGTACAAGTCAGTAATGTTCTTATTCTAGATAAGATGATCGAGTACTTTCTAGACGACTTGAAAATTGTATTCCATACACATCGTGTTGAATATCCTAAACTGTTATCAGCACAAGTATTACCTAGTGAACTACGAATGTTAGCAATAGACAAACTAATTGCTGTACACAAGCGGGTTAAAGATTTTAAATTAGTCAAAGAACATCCACAACTATTAGAATATACTCTTGGACAAATACAAGATAACATTAACTATTTGCAAGCACGAGATCAAAGCGACAAATGGAAAGACTGCGTAGCATTTAATCAGGCGTTAGATTCCACTCGCAATCAAAGTTTTCTCGATGTTACTCCGGAGTTTAAAAACTATGTTTAAACTTACACTAACAAACAATATAGAAGATGCAGAGTTAACATTTAAAGTAAGAGAAACACCTATAGCAAAAAAATGGTTTATCGAACTGTGTAAAAATTATTCTATATATGAGGATGATAGATTTAGTAACTGGGGTGCTGACAAAAATTTAATAGATGATCTTAATCAACAAATTGATATTATCAATACCTATGACAATATTATAGATCGCAAGGCATCTTCTATAAGTACACAGGACGACTTAAACTACTTACATAAGTTCTTTGAAGACCTCCGAGGAGAAGTTACAGTTGGAACTACTTGGTTTCACAATTCTCCCACTGATGTAAAAGTAGCATTGGAAAAGTTTAATATACTAATACATCAACTTGAAGAACAATTACGGTCTCCAGAGTATCCTACGTTAGTTGTAACTTTTAAAAATCACATGAGATGTCTTCTTACTAAAGAAGATATGAAACACTTTACATTTAATTGGAAGAAGGGAACAGTTTATATAAATTACTGTCATGTAGGTAAACCTGTGTTAGATGTATTTAAAGACCACGATAAGATGGCAGATGCAGTTCGCCCACAAACACATTACAGTGCAGATTTTATGATTAAGTTTGGCCCGTCTACAAACTATGCTGTCTTTATTCTTCGAAAGTTAATAATCAATATATGGTTAAAATTTCAAAAATTTAAATTTAGTAATCCAAACATAGGTTATATCCCTGTAGCAGACATCGTTGGCGACTTCAACATAAACAGTTATAGAAAATTTAATAAAGTTAAGAGTGTAGAATGCTTAAAGTAACAGGACGATGGGGACACGAAAACTCTATTAAGATAGAGTGGAATCTTGGCAAACGCTGTAACTACGACTGTACATATTGCCCAACAGCTATCCACGACAATACCAGCGAACACACTGATATAGAAGTCCTTAAAGCAACTGTAGATAAATTAGTATCGTTAGGAAAACCTATACGGCTTAGTTTTACAGGTGGTGAGCCTACCGTACATCCTAATTTTGAAGAACTAATCAACTATGCTAAACACGTTGGAATCCATTGGATCAGCGTGACTACCAATGGCACACGTAAACCCGAATGGTATGATAGGTTGCGTGTGGACCAATATGTGTTTAGTGTACACTTTGAATATGATTACAAGCGAGTTATACATACTGTAACAAGTCTTAAGAATTTCAGCAAGACATCTATTGTTGTACAATTAATGGCACATCACGAGCATATGGCCAATGTTAAGGATGTAGCAGAATACTTAAAGATCATGGAGTTTCCTTTTACTGTTCGTAGAATAAGATGGACAGAAGGAGACCATAACATATTTGACGACATGCGATATCACCCTGATGATTTTAAATGGATGATGGAGCAGGAAGCAACTGTCAAGACTAATGTTATTATTTGGTTAGAGGATCACACACAATTACCAAAGCATGCCAATGATGTAATTAAAGAACACCTTAATCAATATAAGGGATGGTCATGCAACGCAGGTATAGAAAGCCTAATGATTAATTGGGACGGAGACGTACATCGGGCAACTTGTAGAGTTGGTGGAAGACTCGGAAATATATACGAGGGAACATTCGTTGTACCTAGCGAACCAGTAGTTTGCGATCGTGATTTCTGTACCTGCGCGGCTGATATTCCATTAACTAAGTTTAAACTTTGATTGCTGTGTTTCGCAAGCACACAAGCAACTCTTAATAGAGCATATAGAAGGTCTAAACTCAGGATCAAATTTTTCTACAAAATCTTTATCTAAAATATTAAAAGAATAATCAAGCCCGTAGACTTTTTGTTGGCATGATCCTTGTATAGCACCAGTCCATTCAATAAACACATTATCTAGACCGATATCGCAACTCCATCCTTCAAATGCTGTCCAATTTTTATTGATGTATGTATTAGACTTGGCTTTTATAGTTTTACCATTGTCTAGGGTGGCTACACTTTCGTGAAGTCTTATTTCTCCACCAAATATTAATTTTCTATTTTTCCAGAACCATAACAAACTAGGTATTCTTTTTAACGAGTTTTTTAAAAATCCTTTTTGTTCTTTTGTTAGTTGTATATCAGTAGCATCTATAACTTTTATGCCTTTAATATTTGCAACTGCTGGTTCGATAACTTCGCAAGTTGTTATAAACCAAGGATGTTTACTATGTTTTTTCATATAGGCAATTACATCGATACCTTTCTGCCAATGATTACGGTCCATTAGCACTTTTACTGTGACTTTCTTTCCGTATTCAAATAATGTATCTGCTACCGCAATCATGTGGTCAGCTTCAGCTTCTGCTATATGATAAGATAACCCTGCGTTATCTATTAGGTGCCCATATTCTTTCCACCACCTAAGTGTTCTTGACCCGTTACTGATTATTGTAAAATAGATATCATTTTCTTTTTTAACTTCTTCAATAAATCTCCCAAGATCTTTCCAAAGGGTAGGTTCACCACCGGCTATGCTAAGATGTATTTTTGTTTTACCTAATTTAGTTCTATATCTTTCAATCATATGATTGAAATTTTTAATTATAAGATCTAAATCTTGCGGAGAGCGATAAGTTCCAGCATTGCTTCCGGGCCAGCAATATTCACAATGATAATTACAAACATTATTAGGATTCCATCTTATTGCCAAGATGTTAGCCTGCTGTGTTGATACAATTTTTATAGGTGTCATAGTATATGTTGTAGTTCAGGAAAAGTATTTTTAAAGTCTGTACTACGTTGTTTATCCATTGTACTAATATAATCTCTAAAGTCCGATAGTAGATTAGTATGATCTTCTTTATCCATCCAATCTAATATACCTTCCCATCGCCTCCAACCATAGGGATTGACTTCCCAGAACTCCTTGTCCTGTGTATAGTTTACCCATAGCCAATCCTTAAGTTCTTGGAATAAGTCTCGCACATGTTCTTTATCTTCTTTAGGCAGAACACGCAAACTTAGCCATGTAGGAATCCAAAGGAGATGTACTCCTACCAAACCTCCACCCATTATTTGTCCTGCCGCATTTTTATCAAAGTTAATTTTCTTAAATCCGCTGTTTACTTTCCATTTGATAAAATCTGGAACATGTTTAATGTTTAGTATTTGTACAGCCATTGCAATGTTAGTTTGTATATTATCCGGAGCATTATCTAATTTAACTAAGTTAGCCTCTACTTCTTTCCAGTCGAGCGGGTAACGTATATATTCTCCGCGAGGACCTACACCATCTAGGCTAACACCTACCTTAACTTTACGGAATTGACTCCATATTTCAATTATCTCATCATTGACTAAGATGCCATTCGTGTTGTAACGCAGACTAATCTGCCCAGCATAGCCACGTTTGATGATTTCTAAAAGAAACACTTTATGTTCTTTAATTAATAATGGCTCGCCGCCTGCAAAATATAACTGTTTAATGTTGGGAATTTGATCGTAGACTTCTTCCCAGAACGCAGGGTTCTCATGCCATTTGTTGTTAAAATCATCTGCTTCCCAACTCATTTGTTTCTTAATCAGCGGGCTGGTGAATATAGGAAAAACTTTCTTATGTTCCGGAACCCACATACTGCTATCATGGGGACTGCACATAATACATTTTAAATTACAGGTGTGCCCTAAACGTAAGTCTAAGTACTGTAACTTGTAAGGTACTGAACCATCTAATTCTGTTTCAGCAATTAGTTCTTTGATATCAATCTTTTCATTAAGATACCATGTACCGGTTTCCCAAATGCGTTTGCTGGCTATCCCTTCTGCTTCTTCTTCGTAACATTTAACACAGCTTGCGGGTACTTCGCCTGCTAACATAGTCTTGCGTACTGACTTCATGTAGTCATTATTAAATGCTTCTGTAGGTAAATCCTGAGCAAAGTTAGCAGGATTACCATTTTCTATTTTAACTAAGCCTACGGTATAATCACCTGTATCTGCACCAGATGCATTTGCAACACAGCATATACGCATATCACCATTTGGGCGAGTTGCAAGATGTATCCACGGCAACACGCAAAAACTGGGACTACCAGATACTTCGGTTATCTGTTGTTGCCATTTACCTAGCTGAGTAGTTTCTGATTGTAACCAAAATACTTTATTCATTAACTATATTACTCATGGTTGCATTTCGTTGTTCTTTTATACTTATAAAAGGCTTGTTGTCACTGCACATTATTATACAGGTTGAACTAGATTTGTCTTTCCACTTTTGTTGCCACATGGTTTGCCATTGTTCAGTTTTAATAATATTTTGTAAGCCCAACTCTAAAACATTTAATCTTGGAAAACCTAAGACTTGCTCTCGTACTTTTGTACCTTCGCTAATAACTGAATCTTCTTCAAATAATCCGTAAGATGTTAATAGGTTGACATCATAATTTGTGTAAAGGAACGCACTAATCATACAGCAAGGACTTAATTGATAGTGTGCATCAATATACAATTCTTTATCATTAATTGCCATGCAATTTATTTTATCTGCGTTGGGCCAATTTTGATGTCCTTGGATATCTGCTTTACCAATAAATTTAATCTCACTGTCTGACGGTTGTTCGAGGTTGTATAAAAAGTTACCTTGGTTATTAACAACAGGAAACGGCCTAGCATTTCTCCTGCTGTCTTTCACATTAAAGTTTTGAAAACCTATCTTATCAGCTAATTCCCTAGCGGCTCCGACTTGATGTTCATTGTGCTTAAATCTAATAAACATCCATTCAGCAATACCACCTGCTTCAATAAATGTGCGAGCGTTCTTCAATACCAAATTGAAATTAGTACCTACGCGATATAGGCTGTGCGTATCTTCGAGCCCGTCAAGAGCAAATACTACCTTATGATTGTTTGGCAATGATTGATATAATTTTTTCCACCAGTCAGTTGACCTTAGGCTACCGTTCGTATGTATCTCTACTGTTATTGTTGGTGCATTGGTTTTGATGTATTCACACATACCTATAAGGTCAGCGTTCATTAAAGGATCACCAAAGTTTCCACAGAAGTTAATCCTATCAATTTGTTCTAAAACATCTGTTGGAAATATTATTGTAAAATCTTCTAGAGACCATTCGTTAACAGATAACAACGGGTTTTCAATTCCTCCGTGTATGTTTCGAGGGCACATAGGACAAGATGCCTGACATCGATTGCTGATCTCTAAATGAACCCTGTTAAGTTCTTTAAATTTAAACATATTTTTTACCTATAATCATCCAACGTGTGTATAGGGGCAATTCTAACTCTCCTGCCCATAAAACATCTATATGGCTTTGTTCTACAAATTCATCTAAACTATCAGCTACACGCACATGCTCATCTATCCTGTAGTTATTACTTTGTAGGACCAATAGACTATCTTTAGGGGTATATGTTAACCAACGATCGTATTTTTCTTGAGTAAGATGCTCGCAACTTGTGTTAATGATAATATCTGCACTCATGTGCATTGTCTGACTTATATCTACTATGCTTGAACGGAATCGACCTTGCATCTCCTCTTGCTTGTTCATTGTTTCCGCAATAGGTTTACAAGTAGGATCAATATCGTAACTGGTAATGTGTGTAATTGGTATATTACTTTGAAACAACATACTGGCTAATACTCCTACCCAACCTGCACATATTTCTATACTAGATGCTGAATGTACGTGTTCGTCTAGATTATCAATTAACCATTCTTTGCTCTTAAGTTGCCCGGACCAAAAGGCATCCATAGTTCTCATAGGATCAGGGCTTTGTCTAATGGCCTGCATCCAATAGTGTAGGTGTTCTGTATCAATTTTCAAACTGTGCTCCCAGTTTATCAAATTTACCGCATTGTTTACTGCACTCCTTGAGCCCACAAGTATTCCAACTGCTTTCTATTTGGTTAAAATATCCGCTGTCGAATATTTCATTTAGAGTTTGTGTGTTAAGGTTAGGCCAGTGACCTATTGTATCTAAGTATTGTATTCTAGATTCTTGTGTTGGAGGCATTGGTCGCAAATCTATCCAACAACAGGGAGTTACTGTTCCATCTGCACTAATATACATTTGGCTATCACGTTGTGCTTTACAACTAATAGTCGGCAATAGATCTTGTTCAGCTGTTGCTACCTTACTGATCATAGTGTTACTTTTAGTTGTAGGATATAATATATACTTTGTTTTACCTGTATCATCTAATACATTAAACTTGCCGTCTTTAAACCGGCTCGTGTGTTTTACATAAAAATCTTTAAAGCCAAGCTCTTGACTAAGGATCTTACATTGATCAATTTGATGTTCGTTATGTTGGAAGGCTAACATATCCCAACGTGCATCACCGCCGGCATTAATAAACGCTGTTGCATTATCAATAATCTTTTTCCAGTCTGTATCTATTCTATATAAATGGTGCGTATCTTCTAACCCATCAATACCAAATACAATTCTTACTTGTAATCTTGCAAGCTCTTCAAACCATTCGGGTGTTCTTGCACTACCGTTAGTGTGCATAACTAATGCCATTGATGAGTTGTGGTTGCGTAGATATCTAAAAATTTCTAATGTATCTTTAGCAATAATAGGATCTCCTAAATTGCCACACATACTTAAATGATTTAGTTGTGATATGAAATCAATAGAAAACCATTCACGAAACCGTTCTAGTGTAATTTCGTTTAATTCAATAAAAGGATTTAGCGGGCCGCCGTTAATCCTGCGAGGACACATAGGACATCTAGCCTGACACTTAGATGTAACCTCAAGGTGTATTGCGCGAATTTCATTAATGTTATACATTTTTTATATCTGTTTCTATAAATTTTGCAATCGCTTTGTTT
>Ga0114978_10002577_pt1 | contig 14931 bp, 10 predicted proteins | sample S_140212_EF_Meta_FD_87027 | JGI IMG/M metagenome (GOLD analysis project Ga0114978, IMG submission 87027) | Freshwater microbial communities from Lake Simoncouche, Canada to study carbon cycling - S_140212_EF_MetaG | ecosystem: Environmental > Aquatic > Freshwater > Lake | place: Lake... | reverse complement strand
TATTGTATTAAAAACCTGCTTGAATTCTAATTGTAAACGTGTTATCTAATTTGTCTTTTATATAATCACCCCCTACTGTGGTACTTTTTTCATTGATTGGCAAACTATATCCTGCAACAATTTTTACATTATCATCATAAAAATATTGCCATGAGAATGACCAGTTATTATATTTTAAATCTTCTTTATTTTGTGAATCTTGTATTTTACTATCCAATTCTAATTTATCTCTATAAATACCATTAGTACCATTAAACCAATCATCATTATTATTTAGTGTTATTAAATATTCAGTTAGATCTGTTAATAGAATTGTACTATAATTTATTTTTTTAAATTTTTGAGTAATTTCAATATCTATTTTTGTAATATCTTCTTCTGGTTCGTATCTAGTTATATCAATATCTTTTGATTCTTCTAATTTCATATATTCTCTTGCATTATCTTTATCTAATAAATAATATTGACAATTTGGTAATTCAATCCAATAGTATTTATAATTTGGGTTTGCTGGAGGTGGTAATATAGGTGCTGGGGCTGGAGGTACTGGTTGGATGGGTGCTTTTTGTAAATCATCATTATATAGAATCTGTCTTAAAAAATAGTTAACTATAATACCTTCAATTTTATTTTCAAAATGTAATTTAAATGATTTTGTATTAATCTCTTTATATATATTATGTCCATTTTCTAATGCAATAAATGTATTTTTTATTAAATCTTCTTGATTTCTCGGATTCTTTCTATTATATATTTTCCATTTTGTAGGATTTACTTGTTGTGGTTTACTTTCATAGGGAATCATCGGATGTAAATAATTTCTACCAATATATGGTTGCACATTTACAAAATTAAATCTAGATATATCTCCAAAAAATATCTTACTCATTTTAACAGTAGTTGGTAGATGTTTATTTTGCATAATTAATTTATTTATTAATGAACTTTTATGTTCTCTATTATCTGAATTACCATAGACTACTGCATATAATATACATGTAAATGGAAATCCTTGATATTTTGGATTTAGGTATCCTAAATAATTAGTTATTTCATCGGATCTTAGATATCTGTTAAAATTCATAAATGCTAATCTAGATAAGTAGTAATTATGATTTAGAGATCCAATATAATATAATTGTAATGCTTCATACATATTATTAAACTCAATATTAGTTACTTGACCAATTCCATTTAAATTACAATTTAATAATATTATATTTGTGCACCTTTTATTTCCTTGATAATAAGTATTATTATTATTTAAAGTATCATGTTGTTTAATTTCCATTTTATTGTTTATTTTTAATATTTCATCTCTTTCTTTTCCTGGTACTACAGAATATGGATCAGTAAAAAAATTAATTTGTAAGAAATTCTCCTTTAGATTACCTAAAAATAGTAATTCATCTTTATTCTTATAGTAGTCAATCTTTTTATTATTTATATCTTTATTAGTACACGAAAAATGTGTAAAATATAATATTTTTATATTATTTGATTTTATATCTTTTATAAATAAAACATCTAAATTAGTACCAATTAATCCATTAAAATATTCACATTTATTTAGACATTCATAAATATTTCTATCATTAATATTATTAATTATACTATCACAATTGATTTCTGTTAGACTTAATTTCTCTTTTACTTTTTTTTCATTATCATATAAAAATCTTAATAATAATAATCCATCAGTATATTTAAATAAAATTTTATTTTTTGGATAATAAATAAATAAACTAGTTGAGTTTGTATCTTTAAATATTACAGTATTACAATCATACAAATCAATATGTCCTATCCCAATACTGTTTAATAAATTCATATAATTTGATCCTTGGCCTAAAACTTGGTCTTCATACAATACCAATTTACACCTATATTCAATATTATTAAATTCAATACATACAAATGCTTCTAGTTCAAATTTACTTGGAGGTTGTAATACCATAACAGTATAGGATTCTTCCCATTTAATTAGAAAATCATTTTGTGTATTTATAAAGAGTATATCCATTTTAAAACTTTGTGCTTCTTGCAGTAAAATTATAAAATTATCCAAAAAATAAGGAGGTAGATTTAATTCTTTTGCAAGTAATAATTGATATCGTATACTTTCTTGCATATTCAGTATAATACTATATGCATTATTTAAGTTATATTTATATAATCTATTATTGTAACTAGTATTTATTGGATTATTAATTTGTAGAAATGCAATTTGTGAAAAATTAATTATTCTATCTATTGAGTTACTAGATATAGTTATACTTGCATTTATATCCAATCTATCGCAAAAATTAGGTCCTACCATTTTTAACTCACTATTTTTATTAATCTTTAAATATTCCACAACTTTTATTATTTCTTTATTTTGAGGAATACAAAAATCATGAAGCAACTTTCTATTTTCAAATGATATTGCAATAGTATTAAAATTAGGATCAGTTAATAAGTTTTTACTATTTAATAAATATAATATTTCCATCTTAATTCCACCTTGTATTAATATAAGTATATCACGTTTAGTTGTTTTTTGAATTTTAGCTGGATCAATTGGTACTCCACTACTTCTATGAATATTAATTAAATTAATACTTTGTATGTCTTGAATAGTTTGATGAGTGAATACTGGTGCACTTGTAGAAAATATATATTTTTTAAATTCTAATATTTTTTTAATAGTTGAAATTATTGTAATATAATTAGTGCATTTTATACGACGTTTTTGATCTTCTGCATCATTTGTTAATTTAAAATATGGGCCATTTTGTACCATACCTACTTGATAATTAATAACATTATTTATTACATTTTCCATTATATCTAATATCTCGCATATTATACTATATTTTTCATCTATCTTTGTATTGTCAACATAAAGTGAAGATAATAGTAGATACACTAATATCATAAATGTTTTTTTACCAATATCAATAACTTTGGTTTGTTTACAAATATCTTTAATACTTTTTAATAATTCTTTTAGATCAACAAATTCAAATACCTTTATTAGATTGTCTCTATATATATTTATATCAAATCCAGATCGATCTGTATAATATACTAATGATAATTGAGCTTGAATATCAATTTTATTTTCTATATTTTTTTTCATTCCTTCTAACATATAAACATTTGGAATTATATTTATTAAATTCTTACAGGGTCTAATAGGATCATTTAAATTATAGATTATATCATTTACTATAAAAGGTAATGTAAATTGTGTTGAATTATAATATTCATTTTTATAATTATCTATAGGATTCTTCATATTTTTAATAAAGGAATTACGACATTTTGTTAAATTATCACTAGAAAAAATTGTTTTAAATCTTCTATATGGTTTAATAATTGTATTATTAACAACTAAGAAAAATAACAATTTGTCCACATCATATATATATTTATTAATAAATCTATTTAGGTAATTCTGTCTATGTATAGGAGTTCCAATTAACATTCTAATACGATATATAAACATATCTATTTCGTGACCAAAATCATTATTCATAAGATATGTTCCTCGACCTTGATAACCTTGATATTTATATTGATGATAGCTTGTATCATAAGTTATAGGTATTACTGGATATGCCGTTAAATCACATAATTCGTGTCTATTTTCAGATGGAGTATTACGAGAATAAGGTACAGTTGGTTCAATATTTCCATTAAATCGAAGTGTTGCATTATCTACTCGATCATTCCAGACGCGTGTTTCTAAACATATTGTTATTGGTTGTAGTAAGTTTTTAATTTCTCTATTAATATAGTAGGCACCTGGATCTATACCTGTATAAGTTGTACAAGGTTCTGGTGGATTATCGTATACCTGATAACCAGTAATTGGATCATACATTGGGTATCCTCCTGAATCTAGACGAGGTACTGGTGGTCCGGGTCTTGTTCCAGTCCTATTTGAAATCCATTCAAAATTTCTGTTTTCAGCTGTTAGGTTTCTTAATGTTTCGTTTAATTGTCGACATATTTCATCAAATATCATATAACATATACTCTCAGATATACTTCGAAAACGAATATGCCATGATCCTGGTCCTGATCCCGGTCCTGCTGCTGCTGGTCCTGCTGCTGCTGGTCCTGCTGCTGGTCCTGCTGCTGGTCCTGCTGCTGCTGTACGTGGTGGTTTAGAATATATATTTTTAGTACTATTTGGTCTATTTCCTGGTTGTTGAATAAAAGAATTTGGAATTTCTAATCTTGGTAAAGCGCTATCATTTCGTACATTAATAAAAAGAGGCTTCATTCTACAATTCATAAATTCAGTAGTATAAGATTGAGGAATAATTCGAATATCTTCTAAAGTATCATTATTTATAATTATTAAATCACTATCAATAGGATTAGTTGATAAACCTGGTTGTTGAGCAGGATTTGATAAACCTTCTTGTGTCATATATCCAATATTATAAATAATATCAATATTATCATTTTTTGCAGTTTGTTTAGTATTTATAATATAATCAGTTTTAAATGTTCTCGAAATATCATTAAGATTAAATCCAGGACCATTAAATACTGCTCTATCTACAAACTCTTTTAATGATTTTTCTAAATTAAAATGTGGAAATAAAGATCTATTATTAGTTCTATCAGCATTTTTAAAATCCATAAAGTAATCCATAAGTTTATTAAAGATATCATTGTCATCCATATATTGAATAGATCCTTGCATTTGTCCTGCATTCTTAAATTGAGGAATATTTATATTTTTTAAAATAAACTCGGAAATTCCATTATAACTGCTTTTAGAGTTTACATCGACTATATTTAAAATTTTTATATATATTCTGCGCTTTAATACATCAGTTACTGTAGAACCAGACGAATCAATTCTTTGTAGGTAATCTAATTCTAAGATATTTTCAATATTATCTATTTTTATATCAATTAAGATTTGATCAATTGTCTTTGGGTTTAAGACTTCATCACTAATATCTAAGTCTGCACAGATATTAAAAATATGCTTAATTAATTTGTTATCAATTATTATAAAATGTAGATAGAAATCATCAATTAATTCCATATATGATTTTTTAAATTCATTATATGAATTAATATTTACAATTTTCATATTAGAATACTTCTTATTTAAATCATATAAATAATCTGTTACATCTTGATCTGGTGAATCTATACAATATTTATTTTCGGGACCAACAATTCTTTTCAAGTATTGATTTATTGTATGCAACATCATTAAATGATCAATATTTATAGTTTCATTATCAGAACTTTCAGATTTTATTCTATTAAAGATATTTTTTGTGGTAAATATTTCAATAATACTTTGAATCTCATTAATAATATGTGTAAATGATGTTGCTAAAACTGAAATTTCTCCTAAAGGATTATACCGATTATTAAATCCTTTATTAATATTTACAATAAGATTATCTAATTGTTTAAATTTATTATATTCGTGAATTATTAGATCTGATCTACCTAAATCTCGATTTGGTGAATAATCATGGTTAAATCTATCAAATATTGGATTTTCATAGTTAAGAAAATAATCAAAATTAAGTCCATCAAACATTCTATTACCATCTATAAGTTTTGAATTTGCTTGTAAAGATGCAGTTAATAAATTAGGTATTACTACATTACTTGGATTTGATATTATTTGTGCAATCTGTACTGGATCTGCATGATTTATTATATTATCAATATGTTCTTCTTTCTCAATTATACTATCAAGTAATTCACAAAAATAGTTATTATCAGTAAAATAAATTTCATTTTTATTGGTATATCTTTCTCTAAAAAAATGATATGTCGTCTTTAATTGGTGATATCTAATAGATTTAATTGGATTTATCTGATCTGTATTATCAAATATATCTGTAGATAAAGTTAAAAAATTTTGTTTACATATTGGATCATTTAATACTAATTTTAAATCTGTTAAAAAGCTATTATATGAAAATAATTTAACAATCATCATAAAATCTACAAATTTTGATTTTGGTATTCCATTAAATATACAAAAAAATATGTATGTTGCATAATATGCAGTATTTTTAACACATGTTCCAATTAATTGTGGTTCAAAATAATTTTCATTAATATGAAATTCTTCTCCTTTTTTATTAGAATTATTAATATTACTATTAAATTTATGACTAATCTTATTATTATATTCTAAATTGTTGTCTAATAAAAAGGAAAATATAACATTATATAATACCATATATGTTGGTTCTAGATGTATAAAATGTAAAAAATATTTTAATTTTTGTTTACTAATATTATTAATAGATATAATACCTTCTATTAACTCGTGATCTCCTCCAGTTTTTACATGATGTGGATTTGATGCAAATCCAAAATTCTCAATATGTATTTCAAATGTAGTTGAATTTGATTTAATTACTATTGCTATAACGTGTTTTTCCATACTTAATGTAAAAAAATATGGTCTAGTTATTATTCCATCTGGACCATCAATATATCTATTAATTTTTCTTTCTAAATCTTCAATATTAATATCTGTAGAAGCTGGAGTATACCTAATATGAATACAATTATTTAAAAAAACTTCGAATTTACAATATAATGATTCTTCAGGATTAGGGCTATTAATTGGATTTGGTAATGTATCTAAATTAAATGTAAGTTGTTTAAAATTTATATTATTTATAAGTTTAAAAAATGAAGGAATATAGAAATCGGCACGGGATCCTTTATCATTAAGTACTGTTTCATCTTCTGTAAAATATGTAAATGCATATATTAGATCTATAGAAAAAGACATATTACGTAATATAATATATAATATATAATATATAAATTATAATAATTTTTTTATGTAAAAACATATATGGAAGGCACATTAATTGGCAGTATAATGGTAATTAATGATATTATTAGTTTTGGTATAACTAAGGAAGTATCTTTACAAAATAATTTAAAAAGTATTTACTGGTTAATAATACCAACTATATTATATGGTTCACAAATTTGGTTATTTTATTATGGTCTAAAGAAAACTTCTATGACTACTTTAAATATTACATGGAATCTATTTTCTAATATATTAGTAACTCTAGTTGGAGTTTATTATTTTAAAGAAAATGTTTCTAATATTAAAACAATTGCAATTTTTCTAGCATTAAGTAGTATAATATTGTTTACATATGATGGATCTGTAAAATAGCCATCTTTATAGATAAAAATCTAGATAAAAATCTAGATAAAAAAAACATATAGAAATTACAAGATATAGAAATTATAAGATATGTCAGACACTTTAAGAAGATACATTTTTAATATTCTATCAATTCCAATTACATTAATATCAATTCCTATAGCAGTTCCATTATTAATATTCTTTATTCCTTATGGAATATATCAAATATATCACTTGAATAAATTAAGATATTTATATGAATGGATAATACTTACCTTAATTTATTTACCGATTGTTTATTATTTTAGTTTTATGATTACATTTGATATCATAAGTCGGAAGGTGTATAAATTAATAGATTATGAAAAATATAACTAATAATTATATAATTAATATTAAATTAATATTAATTATAATTCATACTTCATACTTCATACTGAATGTTTTTGATCTTAAGTGTACATACTTCTCCAAGCAGCATCTTTATCATCAGTCTCCTCCTTTAACTCCTTATTAATTTTAAATACTTTAAAAGCTGATTCAAGATCTTTAATATTAATCTTCTTTTTACTTTCAGCTTCAAATAAAGTACGCTTACCATGTTCAATTTTACACATAAAAAAGAGGGTTTCAATATCACCTCCTTGATTTTTAAAACATTCATAATTATCTTTAAAAAACTTTTCTGGAACATCATCTGTATTCCATCCAAATTCACTTACCATTTTTTTAAAAATTAAACATAGTTCTTCAGCTGTATACTTTTCAATAGTATATACAAATGGAAATCTTCTTCTTAAACCTTCATTATATGAAAAAAAACATTTATCTAATGCATGTTTATATCCTGCGATGATACATAAAAAATTTGATTTTTGTTCGGATAAATTCTGATTAATGGTATCTATTACCTCTTTAGCAAAACTATCGCGACCTTCTTCATTACCTAAACTATATGCTTCATCAATAAACATTACTCCTCCTTCACAATCATCTATGACTTTTTGACATTTGATGGCTGATTGGCCCAAATAACCAGCAATTAGGTCTGATCTTTTTACAATTTTAAAATTAAAGGGTAATTCTTTATTTTTATCCTTCCCTTTTTCTTTATCATCACAACATTTATCTACACGATTATCCATATAATCATCTAAATCCATATTTAGTAATTCTTCAAATGTAATCACTCTTCTTTTTTTAGGTGGTGGTTCTCTTACTTTCTTTGCTTCGACAGGTTTAATTATATCAAGATAATAATATAATTCTCCAATAATTTTTCCCAATGTTGTTTTACCCACACCAGGAGGACCTTGGATAATAGTGTGTAACATATCTTGGTTTTCAAATTCATTTAAAAAGAATATAATTTGTCCAACAATTGAATCTTTAATAGATTTCATTCCAATAATACCTTTTAGTTTTTCAAGAGATGGTAATATTTTATTAAGTTTCTTTAAATTAATATTATACTCTTTAGTTGAATCATATAGTTTTGCTAATTTTATTAAATCATCAAGTGTTTCTATTTTTTCATTTAATTTTACTATTTCTTTCCCTACTTTTTTAACTTCTTTCTTCTCTAGTTTTATTTCTTCATCTGATTTTTTTACATCTTCTGGTTTTTTTGCGTCTTTTTGATTTAATGGAGAATTATCTTGAATATCATTTTGATTATTTAGATCATTGTTTTCTACTTTTAACTTTTTATTATTTAGATTCAAGTTATCTCCATTACAATCTTTATTGTTTCTTTTACTCATATATTAATATTATACTTTTTTATTTATATTACTATAAAAAATATTATGTTTATATTATATATTATGGATTTAATAACAAATTTTGAGAAATTACTTCAAAATAACAAAACTGAAGAAATCATTTTAGATGATCTTGTAGGAGATATATTAAAAATAACAATGCAATATATAGTTATATTACTTATAGTACTCGTTTTAATTTATAATTTTTATGTAGCATATTATTTTAAACGATAAGAATCTTTTATTTTATAAATGTATTCATTAAATTATTACTTCTTTATTTCACTATCTTTTGATATTAAAAATATTTTTAATATTAAAAATAATTGTCGGTTATATTTATTAGAGTTATTAGAACTATTATTATAATTAATTAGTTACAATTCTATCTTGTAACATAATGTGTGAATATTCTTCATTTACACTACCTTTATTTCTACTATTTCTTGCATTAACCATTGTTTGATATTCTTTTTCTGTAATAGGTATAATTTCACTACGTAATGCGTTTATTACTTTATCTTTACCTGGTATAAGAACACTGTACATATTTTCTTTTGCTTCGCTCCAATTGATACCGGTACATTTTACAAAATCTGTAACTTTACCAAAAGCATATAATTGTAAGAATTCACTTATTCTTTTCTTAATTCTATTTCTCCAAAAATCTTCAGATTCACCAGATTGCTGAGGGTTACCATTTTCCCATGCTTTCATATAACGTTCATCTATTTTTATAAATTTAACATATGATCCAATTTTAATTTTATTATCACATAATGCTCCATTAACAATAGGTTTAGCGATTCTAGCAGTATTTTTACGTTCTTTAGATGCAGGTTCTGTTGGAATTTCCCATTGTGTTTCCTTTGTATAATTATTAGTATAATAATATTTACCAGATGTTTTAGACATTGCAGTTGACCACCCTGTTGGCATTACTTTAGGTGGTGCTATATTTGATACAGGAGGAGCTTCTCTAGGAGTTAAAGGAACCTCTGCACTAGATGCTTGTGGTATACTAATTGGAGCAAGTGCTGCTTGTTGAGATGCAGCAGCTTGTTGTGGCATAGCTACAGCCTGTTGTGGCATAGCCATTGCTTGTTGTGGCATAGCCATTGCTTGTTGTGGCATAGCCATAGCTTGTTGAGGAGCAGCTTGTTGAGAAGCAGCTGCTTGTTGAGTTACTACTTGTTGATTTGCAGCAGATTCGGGAACACCTCCAATTTGTCTTTTTAATTCTAAATATTTATTTTTATATTTTAAATACTTTTCATAAAATGTAGACATATATATATATATATATTGATATTTTAATTTATAACAAATTCATTTTCTGAATCAGTTGCACCTTCTTCTTCTCTTTCTCTAGAATATATTTCTAATATATATTCTTTAAGATATTCCTCGACAATTATTATAATATCATCTAATTCACCTTCTATTGGATCAGTTATGTTTGCAACAATTTGCATAATTAATATTAGTTTTTCTTTGTGTATATCTATTTCATCTGTTTCCTTCATTTCATCTATCCATAAATTAGCATCTTCGTATATATTCATAAATAAACTATAAATATTTTTTAAAGATTTAAATTGATTTGTGTTGAGCATAAAGTAATTAATATTATATATTTAAATTATTTTTTATATATTAAAATATGAGTGAAGACAATCAACTTAATCAATTAGATCGAGTTAAAATAAAATATCCTGATATAGATGATAATGAATTTTCTAAAAAGATTGGATCAATCTTTAGACAATATAAAATAAAACCAAAAAAACAAAGTTTAAAAGATATTTGTTATCCGACTAAATTTACATATCAAAATCCACAAATTTTTGTATCTGAGTTCATAAATCCTGTGACCCCTTACAAGAGTCTCTTAATATATCATAAAATTGGTGCCGGTAAGACTTGTGCAGGAGTAAAAATCTGTGAAGAATGGAAACAGAAAAAGAATATAGTTGTAGTAGTTCCTGCTTCATTAGTTGGAAATTTTTATAAGGAATTAAGAAGTGAATGTGCCGGAGAAGAATATTTAACAATAAAAGAAAGAAAACGATTAGGAGAACTAAATCCAGATAAACCAGAATATGCTACTATTGTTTCACGTGCAAAAGAAAGAATAGATAAATATTATACTATATTATCATATCATAAATTTGTAAATCTAGCAGCAGAAAGAATGATAAACTTAAAGAATAGTTTAATTTTAATAGATGAAGTTCAGAATATTGTATCAGAAGGTGGTACATTTTATACTACATTTATGAAAGCTATTTATTCAGCTCCGTCTGATTTACGTATAGTATTACTATCTGCAACACCAATATTTGATAGACCTATGGAATTAGGATTAACATTAAACTTATTAAGACCTGAAAATGAATTTCCAGTTGGTACTAAATTTAATGAAATGTTTATAAAAACAAAAAAATCTAGATCCGGAGAAACAATTTATGAGTTAAAAAATGTTAACAAATTAAAAAATCTATTAAATGGATATATATCATATTATAAAGGAGCGCCAGATCATGTTTTTCCAAAAAAGAATTTAAAACTTGTAAAATGTAAAATGAGTAGATTTCAATATGAAGCATATAGAACTGTTATGGAACAAGAAGGATTTGGTAGATTTGGTGATAGTGATATTTTAGACTTACCTAATAATTTTTTAATTGGTCCTAGAATAATATCAAATGTTGCATATCCAAATAAAGGTATTAACGAAGATGGATTTGATAGTTTTAAAGGTAAAGCATTAGATTTTGACTTACTAAAGATATACTCTGTTAAATTTTATAAAATTATGAAAAAGATAAAAGCTTGTAAGGGTACTGTATTTGTTTATAGCAATTTTAAAGAATATGGTGGGTTAAAATCATTTATTAAAGTATTAGAATATCATAGATATAAAAATTTAAAAGATCACGGTAAAGGTAAATTAAGATATGCTGTATGGAGTGGTGATGAAACACATGAGAATAAAGAATTAATTAAAGATTTTTTCAATAAAAAAGAAAATGAAGATGGAAGTATGTTAAAAGTATTATTAGGTTCTCCATCAATTAAAGAAGGAGTATCATTATTAAGAGTAAAACAAGTTCATATTATGGAGCCATATTGGAATATGTCTAGATTAGAACAAGTAATTGGAAGAGCGATACGTTTTTGTTCTCATAAAGATGTCGCATATGCAGAAAGAGAAGTTCAAGTTTATATATATATTGCAACTGCTTTAAAGAGTACTGAATTAACAGAGGATAAACATATAATGGCATTAGCATTTAAAAAGAAAGAATTAACTGATCAATTTGAAACTATTATGAAAGAAATGGCAGTTGATAAATATCTATTTCAAAATATATAAAAGTTGTCATCTTTCTTTCTCAAACGTTTCATTCACACTAATTTTAAAAAATTGAATTATTATACCAATATTACATATTAGTATAATAGTATCTAAATAGAATGCAAGCTATTCTAACTGAACACAATACAACGCATAGGCGTTTTTCTTATCCGGTTATTCAAACCGCAAATTCTCAAGCCACTAAAAGTATCAACCATGTTATTAATGTAGTTGGAAAGAAACTAACTGGCGAAACTGTTACTATTCATCTAAGTATTAAGGCAGATGTACTTAATTATGGTCCGACTATCTTTTTTGATATTATTTCAAGTGTTCCTTACATGAAAGGTGAATGGATTGATCATCCTTTTCTTGAACTAAAGTTATATGATGATTCTGAAAATATTCAAGTTGCTGATCATATTGATGATACTCTACCTATTCGTAAGATTTTTGAAGATCTTATTGTACCAGACAATTGGAAAAAGTATGTTCCCAAATTAATTGATACCTATTCAACTGATCAAATTAAGTCAACTATTACTAATTCGATTGTTAAATTTATTGGTAGTCGTATGTTTGACGATGATCATAAAAATATTAATGTTCGAATTATTGCTTTCGAATTACATCATACTGATGTTGAGTTTCTACCACAAATTGCAATCAAGATCAGTGTTGAACAACCAATTAAGGAAGGTGAAAGTTGGGATCTACATCCATTCCGTTTCTTGAAGAAGAATATTGATGTTAAAAATATTAGTGGAATTGTGAGTGATACTCTAATGACTCGTCAAATGATCCATGATCTTGTCCGTCCAGATGAACTTAAACTATATACTAGTTATTATTCTGATTATCGCTCTAAGATGATTAGTAATCTTAGTACTATGTTTATTAAGAAGACTGATACTAACCTTAATCAATGTCGTGTTATTAATAAGCTTATTGGATGTCTACAACTTCATTGGAGTTAACTTCATTTATTTCTGAAAAATTTAATTTATAAAATTATAAATTAAATATCTTTAAGGTAAAGGTGTCAGTGCTCTTTCACGTTGTAACGGTGTTAGTGCCTGTAAAGGAGGTCTACCTTGTGTATTTGCAGGATCATCCCGATTTTTAAGACGACCCATAAGATAATTCTCTACAATTTGAATATCATGCATATGTTCTAAAAGTGCTTCTAATTTTGTTTGAACTTTTACTAATTCTGCTCTAGCAGCAGCTAATTGTGCATCTAATTGTCTTATTTGGTTTGCAACTCGATCAACATTTGGTCGATTTGCTGCAATTTGGGCATCTCGTGCATCGAGAGCACGTCCAAATGCTTCGTTACCGGCACGGCCATCACCCCATCTATTACGGCCACCTGGGAGTGTGTCACCTCTATTAATTGGAGGTACACTTAATGCAGTACGTTGAGCAGTAAGTTGTGTATGCTGTGCTTCTAAAGCTGTAACAGCTCTACTACTGGTATCAAAATGAGGAACTGTTTCATTAAGTTGTGCTTGAATTTTTGCTTTATTTACTGTAGTTTGTTTAAGTTCTGCAGATTCTGTACCAATTGCTAATTGAACTTTAAATAATGCAGGCATGGCTAATGCTTTTCTGTATGGAGGACCCCCTTTAGAAAGAACATCCATTCCATAATCTTTATGAGAATAATAATCAAACGCCTCTTCTGTTGCACGTAAAACTTCACGAGCTAATGCAAGATCGTGTTCAGCAAGTGCATGTAATTGTCTATTTATAACTGAATCATTTGCTGCAAGTCTAGCAGTAGTATCTGTTACTCTTTCACGATAAAGTGTAAATTCTGCATTAAATTTCTTTCCATTTTCAGCAATAACTGCGCGTCTTTGACCTTGAGATGTATTATCTAAATTTTGTGCCTCTTCACTAGCAGCAGCAGCTTCTGCAAGCTCTGCAGCAGTTGGTACATTTACTGCAGGTGGACCCCATGCTCTTGGAGCTGATGCTACAATTGGTCTTGGTCCAGGAATACCAGGACCACCTGGCATTCCACCTAAACTTCTTTTTAATTCTAAATACTTATTCTTGTACTTTAAGTATTTCTGTTGATAACTCATATATATATATAAATAAATAAATTAATAAATAAAGCGATTATTTATTTAATTATATGCGCAACTCCGTCGATGAGACATCCTCACGAAACACTGACTCAGAGATTGATACAAATCCAGAATGAAGTGAAATATGGTTGTCTTGATAATCGGGAATCCTTGCATAAATAGCATCAGCGCTCATAAACTGTTGCGCGCCAGATGCATCTTTGTATTGTCGCCCAAACACAAAGAATCTTGTTCCACTTTTAATTAGAGGAAGAAACTTTTGAAAAATGTATTCACTAAAGTCCCCGTTAGAATCCCAACCAGATGTACGAGGAGTAAATAGACGATCAAATGTATCAAATCCCATCGCAAAACTGCATTTAGGAAACAAGATTGCCTTCTCTAGAAAAAGTGCGACATCTGTAATGATTACACTTTTACCTAGTCTCACAAATTGTTCCAGTCGATCAAAAATATTCGCAAGTGTTAGTGATGGCTTTGAGACATTCTTTACTGAAATCTCGTAAAGAACATTATATGTTGGTTCGAGTTTAGCGAGTGTCT
>Ga0114978_10002575_pt1 | contig 14938 bp, 11 predicted proteins | sample S_140212_EF_Meta_FD_87027 | JGI IMG/M metagenome (GOLD analysis project Ga0114978, IMG submission 87027) | Freshwater microbial communities from Lake Simoncouche, Canada to study carbon cycling - S_140212_EF_MetaG | ecosystem: Environmental > Aquatic > Freshwater > Lake | place: Lake... | reverse complement strand
GTTCTGTGTCGCATCGATGTTCCTCTGGATCCGCGCGACATTTCCGCGGTATCGCTACGACCAGATCATGCGACTGGGCTGGAAGATATTCATCCCGGTTACGCTGGTCTGGCTGGTCGTGATAGGTGCATGGATGCAGACGCCTTGGAATATCTGGGGATAGGACAAGATAATGGTCCAAAATTTTTTCGCTAACACCCGTGATTTTTTCCGCTCCTTCCTGTTGCTTGAGTTGGCCCGTGGCATGGCGCTGACCGGCAGGCATTTGTTTGCACGCAAGATAACAGTGCAGTTCCCGGATGAGAAAACCCCGCAAAGCCCGCGCTTTCGCGGCCTTCACGCGCTGCGCCGTTACCCAAACGGGGAAGAGCGCTGCATCGCCTGCAAGCTTTGTGAGGCTGTTTGTCCGGCACTTGCCATCACAATCGAGTCAGAGCAGCGTGATGACGGCACCCGTCGGACGACGCGTTACGATATTGATCTGACCAAGTGCATTTTCTGCGGCTTTTGCGAGGAATCCTGCCCGGTCGACTCCATTGTCGAAACACGACTGTTCGAGTATCACGGCGAAAAGCGCGGCGACCTTTACTACACCAAGGACATGCTGCTCGCCGTTGGTGACAAGTATGAAGAACAGATTGCCCGCGACCGCGCCACAGACGCGGCGTACCGATAGAGCTCGGATGCCCAACCGATGAATTTTGAAACCCTGACCTTCTATTTTTTTGCAGCAATCATGCTGTTCTCGGCGCTGCGCGTGATTACCGCGCGCAATCCGGTGCACGCTGCGCTTTTCCTTGTGCTGGCGTTCTTTACCGCATCTGTCATCTGGATGCTGCTCAAGGCGGAGTTTCTGGCGATTGTGCTGGTTCTGGTTTATGTCGGGGCGGTGATGGTGCTGTTCCTGTTTGTGGTCATGATGCTTGACATCAATCTCGACCGCATGCGCGAGGGCTTCTGGAGCTATTTGCCCCTTGGTGCGACCGTAGGCTTGCTGATGATCGTCGAGATGGTGCTGGTTCTTAGCGGCCGCTATTTCGGACTCGCCTCGATGCCCGCGCCGCCGGATCCGGGCAAAGCCTATAGCAACACGCGTGAACTGGGCCGTGTCCTTTACACCGACTATATCTACGCGTTTGAGCTGGCCGGGGTGGTGTTGCTGGTGGCGATCATCGCGGCCATCGCCCTGACGCTGCGCCGGCGCAAGGACACCAAGGGTCAGGATCCTTCCAGGCAGGTCGCTGTAAAACGCGCCGACCGTGTGCGCATCGTGTCGATGCCCTCGGAAAAGGACGATTAGCCATGCCCAAAACAACACTATCGAATAACCAGGGAGCGACTGCGTGCTGTCCTTATCGCATTACCTGATTCTGTCCGCGGCGCTGTTCGCCATCAGCATTGTCGGCATATTTCTCAACCGGAAGAACGTTATTGTTCTTTTAATGGCGATCGAGTTGATGCTGCTCGCCGTCAACATGAACTTCATCGCTTTTTCGCACTACTTGGGTGATCTCGCGGGACAGGTGTTCGTGTTTTTCATCCTCACCGTCGCGGCCGCCGAGTCGGCGATCGGTCTCGCCATTCTTGTGGTTCTGTTCCGCAATCTCTCGACCATTGATGTCGAAGACCTTGACGGACTGAAGGGCTAGGCGCGGCAATCATGACTGACATGCAAAAGATCTATCTGCTCGCACCGTTGGCGCCCCTGGCGGGCGCGCTGGTCGCCGGCCTGTTCGGACGGCAGGTCGGGCGGGCGGGGGCACACTGGGTAACCATCATTGGTGTGGCGATTTCGCTGCTGGCCTCGCTCGCTATATTTGCCGATGTACTCAAGGGCAATGTTTTCAACGGATCTGTCTACACCTGGCTGACCTCGGGCGAAACCCGTTTTGAGATCGGATTTTTGATCGATCGACTGACGGCTCTGATGATGGTTGTGGTGACCTTTGTGTCGCTTATGGTGCACATCTACACCATAGGCTATATGGCGGAAGATCCGGGTTACCAGCGCTTTTTCTCCTATATCTCGCTGTTCACCTTCTCCATGCTGATGCTCGTGATGAGCAACAATTTTGTGCAACTGTTTTTTGGATGGGAGGCCGTGGGCGTTGTGTCCTACCTGCTGATCGGTTTCTGGTACACCCGGCCAACGGCGATTTACGCCAATCTCAAGGCATTCCTGGTCAATCGTGTTGGCGATTTTGGTTTCCTTATTGGAATTGGCCTGGTGCTCGCGTACTTCGGCACGCTCGACTACGCCGCGGTGTTCTCGCAGGCTGCGCAGTTCAAGAGCGCCACGATAGAGATCCTCCCGGGCTCGGCTTGGATGCTGCTGACGGTGATTTGTATCTGCCTGTTCATCGGCGCAATGGGTAAATCGGCGCAGTTCCCGCTGCACGTATGGCTGCCCGATTCGATGGAAGGTCCGACACCGATTTCAGCACTGATTCATGCCGCGACCATGGTCACCGCGGGTATTTTCATGGTGGCGCGCATGTCACCGCTGTTCGAGTTGTCTGAAACCGCGCTGTCCTTTGTCATGATCATCGGTGCCATTACCGCGTTCTTCATGGCCCTGATCGCGCTGGTTGTCTATGACATCAAGCGCGTCGTGGCGTATTCGACTCTTTCACAACTGGGTTACATGACTGTGGCGCTTGGCGCCTCGGCGTATTCGGCCGCAATTTTCCACCTCATGACACACGCGTTTTTCAAGGCGGTGTTATTCCTTGGGGCGGGGTCGGTCATCATCGCCATGCACCATGAGCAGGACATGCGCAAAATGGGCGGGTTGCGTAAATACATGCCCATCACCTACCTAACGGTGCTCATCGGGGCGCTGGCAAACGCCGGCTTTCCGCCTTTCGCCGGATTCTTCTCCAAGGACACCATTATCGAGGCCGTGCATGCCTCCCATACGCCCGGAGCAGGTATCGCCTATGTGGCGGTGTTGCTTGGCGTGTTTGTCGGTGCAGTCTATTCCTTCCGTTTGGTGTTCTTTGCTTTTCACGGCAAGGAGCGCTTCGACACCTCCAACTCAGGTCACGGACCGGCTCATGCGGGGGGGCATGGTCACGATGACCATGGCCATGGCGTCGTTCCGCACGAATCACCCTGGGTGGTTTGGCTGCCCCTGGTGCTGCTGGCCATCCCATCCGTGGCGGCGGGCTGGCTGATCGGCACCGTTCTATACGGGGGCTACTTTGACGGGGCAATTTATTTCTCAGATGCGCATCCGGTGATGAAGGAGCTCGCCGGAGAGTTCCACGGTGTCTGGCCAATGATGATGCACGGCCTGACCGGCTTGCCGTTCTGGTTTGCGGTGGCCGGTCTCGTCGTCGCTTGGTACCTGTATATCCTGCGGCCCGACATGCCGGCCGTGTTGCGCAAAAAAGCGGGCGTTCTGGTCTTTGTGCTGGAAGAGAAATACGGCTTCGACCGCTTTAACGACTGGTTTTTTGCCGGCGGCGCGCGTGTGGTGGGAAGCGGATTGTGGAAATTCGGCGATGTGACCATCATCGACGGCATAATGGTTAACGGGACAGCCCGGCTCGTCGGCTGGGTTGCCGGCGTTGTCCGGCTATTCCAATCCGGATACATCTATCACTATGCCTTCGCCATGATTATTGGGGTCTTTGTGTTGCTAACGCTCTGGCTCCCCAGGTGATGATGATGACCCCCTGGCTCTCTCTGTCGATCTGGATACCCATCCTGACTGCGCTGGTGGTGCTCGCAACAGGAGACGACAAGAATGCCCGTCTCGCGCGCATCCTGGCCCTGACAGGCGCACTTGCCGGCATGCTGGTGACTATCCCGTTATGGACAGGGTTCAATCCCCAGTCGGGCGCAATGCAGTTCAGTGAAATGAAGCCCTGGATCGAGCGCTACAACATCAATTACCACCTGGGCGTGGACGGTATATCAATGCTGTTTGTGCTGCTTAACAGCTTCATTACCGTGCTGGTCGTCATTGCGGGTTGGGAAGTGATCCAGAAACGCGTGGCCCAGTACATGGCGGCCTTCCTGATGATGTCAGGCCTCATGAACGGGGTGTTCTCGGCGCTCGACGGCATGCTCTTTTACGTGTTCTTCGAGGCAACGCTGATTCCGATGTACATCGTCATCGGCATATGGGGAGGGCAGAACCGCGTTTATGCGGCGATGAAATTTTTCCTCTACACACTGCTCGGCTCCTTGCTGATGTTGGTGGCCTTTTTATACCTGTTCAATAAGTCGGGCGGCAGCTTCGAGATTCTGGACTGGCATAAACTCCCGCTGGCGATGCCGGCGCAACTCACGCTGTTCGCCGCCTTCTTCCTCGCGTTCTCCGTCAAGGTGCCGATGTGGCCGGTGCATACCTGGCTGCCCGATGCCCACGTTGAGGCGCCCACGGGCGGGTCCGCGGTGCTTGCGGCCATTATGCTAAAGCTCGGCGCCTACGGTTTTGTGCGCTTCTCACTGCCCATACTGCCCGACGCCAGTCATTACCTGTCCGGATTCATGATCACCTTGTCGCTCGTCGCCGTCGTCTATATCGGCCTCGTCGCACTGGTGCAGACTGACATGAAAAAACTGGTCGCCTATTCGTCGATTTCACACATGGGCTTTGTCACGCTGGGCTTCTTCATTTTCAACGCTTACGGCGTTGAAGGCGCGCTGGTGCAGATGATTTCCCACGGCTTTGTGTCGGCGGCAATGTTTCTTAGCATAGGTGTCATGTACGACCGCATGCACTCACGCAACATCGCCGACTACGGCGGCGTGGTCAACACCATGCCAAAATTCGCCGCGCTGATGCTGTTCTTCGCCATGGCCAATTGCGGCGTACCCGCAACATCGGGCTTTGTCGGCGAGTTCATGGTCATCATGGGCGCGATCAAGTTCAATTTTTGGATCGGGCTGCTTGCCGCGACGACATTGATATTCGGCGCCGCTTATACGCTCTGGATGTACAAGCGTGTGATTTTTGGCCCCGTTGCCAATTCGCATGTGGCTGAGCTCAAGGACATCAACGGACGTGAACTGCTGGTCCTGGGTGCACTCGCTCTGGCGGTGCTCGTCATGGGCGTCTACCCCCTTCCGTTCACCGAAGTGATGCACGCATCGGTGAATGATCTTCTCAAGCATGTAGCGGTGAGCAAGCTCTGATGACCCCATTTACGCCTCCGGACTTCGCGCCGGCCATCGCCGAGATGTTCCTGCTGGCGATGACGCTGTTCATCGTCGTCGTCGACCTGTTCCTGCCCAAGCGCTGGCGCATCGTCACTTATACCTTGGCGCAGTTCGCGTTGCTCGGTTGCGCGGTGCTCACCGTGGGCTTCGTGCAAGCCACTGGCGGGGATGTCATTAACACCTTTAACGGCATGTATGTCTCGGATGTCATGGGGGCGATGCTGAAACTGGCCACCTACATCTCTGTGTCCACCTGCCTTGTCTATACGCGCCGCTACCTGGAAGAGCGCAATTTGCTCAGTGGCGAGTTCATAGCGCTGCTGCTGTTTGCGACACTGGGCATGATGGTCATGATATCCGCCAGCCACTTCCTGTCGCTATACATCGGCCTGGAACTGCTGTCGCTTTGTCTATATGCCCTGGTCGCACTCAATCGCGATTCCGCGGCATCGACCGAAGCCGCCATGAAATACTTCGTGCTTGGCGCACTGGCATCGGGCTTGCTGCTGTACGGCATGTCGATGATTTACGGCGCGACGGGCACACTCGATCTTTCCGGTGTCGCCAAGGCTATTGAACTTGGGCATGCTGACAAGACGGTGCTGGTGTTTGGTCTGGTGTTTCTGGTTTCCGGCCTTGCCTTCAAGTTGGGCGTTGTGCCTTTCCACATGTGGATTCCGGACGTCTATCACGGCGCACCCACCGCCATGACGCTGGTTATCGCCACGGCGCCAAAACTCGCTGCTTTCGCAATGTCCATCCGTCTGCTGGTGAACGGTCTGCTGCCGCTGGCCGTCGACTGGCAGCAGATGCTGGTGATCATGGCGGTGCTGTCGCTCGCCATCGGCAACCTCGCGGCCATCGCCCAGACCAACATCAAGCGCATGCTCGCCTATTCGACGATCTCGCACATGGGCTTCATGCTGCTGGGCTTGTTGTCGGGCGTGGTCGGTGGCAACTGGCTCAACGCGGCCGATTCCTACAGTGCGGCCATGTTTTACGTGGTGGTCTACGTGTTGATGAGCCTGGGCGCATTCGGCATGGTGCTATTCCTGTCCCGCGCCGGATTCGAGGCGGAAAACATCGATGATTTTCGCGGACTCAACCAGCGCAGCCCCTGGTATGCCTTTATCATGCTGTTGCTGATGTTTTCCATGGCGGGGGTGCCGCCCACAGCCGGTTTCTATGCCAAGCTGTCGGTGATCCAGTCAACCATTGCCGCAGACCAGGTTTGGCTCGCCGTGGTGGCAGTGATGTTCTCGCTAATCGGCGCGTTCTACTACCTGCGCATCGTCAAGCTGATGTACTTTGATGACGCACGCGATACTTCGCCGCTGGTCGCCGACTGGGATATGCGCTTTTTGTTGTCGGCTAACGGCCTGGCCATTCTGCTGATCGGACTTGCCCCGCAGTCGTTGATGGCGATGTCTTTCCTTGCCATCAAGGCGCTCTGAAGGTTCAGGGTCACCCCGCGCACCTCAGCGTGTCCTCCATGCCCGAAAGCAAGGATTTGACCGAGCACCAGGTGTCGAGCGAAAGCGTGTTCGACGGCGTTTTACTCAAGGTCAGGCGGGACATCGTCAGACTGCCTGATGGCAGCAATGGCGGCCGTGAATATATAGAGCATTCCGGAGCAGTCGCCATCATCCCGATTCTCGACACCGGCGAGATTGTGTTCGAGCGTCAGTACCGCTATCCGCTGCGCACGACCATGATAGAAATTCCGGCCGGAAAAATAGACGCCGGGGAAGAGCCGCTGGCCACCGCTCGGCGCGAGTTGCTCGAAGAAACGGGCTATTCGGCACGCGATTGGGCGCACTTGATGACGTTTCATCCGGTCATCGCCTACTCAACCGAACGCATCGAGATTTTCATCGCGCGTGGCTTAACTTTGCAAGAGCAAAAGCTTGACGATGGTGAGTTTCTTGAGGTGTTCACCGCACCGCTGGCGAAGGCCCTTGAATGGGTTCGTACCGGCATCATCACCGACTCCAAGACGATCATTGGACTGATGTGGCTGGACAAACAGCAGTCGGGCGCTTGGCCGGTTGCTTAACTAAGTCACCGGCCGGGCGCTGTTTCAGTTCAGCCGCAAGCGCCGACCCAGCCGCACGCGGTGCAAAAATCGCAACCGTCTTTTTTTATCACGGCATAGTTGCCGCATTCACCGCAGACTCCGCCCTTCATCGCTTTCGTGGCGTTGCCTTTGGGCGCCTGCAGGATGCCCATCTGGCGTACGGGCATGCCATCTTCGTGCAGGATGCCCAGCATAACGTAGCGGTGCAGGATCAGCGCCGAGACATAAGACACTGTCGAGGGCCAGTTCTTTTTGCGGCGGTGGCCGGGCACAAACGCCATGAAATCGCCCAGCGGTTCGGGAAAATCAAGCAGCTTGCGCAGTTTCATGCCTATCCAAGCCGGGTCGATCACCCGCATGTCCAGCGAAAGTATTTTGCACAGTCCATCGAGTGCGCGAGGATATTCGCCCGATAGCCACATGGAATAGGGCCGTGTGACACCATCGGGCAGGGTGATTTCCTTTAAACCCAGCACGAAATCGTCTCCAGTGCCGGCGTTGAGGACATCCACAGTCCATGACATGGTGCCATCCGTGCCGGTCTTGGGTTCCTTCAGGCTGAACAGGGTGTCTAGCACAGGCCCGTTCTTGCGCTCATCAACGGCGCCGAGCTGTTCGACGCGGTAGCGAACCACCTGCGCCAACGCAGCAACCACGCTGGGCATGCGTTTCTTCTCGCCGTGCGGCGGGAAGGGCATGTCGAAGGCGTCGTCACCGGCGGTCTTGGCCAGCGTATCGAGCTTAACGCGCAGCCAGGCCGGGTCATTGGCACGCATGTCCATGGACAGGGTCTTGGCGAGCGCGCCAATGCCGCGTGGCTGCTCGCTGCCGTTCACCCAGACCTCGAAGGGATGGCACTTGCCCTCGTTTTCGACATGTCCGACAAAAAGGGCGAAGGCACCGTGGCCGTGTTCGATCATGTAGGTCCATGACGGATTTCCGGCGGAGAGCCCCGGGCGTCCGGGCCAGAGCAGGGAGGACAACACCGGTTCGGGCACCGATTTAATTTCAATGCGACGGTTTACGTCATTGAGCAGGAAATCCTGCGGTCCGGATTTTTCCGGGGTGACCGACAGCACCGAACCCAGTACATCGTTTGGCCGATAGGTTGCGAGCCCTTTCAGCCCAGCCTTCCAAGCGGAGAAATATAAGTCCTGGAACTCACCGTAAGGATAGTTTTCCGGAACGTTCACGGTCTTGGAGATGCTTGAGTCAATATACGGAGCAACCGCCGCCACCATGTCTTTATGGGCAGCGGCGCTCAGCTCCAAGGCGGTGACGAAGTAAGGGGGCAGTCCTTCGGCCGGGGACTTTGCTTCTTTTGGATCGCCCCCGACCGGATGGGCGTGGCGGTAAAGGCGCCAGGCCCTATCCTCCACGGCAAATTCCTTCATGCTGCCGTCGGGCATACGTTTTTTACGCGAATAAACCCACGAGAAAGGCGGTTCAATACCATTGGAGGCGTTGTCGGCAAAAGCCAGGCTGATGGTGCCGGTGGGGGCAATCGACAGCAAATGGCTATTGCGCAGGCCTTGTTCGCGTATCAGCGCTTTGAGTTCGGTGGGCAGGCGGGAGGCGAAGCTGGTTCCCGACAGGTACATATCGGCGTTGAACAGGGGAAAAGGGCCGCGCTCGGCCGCCAGTTCGCTTGACGCGCGATAGGCCGAATCGCGCATATGTTCTGAAATTTTCGCCGCCATCGCGCGCGCTTGTTCGCTGTCGTAGCGCAGGCGCAGCATGATGAGTGCATCGCCCAAGCCCGTAAAGCCCAGTCCGACACGGCGCTTGCTCATGGCTTCGCGGTGTTGCTGCTTAAGAGGCCAGGCGGTCACCTCGAGCACATTGTCGAGCATGCGAACCGCCACTGCCACAGTGCGCTCGAACGCGTCAAAGTCAAAGCCGGCTTTTTCCGCGAAGGGAGCGCGAACAAAGCGTGTCAGGTCGATGGAACCAAGGCAGCAGCAGCCATAGGGAGGGAGCGGCTGTTCGGCGCAGGGGTTGGTGGCGTCTATGCGCTCGCAGTAATAGAGGTTGTTATCACTGTTAATGCGGTCCAGAAACAGGATGCCCGGTTCGGCATGGTCGTAGGTCGAACGCATGATCTGTTCCCACAAATCGCGTGCCCGCAACTTGCGGTATACCCAATGCGAATCATCCCGCTGGTAACCGCCCGCCGCGATCAGATCCCGGTGGGGCTTTGCCTTGTGTGCGAGTTCGAATTCACCGTCGGTCTCTACCGCATGCATGAAAACGTCGGTTACGCCCACCGAGATGTTGAAATTGGACAGATCGCCGCCATCCTTGGCGCGGACGAAATCTTCTATATCAGGGTGGTCGCAGCGCAACACGCCCATTTGCGCACCCCGGCGCGCCCCGGCTGATTCCACCGTCTCACAAGAGCGGTCGAACACGCGCATGTAGGATACCGGGCCGCTGGCACGCGAGCGCGTGCCGCGCACCTCGGCTCCCTTGGGTCGAATGGCGGAAAAATCGTAGCCCACGCCACCGCCGCGGCGCATCGTTTCGGCCGCCTCCTGCAGTGCGATGTAAATGCCCGGTTTGTCGTCGACAGTTTCGGATATCGAGTCACCCACGGGCTCGACAAAACAATTGATCAGCGTCGCTTGTAACTGAATACCCGCGGCCGAATTGATACGGCCGGCCGGGATGAAGCCCGCTTGCATGGCTTCAAGGAAGCGCGCCTCCCAGTGTCCGCGTTTGTCCGGGGCTTCGACGACAGCAAGGGCTGCGGCGACACGACTGCGCACTTCCTCTATGGATTGTTCATTGCCTTTGGCATATTTTTCGAGCAGTACATCACGGCATATTTCCTGGGGGGCGAGGGCGGCTTGGTGGAGATGGGTAGTCATTTCAATCCTGCGGTCGTGCTCGCCACCGGAATGGTGCGGGAACACTGCAAAGGTTACGCCTTAAGTCGGAAAAATCAAATCCGACCTTGGTGGATGGGAACTGATTGTGCTTCTCGTTTCGGCGCCGACCATGGTTCCGATGGCTCCGATGGTTCAGGGCCTGGCCTGGCCGATGCGGTAAATCACCCCGGCGTGCTCATCAGGGGCCAGCAGTGCCCCGTCGGGCACGGTTTCGATGTTGCGAGGCGGCCGGAAGCGGTTTCGCCCTGCAGCCCGCCCTGGACAAATACGGTCGGCCTTGGCGCTCCATGCCATGGAGCGTGCGTTGGGAGCTTTGTCGGAAAACACCGCGATGTTAAAACCGCGGGGGCAGTTTTATTTTTTCGGAATTGAGGCGTTGCGCCATGGCCGCGCCGACCGATGCGCCATGGCGAGCGTCATCAATATAAAGACTGATGAAGACAGTTTCATCTTTTGCGCATTACGCGCCATCGACGATAGGCGATCGGCTTGAAAGCCTTTATGGGCGCGGGTTTTCAGCCGATTGTCTGGGCGACGCGGGTTGAGCCAGGAATGTCCAGCCCGGAGAGAAAGCGCAGCAATGCCTCCAGAACCTCGTCCGGCTTTTCCGCCATCAGCGCATGTCCGCTACCGGGGATGGCAATGCTCTGTGCATTTTTTAGCGCGGCCAGCAGTTCTCGGGCGCCGCGTGGCGGTGTCATCATGTCACGCTCACCTAGAATGGCCAGCGTTGGACAGCGTACCCGCGCCGCGCTTTCCAGTCCGGCGTCGTAGTGGTTGCATGCCGCAAAATCGGTATGTAGCACCCCCGGTTTTTGCCTTTGCAGCAGCCTGAGGTTTTCGCCCATGACCCAGAAACCCGGACCAGGGTTGCTCGGGTAGTGTGCATAGGATGCGTGCGACCAAATGTTGATCATATCGTGCGCCGCTGCTTCATTGTCTTTGGTGGCGGCGAGCAGTTCCGCTGATACCCGCATGGGAAAGGCCGGCCCAAGCAGTGCGATGGCCGCAACCCTGTCCGGATAGCGTGCCGCGCATTCGAGTGCAATGAGCGAGCCCATGCTGTGCCCGACCAGAATGGTTTGCTTCGCTCCGACAGAATCGATCAATGCCGCGACCCAGTCGGCCATATCCTCCACCCGTTCCAGCGGCGCGCCCTCGCTGCGGCCGTGCCCGGGCAGGTCGGGTGCGAGCACGCTGTAACCGTGGTGGGCGAGATAGCGCGACTGCAGGATCCAGACGCTATGGTCATGCGCGCCGCCGTGCACGAATAGGACCGTTGGCAATTGAACATCGAATGTCGTGCCGCCAGTGTAGGCGTAGGCTTTGTCGCCGTTGATGTTTATATCCATGGCTAGGTTTTCTGTGCCGCGCGCAGACCCGCCGACAAGTCGTCGGTCAGATCGTCGGCATCCTCAAGTCCTATTGAAAGACGCATGGTGCCCTCGGTGATGCCGGCCGCGGCAAGGGCCGCCTCATCCATGCGAAAGTGCGTCGTGCTTGCCGGGTGGATAACCAGCGATTTGGCATCGCCAACGTTGGCAAGATGCGAAAAAATACGCAGGGTCTCGACAAAGCGCCGCCCGGCGGCGCGATCACCCTTGAGGTTGAAGCTGAACACGGCACCGCAACCTTTGGGCAGCAATTTTTTCGCCAATTCGTGATCCGGGTGTCCCGGGAGTTCCGGATAAGAGACTGAGGCAACCGCCGGGTGCCTGACCAGGAATTCAACCACCTTGCGCGTGTTCTCGACATGACGTTGCATGCGCAAGGGCAGCGTCTCCACGCCCTGCAGGATCTGGAAGGCGGTGGTCGGGCTCATGCATGCGCCAAAGTCACGCAGACCTTCGCGGCGTGCGCGCAGCGAGAAGGGCGCCACGGTCGACTCCTCCGAAAAATTCATGCCGTGAAAGCCCTCATAGGCCTCGGTCAGCTCGGGAAACTTGCCCGAGGCGGTCCAGTCGAACACGCCCCCGTCGACAAGTACACCGCCTATGGCCACGCCGTGGCCGCCGAGGAACTTGGTGGCCGAATGAAACAGCAGATCGGCGCCATGATCGAATGGCTTGAGCAGGTAAGGGGTGGTAAAGGTGGCATCGACCATCAGCGGCAGTTTGTGCTCATGCGCGATGGCCGCCACTTCGGGGATGTTCAGCACATCGAGCCCCGGGTTGCCGAGGGTTTCGGCGAACAGGACCTTGGTATTCGGACGTATGGCCTTGCGCCAGGCGGCAAGGTCACGCGGTTGCACAAAGGTGGTGTCGATGCCAAAGCGTTTCAGGGTGTAATGCAGCAGATTATGCGAGCCGCCGTAAAGGGCTGCAGAGGCAACAATATGCGAGCCGGCAGCGGCGATGGTGGCAAGCCCCAGATGCAATGCCGCCTGCCCGCTGGCGGTGGCGATGGCGGCGACGCCACCTTCTAGCGCGGCAATGCGCTCTTCGAGCACGGCATTGGTCGGATTGGAGATGCGCGAATAAACATGCCCCGCGCGTTCCATGTTGAACAGCGATGCGGCGTGATCCGAATCGCGAAAGACAAACGAGGTGGTGAAGTAAATCGGCGTCGCACGCGCGCCGGTATGCGGGTCGGGCGCCTGCCCGGCGTGCAGGCTTAAGGTGTCGAACCCCGGGTTTCTTGGCTTGGCCATCGGAACTCCTTCTCGATGGCCCGATTCTACCGCGGGGGCGGCACGGACCGGGGCGAGCCCCGGTCCGTGCCGCGTTCTGCCTAGCCTTGCAGCTTGATCGGAACGTAGAGTTTGGAGTCGCCGCGCTGCACCAGGATCGCGATCTGGTCTTTGGCCTTGCCGGCAATGCCCTGCAATTGCGCAACGCTGGTGATCGCCTCGGTGCCGGCGGCGAGGATGATGTCACCGGCCTGGATGCCGGCCCGGGCCGCGGCGCCATTGGACTGTTCGACGACCAGGCCGCCGCTTACCTGCAATTGACGTTGTTCATCGGCGCTGAGCGGGCGCACCGCGAGTCCAAGACGACCGGGTCTGGCCGCAGGTTCGGCTGCGCGGGTGATTTTGTCCGAGGGTATTTCGCCCAGGCTGACGCTGATATCGCGGGTCGCACCACCACGCCATATTTGTAACTTGGCCGATTGACCCGGCTTGAGATCCCCAATCACACGCGGCAGGTCGGATGATTGCTCAATCGGTGTGCCGTTGACGGCAAGGATCACATCACCGGAAACAAGGCCGGCTTTTTCCGCCGGGCTGGCGAGCTCGACCGAGTTCACCAGCGCACCCTGGGCCTTGGCCAAGCCGAATGATTCGGCCAGTTCCTTGCTGACGCCCTGCACCGCCACGCCAAGACGTCCGCGGCTGACCTTGCCATGCTGCTGCAACTGGTCTTTGACCTTCATCGCCACATCAATCGGGATGGCGAAGGAAAGTCCCATGTAGCCGCCGGTCTGGCTGTAGATCTGCGAGTTGATGCCGATGACCTCGCCGTTCATGTTAAACAAGGGCCCGCCCGAGTTGCCCGGGTTGATGGCGACATCGGTTTGAATGAAGGGCACATAGTTTTCATCCGGCAGGTTGCGCGATTTTGCACTAATGATGCCGGCGGTGACGGTGTTCTCCAAGCCGAAAGGCGATCCGATTGCCGCGACCCATTCGCCGGTCCTTGCCCGGTTCGAGTCGCCTATGCGTACGACCGGCAGGTTGGTTGCGTCAATCTTGACCAGCGCAACATCGGTGCGGCGATCCACGCCCAGCACCTTGGCCTTGAACTCGCGTTTGTCGGTGAGTTTTACCGTGACCTCGGTTGCATCGGCCACGACGTGGGCATTGGTCAGGATGGTGCCGTCCGCGCTGACGATAAAACCCGAACCCTGGCCTTGCGAAGGCTGTGCCCGCTCCTGCGGCACAGGAACACCAAAACGGCGGAAAAATTCAAACGCCGGATCGTTGGGGTCGACGGCGGCCTTGCGCTTGAGCGAAACCACGCTGATGTTGACCACGGCCGGACCTTCGCGCTCAACCAGGGCGCTGAAGTCGGGCAGGCCGCGTGAACTGAGCAAGGGCGGCGTGGCGGGTGCGGCGGCCAGCACAGGTGCGGCCGCCTGGGTGTTTGATATGCCCGAATTGCCGCTGTAGGCGCCAATGCCAAGACCCAATGCCAGCGCTGCGGCAACCGATGTGGCAAGTTTTGTATTCATGTGCGCTCTCCAGTTGAAGTCTTTCTTGGAACACAAGCGCGGGCGGGGGTTCCGTGAAAGAGGCCCCTGAAACAAATTGTTACTTTTGGCGGCGAAGCGCCAGCTTCAGGCGACGGCGTCTTGGCGCTGAGCCATCGCGCCTTCGCGTGCGACCTGATCGGCGCGTGCCTTCTTTATGATATCGGCCACCTCGATGGAGCCCACTTTGAGCGCAAGCTCGAGCGCCGTGTCGCCATCCCTGCTCATGATTGTGACATCGGCGCCGTTGTGGATCAGCAGTTCGACCATCTGGGCGTTGCCGCGTGCGGCCGCGTACATCAGCGGCGTGTAGCCGTTGTCAGCCAGCAGGTTCGGATCGAAATTCATGGACAGGATTTTTTGTGCATAGACCAGGTTGCCCTTTTCTATGGCGTAAAAAAGTGTCTTGATACCCTCGGCGCTTTTTTCCTTAGGTTTTTCCTCCAGCCCGGTGGGGAGCAGTCCGATCACGTAATTGATCAGGGATATGCCGACCATGGCGGCGAGGGCGAGGATCAGCTGAACGGTCGAGATGCCGAGTTTTTCGGCAATTTGCGCGGGCATGTTGGCCCCCGCAGCGAGCGCGATGAACATCAAAAAAAACGTGAAC
>Ga0114978_10002574_pt1 | contig 14940 bp, 14 predicted proteins | sample S_140212_EF_Meta_FD_87027 | JGI IMG/M metagenome (GOLD analysis project Ga0114978, IMG submission 87027) | Freshwater microbial communities from Lake Simoncouche, Canada to study carbon cycling - S_140212_EF_MetaG | ecosystem: Environmental > Aquatic > Freshwater > Lake | place: Lake... | reverse complement strand
CTCGAAAAGATGAAAGCCGAATGGCGACTGGTTGCACTAACACACAACTTATTAAAGTTGTTCAGGAGTTCGTTGATTGTGCCAAGTTGAATCGAGATCCCAGAGAGAAATCCATATAAAAAATCACTCTGTGCGACTGCAACCCCCCGATTCTTCACAGAATATTTTCCTCAAAAACCAAAGTTTCCCCCAGAGCTAATTGCATGCCAAAAAACAGTTTTTACGTTCTATGATAAATTGACTGAAATTCGCGTAGCTGGACAGACTGCTAGGTTGACTACTCGCCTCCCTCCCTGGATCCTCACGATTGAGTGATTTTACAAACAAACGACCGTGCCGTGAGACCAAACATCCAAACGTTTGGAAGGAACTTTCAAAATTTTCGCCCCCTGAGCCGGCGGAGAACTCAACGAGGTCCTAACTCGCTTCCGTCAATCGACTGAAAAAGTCACTCGACGACAGCAAATCCTCATTTATTGGACTTCTCCCCTTTGATTTTACGTGTCTTGAATGCAAATTCAATGCTTGGACGTGCCAGAGGTCCAGTCACACCCTCTGGCCGCTTCGATCCCCTCCAGCGAATTCTTGGACGTTGCATGACGACTCAAGTGCATCCGGGTTTCTTCAAGCCCGGCATGAGAACCAACCTCGTAGAAGCGCTCAGCGACTTCATACGCGGCCAGTTGATTATGCGTCAGCAAGTTCTGGTAGATTGTTGCCAGGTCGCACGATTGGCCCGCCGGAATCTGCTCGAACACACTCTTGCAAAAAACGCCCAGGCCGTAATCAATATGCCGCATGCGCTCGGTGCGGTTTACCTTGTCGTATGCCAAGATCTGTCCTGCCTGGAATTCCACGTTACTGGTATCCCATTGCTGCTCATTGCGATAAACGGTCATGAGTGCCAGTTTGTCAGACCCCTGAAAAGCTTGCTGGATCGATTGGAAATCACAGGGAAGGTACGAGTCACCATAAAGCACAAAAAACTGCTCGGTTAATTGGGAAAGCGCGCTGCGAATGGCACCTGCAGTCCCCACGAGTGTCGGACCATCAAACGCATACTGAATCTCAAGGCCGAAAGAAGCACCGTTTCCTACGGCCTGCACCACCTGCTCACCCAGATGGCCTAGGCAGAGTGTGACCTGAGTCACTCCCTGAGCGCTCAGCAACCGTAACTGGTGAAACAGGAACGGTTCGCCTGCCACATTCACCAGGCATTTCGGCTGATCACGCGTCAGATCGCCCAGGCGTTTCGCCAGTCCACCGGCGAGGATCACCACAGGATGTCTAGCGTGTCTGATTGACTTTAAGGATTGGTTACGATCCGTCACGTGGTTCAAAGGTGTTATCCTAGAGGGAGGTAGACCTGAGCGTCGCTGGAGGAATGGAACTACAACTCCTAACTAATCGGCTTGGTCAGAAAGACAGCCGTTTTCCCGCTTGGTTTCAATGCGTCAGACAACCCCTTGGCGGTCACAAATTCATCAATGGCTTTACGACATCCACTCCAGCGGTAGTAATCGTCCAGCACGATAACGCCTCCCGGAACCACGGAACCGTAGAACGTTTCCAGACAGATCCGAACCGACTCATACCAGTCGGAATCGAAATGCAGTAACACGATTGGCCCCAAATTCGCCGTCGGCAACGTTTGCTTGAACCAGCCTTTGACAATGTGAATGGAATCAGGCTCTACGCCCTCTGCCATGAGTGCGGCTTTGGCCATTTGGGGGCTTCCGGTACACCAGCCTGGGTGATAAGCCTGATGAACTGTGGTTGGGTCGTCGGCTGTGGGGGCGGGTAATCCTTCAAAAGAGTCAAACAGCCAAACGTTTCTGGCAATTCCGCCCCGGATGGAGGCATGTGCCATGACGGCCGCCGCGCCACCGTTCCATGTGCCGCATTCCACGATAGAGCCGCGCATCTGACGCCTCGCCAGGCCCAGAGAGATCTGATACAGCGAATGGAGTCGATCGACGGTGACCATGGAATAGCGTGGAATCACTCGCCGGCAGACATCAAGAAAATCTTTACCATCCTCACCGCCGACTCCTGAAAACTGCAGTGCGACGCACTGTACGAACATGCGTACCCGCAGGAGAGATCGGCCAATTCTTGAGTCTGGTGCCAGAATTTTTACAAGTGATTTGATGATGGACATCATTTCCCCCTGATAAGTTTATAAAATATGGGATCAACGATCATTGGATCAAGACCTTGGTCCCTTCAAAATCGAATCGAAAGCGGACTTCCTGCAAACCTTGGTCGGCCATAGCCTGCCGCAGGCGCGATCGCTCTTCGCAAAAGAACATCAAGAAGCCACCGCCGCCGGCGCCAATCAGCTTGCCACCGACCGCGCCATTTTGCATGGCCAGGTCATACCAGTGATTGATGCGCTCGTTGCTCATTTGCGACGCCCGCTGTTTCTTGCGTTCCCAGTGAATGTTCATCAATTCGCCCAGTCGCCAGGTGTCCCCTTTTTCCAGGGCCTCTTGCGTGTCATGCCCGATCTGCTTGACGAAGTGCAGATTGGCTGTCATTTCAGAATCATTTTGCCGGCTACGCGCATCTTGCTCTTTGAGGATATCGCCGGCCGATCGCGTGTAGCCTGTGAAGAACAAGAGCAGGTGATCTTCCAGTTCATGCTGGGTCTGTTGAGTGATTTTCAAGGGCCAAGCCTCGACTTGGCCATTCGGCAGAAACCGGAAGCAGGTGATTCCGCCGAAGGCGGAAATATACTGATCTTGCTTGCCGATTGGCTCTTTGAGGATCTCCAGCTCGATCTGGCAAGCCTGCTGGGCGAGCTCGTGGGGATGGACCAGGTTCTTTTTGAGCGCGTGAAGCGCTTTGAGCAAGGCGGTGGTAAAACTGCCGGATGAGCCGAGGCCCGTGCCGGCTGGGATGTCGGCCATGCTGGTGATTTCCAACGCACGGGCTTCGGGAGCCACCAGTCTCAGGGCTTCTCGAAACAACGGATGCCGGATCTCGCTCAGTTCCGCCACCTCCTCAAGCTGCGAGTACTTCAGCAGGATCCGCGGAACAAACCGACGATTCAGGGTGATATAAACATACCGGTCAATCGCCGCAGCGATGAGAAAGCCGCCATGCTCCTGAGAGTAGGAAGGGAGGTCTGTGCCACCTCCCCCGAGCGAGATTCGTAATGGACTGCGCGTGATGATCATCGGATTGCTGGGATCTCAGGTGGATGCTGTTGGGTTACGTCCCTGACTGGCAGATGCGTTTTCAAAGGCTCAGCAACGGCAACGGCGAACCGCTGCCAGCCGAGACTTGATCGCTTGAAGTTGCAGCGAAAGAGAACTCCGAATAGTCTCATGACCGCGCGAGATGCCAGTGTCATTCTGTCAGAGGCTTGCGATGCATCGTCCACCAATCTTCGGCCACGCGCGATAACCACCATGCGATAGAGGTTGAAGAATGGGAAGCCGGCCCCCCAGACCTCTCGTACCTGGAATCCGGACCTTTCCAGCAGCGATTGCAGGCCTGCCGTGGTAAAGTGCTGGCGATGGCCAATGTACTGATCAAAGGCCGACATGGGGCCGCCCGGTACCGTAACCAGCAAGAGCGCGCATTCCGCCAGGTACGGCGTTGCGTGAGTCAGAACCAACTCAGGATCATCCACGTGCTCCAGAACTTCAGAGCAAATGGCTGCGGTGGCCCACCCCTGGTACTCGGCTGGAACCGGTCGCGGCGCAAGTAAATCCTGTTGCTCAAAACTCGCACCCGGTACCTTCTGCCGGCAGATTTCAATTCCTGCCGCGCTCACATCAATTCCGAGATACTGCGCCTGAGGGAACGCCCCCAGAAAAGAGCGAGCAAAATCACCGGTCCCGCAACCAATATCCAGCAGTCGGAGATCTTGACCGGCGTTGGGAAAAGCGTCGCGCAGAGAATTCATCAAAAGCGTTCGACGATAATTCTGCGCGGGATTGAGCTGGGCAGCGGTGTGCATTTCTGCCCAGTGCTTGTCCCAGTCGTCGCCGGTCAGGGCCTGCGTGATCGCGGGATCTTCTAACGCCATGGTGGATGGGTTGCCGTAAAAACAGTTCAGGTTCAGCCACGAATCGTCGCGAACAAGTTAAGTCCGAACTTGTGATATTTCATCCGGATGTGACTGGGTTTGAAGCCTGCACGAACCAGCAGCGGCCAAAGATCATTCTTATCATAGTACATCTTGTGGTCGTCCATTTCCAGTGCCGGGCTGGTTCCCAACCGAAACGCGGAAAACTCGAGGAACGTCTTGCCCCGCCATGTGGGTACATTGATCAGCAAGAACCCGCCTGCCCGCAGAATCCGCTTACAACTCACAAGTGCCTCGGCGGGATTCCACAGATGCTCGAGGACGGAGATCATGAGGATCAGGTCGAAAGAGTTGTCAGCCAGCTGGGGAAACGCGAGTTCGATGGTCGATTCCAGATACGTGATGGCCTGGTCGGTCCGGGCTTCGGGCGAGATCTGGACGTCAACACCCAGTCCCGACTTCAGGTTTGGCCTGAGCGCTCGCAAGAGTTTAGCGTGATATCCACAACCAAGGTCCAGGGCATCCAGCGACTGGCGGTTCCCCAGCGCAAGCTGGATGGCTCGGCTAGAGAGCCAGACTCCGAACCGGTCGACAGCCGAGGCCCCATGCTGGCCGTAAGACTCTTGACGTTGGTTTGCCGGGATTGGTGTGTCGTTCATGCTTCGGCTCGCTCGTGTCGCAAATGGATCATCTGGAACAGAAGTGTGAACACGAAGGTCTGAAACCCCAGGATAATCAACAGAAGGCCCAGTAATGCCTGGTGAGAGATCTGCTGAAGCCTGAGGCCGTTTTGGTACCACTGTGCCAGCAAGATGCTGTCAAGAATGGTACCGATCAGGATCAGGCCGAGCGCGATGACCATACCTCGATTGTAAGTGAATCGTTTGGCCAGACGTTTGCGTTTGCCGGGATTGAAGTTGTAAAAAACGCGTGCCAGGGTCCCCAGTTGAATGGCGCTATAACCGAGTGTGGTCAGGGTGATTCCCAGCAGCATGCTGTGCATGTCGAGCCCGATGCGGCTGTTCAGCCAGATCGGCCCTCGACATAACGCCATCGAGAGCAGAAGCCCTATGAGGAGCATGATCCACCCTGGCGTCATCACGAAAAAGTCTGGCGCGTAAAGGAACATCGCCTTCAGATTAATCCAGCCGGCAATCCAGGGAGAGAGCCAGCCCGAGCGTTTATGGTGGCTTAGCCGCCCTTCCCGGTCCTTGTAAAAACGGACAGGAACCTCGGCGATCTTGAGTTTGAGCCGTGCCGCTTTAAGCACCATCTCCGAGGCATACTCCCAAGACTGTGACTCCAGGTTGATCCGCTTCAGGGCGTCACGTGTCATGGCCCGCATGCCGCAATGGATGTCTGAGTAGCGTGTGCCGTAGATCCTGTTCAGTATCCATGTGGTGAGTGGCGTACCAAAGTAGCGGTGCAGGCCGGGCATGGAACCCGGTTCAATATAGCCAGCGAACCGGCTTCCCATCACGTAATCATCGCCGCAATCCAGTTTCTCGACGAACGGTTTCAGTTCGCGAAAGTCATAGGTCAGGTCGCAATCCCCCATGATCACATACTTGCCACGAATGTGGGGAATCGCGTCAATGTAGGCCCGGCCCAGGCCACGTTTGGGGACGCGCAACACCCGCGCCCCATGCGCTGCGGCGATTTCGGGAGATCGGTCGGTGGAACTATCAACGATCAGGATCTCGCCACTGATCCCGGCGTCTTTCAAACCCTGATGGCACCATTCGACGAATTCGCCAATGCAGATTTCCTCGTTGAGACAGGGAATCACGATCGACAGCGTGACCGGTTCCTGATTCCGTGGCTCTTGCGAGTCTCTGGATCGTTCGGTGGCCAGAGTCGTTGACATCGAAGTGAACTCATTAAAAAAGGTCGGAATCTGGGCCAGTGATTGAAGTGGGGGACTCAGAGTTTCACCACAAGACATTGACCGGTCGGCAGGCAGATGGGGACTTCCGGCCGATTGGCAAACGCCTGATCGACGGCAAGCCTTGCACCTGGACAGATTGGGAAGCCGTAGTCATCAAAAACCAGAAATCCTCCACGTACGAGACGGGGGTAGATGAATTCAATGGCATCCTTGACTGCCTGGAAGATATCGAGATCAACGTGCCCCCAGGCAATTGGGCCGGGATCAAACCCCTGAAATGTCTCAGGGATGAATCCAACGTGGAGTTTCACAAACGGGTAGGCGGTCAGCAAGGCGGCAACACGTTCGGCTGAAGTCGTTGAAAAATCACCCTTTTGAAAGCGGTCAATACCTGCGGTGGTTTCTGGCATCCCTTCAAAACTGTCAAACAGGTGAAGTTGCCGGGCACCCCCGCATTCTTGAATGATCATGGCTTCAAGGAGAGCCGTTCCACCACGACAAACCCCGCACTCCAGGGCCGCGCCGGGAAGCTGCATGGCCTGGCGTATGGTCTGCGCCAGGATGTAGCAACGATCACGCGTGACCAGGGTATGCGATTGGATGGAAGCATAAAATCGCTCAAACTCCGCGATTCCTTGCCAAGGCGAGAACAGGGGTTGGTACAGTCCCCGATCGGGTACGGGTACACCGTGCGCCCCGAGCCATGTTCGGAAATAAAAGTAGCCCGATCCGGCGAGCAGACGCCTAAGTAACTGGTGCGGTGGTTGGAGGTCGGTCGGTAGCAGCGACCGAATCACTTTTCGCATCGAAAACCGCTTAGAAAACAGGGTCTTGTCTTGCGTCTGACTCGCCATCATTCAAAACTTTCCACTTCGAGCATCAAAGATCATGGAGTCAATCGCATCGGTCATGGCCTGGACCGATGTCCGTTGATTGGCCCAGCCCTTGTGCCGAATCTTGTTGGAGTTGAATCGGACGACCGGTACATCACCCTTCCAGCCGCGGCGACCACCCGTGAATGTGAAGTCCACGCCAGTGAATCCCAGCCGATCTGTGACCAGTTCTGCAATTTGCTGAACGGTCAGGTAATCTTCGGTGGCAACATTGAAGCAGTCAAAACCTGGTAATCCCTGGTCCTTGATCATGAGCAAGGCGTTCAACACATCCTCGACATGGATGTACGACTTGCTCTGCTGGCCATCGCCAAGGATCTCAAGTCGGGTGGGGTCTTTGAGCAGGCGACGAATAAAATCGTAAGCAACCCCATGTGTCTGGCGTGGCCCTACCACGTTTGCGAACCGGAAGGCTGCCGCGCGAATGCCAAACATGTGCGAGTACGAGCAGATCAACGCCTCACAGGCGAGTTTACTGGCACCATAGGTAGAAATGGGCAACAACGGGGTACCCGATTCGGAAACCGGGTGTTCACCCGTTTCACCATAAACCCCACTGCCGGAAGCGTAAATCAGATGCTGAACGCTGGCCAGACGCATGGCTTCCAGCAAGTTCTGGGTCAGGTAGGTCCCCTCCCAGAAATCAATGTCTGGCTGAGTGGCGGCCTTGGCGATGTCTGGATTGGAAGCAAAATGAAACACCACGTCACAGCCAGAAATCTCCTTGGTCAGTGCGGGCAAGTCTTTCAGGTCTTGATCAATCACACGTAGCCGCGCGCTCTCTGGCAGGTGCCACGATCGGCCCGAACTGAAATTGTCGTAAACCACCACCTGTGCATCTTCCTGAAGAAGGAGGCGATGCACCATATGGCTTCCAATGAAACCGGCTCCGCCGGCAACACAATACGTCGTCACATGAGCACCTTAGATTCGGGGCATGATCGCACTGCGGAAGAAACTGATAAAAATTGCATAGGATCGTTAAAACAGAGAAACAACTTCCGAACATGCTTTGGGCGATCCAAATCCGATCGTTTCTCGGGAGTGATGCGGATTGGGAGCATGACAGGTCAATTCGAGGATTTCAAGAGTGAAATTATTGCGATGCTCGCAGAGCACGTGATTCCATTCCCGCCGCAGGCGGCAGTCGCGGGAACTCTCATACTAGTTTTTGATAAGAAGGCTCTTTATGGATCGTGGCGGGGTGCAGACAGATCAATGACCGTGATTTCACCTTCCGCATAAACAATCGGACACTCGGTGATCAGCTCTCTCAACTGCTCGGAGTAGAGGACTCCGAGTGTTTTCACAATTCGGTTCCACCGAGGAAACCAAGGAATCGGCCCTTCATTAATAGCTATGTTTGGCTCTTGCCGCAAGATGAGATACTCGACCCCGGTCTGGCGAAGATATACGCGAAGCTCATGGCATGGTAATGGAGTAGGGAGTGATTTGGAATGGTCTTTGATGAAGCTGATTAGCTCATCAAACTTTGCGGGTAGCGGCATGCTGGATCCAGGACTACACATCCCCGGGAAATCGAGGTTCCAGATCGTGTTTCGATTGAAGTCGAGCTGAGAAATAGTGGAACAGCTCACCAACACTTTCGCGCCCGGAGGGATCGCTTGTTGCGCCTGATGAATGTGCGTGAGCTCAGCTTCTGTGAAGATCGCGCCCGGAGGGATCGCTTGTTGCGCCTGATGAATGCGCGTGAGCTGAGCTTCTGTGAAGAAGCGATAATTGGGCTCTGTTCCCCGAATGATGCTGATGATGGGCCGGATCAGGTCCGGCATGTCGGTCCACTGGTTACCGATAAAGACGGCCAGGCAGATGGCCAGCCCGATCGAGGACGGTTGCAAACGTATCACACCCACGAGCCCTGCTGGGATCAAGGCGACATAAAGTATGGGTTGGACATAGCGATGAAAATCTGTTCTGTTCTGAATGCCTCCCTGGTAAGTCACGATCATGGCGGTGATAATGGCAGCAACCAACATGGCCCAGGAGCTTCGTAAGAGATCTCTTGGCTCACGGAGTGCCATGCTTCCGAGCAGAAACATGGCAATGATCCCGGGGATCATTAATCCACTGAATGAAAATTCGGCCAGCGCGATCAGTTTAGAACGGAATGGGCCTCCAAAATTGGCGAGTTCTGGCGTGACGATATGCGTGCCATGCCCGAGAAATGGGTACAGCAGCGTACCGCTCGAGTGATATTGCTGAAGCATCCAGGACGATAACAACGCGGTCGTAAAGATCCCTATAATTACAAACTCAAATGCAACATGATATCGTCTGGAAGAGAGCAACCGTAATCCATACCAGGTTCCTGCGAAGATCACCGCCACCACCAGGAATGTGGTTTTGATCGCACAGAGGCCTGCGAGTGTCATGCTCAGGAACAAAAGCCAGGGAAGTGCCAATCGTTCGCCTTGGGTTAAACCCAGGTACGAGGTGCGAAGGGCGGTGAGCATTAAAACCGCCCCACTCAGGTTTCCGCCCAGATTCAACATCATTCCGAAGGGCGAATATCTGGGAATGCGGACCATCAACACCACCGCAGTCAACACGCAAGAGACCAGTGTGGAGGCATTCAGGTCGTTGCGAAGAATGACCCAGGTGAAGCCGGCGATCATGATCCAGCAGATCCCTGGATCCATCACAAAGGCATAGGTGGATGGCGCAACCGACAGAAACAAACCGTTCAGGAAGACCTGGCCGTTCAAGCTGATGATCTGTCGTTCACTGAACGGATTGTCGCCGATCGAGCCGGTCTGGAGCATTCGAGTGGCTTCCGCCAGATATGCATGCTTATCGTCCCAGTAACTGAGTGAACACCCAAGGCATGAGGCGTACTTGACGGCAACCAATGTAGCGAGCGCAAGCAACCCTCCCCTTTCCCTCCACGTCAGTGATTTCCAGTATGCGCCGAATGCGAACGGGAACCTTGAAGGGTTGAGTTCTAGCGATTGATCTCGGATCAGCCAAGTTGAAAGAAGATCGGCCAGGATGATTGTGGTAATCAAAAGGATCAGGATCGGAGCCCTTGCCAACCCCAGCAAATTGAGCGCGCCACCGAGCGCGATCATCGCGGCCAAACCCCAACCGGCCGTCAGAAACGGATCCGGCCGATCGCTTGGTAACAACACCCGCGCGAGTAGTCTCCCCAGACACATCAGCGCGAGCAGTACAACCAGACCCCATGTCAGACTCAGAATCGCCAGCATTGATTTGCTTTCAGGAAATGAACGGAAAAACCAAGTGCCTGATGCATTCGAGAAAGGCATGGACTTGATGGAAAGAATGGACGATGAGTAGGTCTGCTTTCTCTTCCTTGGCATGGTCTGTTGAGTCTGTGTGGCTCGACATTTCCTGACACCATCACTTGATCACTCTGCAATACCGTGGAACGGTTCACAAGGGGAAATTGGTGAGGGGGTGAGGGATCGTTTAAGCCACGCGGATTCTGGCTGTTGAGGCGTTGACGGTGGTAATAATTGGAACCCGGATGCCACGGCATCGTCTCGAAACATCGTGACGGTCTCAAGTGAGAATACTTCAAGATCTTTACCAAGGAGATGGAGTTTTTTGAGCAGGTCGTAGGTCACCGTGATGACATGGCAACCGATCTGATCGGCCTGAACGAGATTGAAAAGTTCGCGCGGACTGGCCCAGATCAGTTGGAGATGGGGATGTGCGGCCAGTACTTTCACACTTGCCGCCATCATGGGAAGCGGGTCACGGCCGGTATCGGCGACTCGGCCGGCGAATACAGAGACATAAGCGGGCGGCCCGTCGACAAGCGCCTGGGCGACTTCCTGGACGCGTGCCAGTGTCATCAGGGCCGTCACATTTTGTTTCACATTGGCCTTGGCGAGCCTGCGGATCAAGGGGATGGATGACTCGCCACGCGTGTTGGTGATCGGAATCTTCACGTATACATTCTCTCCCCAGGAACCGATCCGTAGCGCCTGGGCTTCCATCTCATCGAAATCGTCGGAGAAGACTTCCAGCGAGATGGGCCGATCCGTGATCGCCTTCAAGATGTCGCGTGCAAAGGCTTCATAATCCGTGATGCCCGCAGCGCGCATCAACGTAGGGTTGGTGGTGAATCCTTTAATCAGCGGGTTTTGATACAGTTCCAGCATGGTGGAGCGGTTGGCACCATCGGCAAAGATCTGCGTATTCTGGAAACGAGGAGGCATCACGGGTTAGCCTTGGTCGGGTGTGTAAGGATCCAGTTAGCAGCTGATTGTAAATTGGCACAGGTGAAGGTGGCGGCTGGATCGGGCCTGGGTTCCTGATATTGATAGTCGAGAAACACCGTCTGGCAGCCGGCACGACGTCCCGCCTCAACATCACGCCAGCGGTCCCCAACCATGAAGCTCGATGACAAGTCAATGTCATGAAGGGCTGCAGCTTTTAGTAGCATTCCTGGATTGGGCTTGCGATCAGGACACCGCTCGCCATCCTCATAGCAGGTCATGGTTTCGGTGATTGGAAGGGTGGCTTGCAGAAAGGCGTGCATGGCCTCAACAACCTCGCGCGTTTGCGTACCGCGTGCAACATCGGGTTGGTTCGTCACCACGATGAGCAAGAAGCTTGCGCGTTGGAGTTGTTCCAGCGACTCGACAACATCTGGCAGGATCTCCAGTTCTTCCAGCGAACCGGGTGGGTACGGCTTCCCCAGGCGGACCGGAGCCCGATTGATTACCCCATCTCTGTCCAAAAAGACCGCGCGGTTCATAGAATCAGTTTTCAACGAGCTGGTTGACTCTTGAGTGTGGGGTGTGAGACCAGCAAGTGCCAGATCACGGCTTGAAAAGCCTCGGCATGCGGTGTGACATGGTCAGGATTCACGGTCGGGATCACGACGCAGGCCTGCGCAACTCGCGCGGTGTAGCCGCCGTCTCTGCCCACAATCCCAATGATCGGCGTGCCGATATGGGTGGCATACTCCAGCGCGATCACCAAATTGGGACTGACATTCGTCTCGAGATTCCCACCACCAACGGAGAGAACCATGATCAGATCCGTTGGTCGCAAATGACTGACTTTAAGCCACTCCACGAATACGCTCGACCAACCCTCGTCATTGGTGCGGGCCGTTAATTCCGACACGTTGTCGGTGGGTGCGTAGGATTCGATGCCCACGATTTTGCGGAAGTCATTTACCGCGTGCGACGCGTTGGCGGCGCTACCGCCCACACCTAAAATGATCATGCGCCCTTGGTTTTTGCGGGTCTCGTCGATCAGATGGACCATTTTCTCCACTGTCTCGGCCTTGATCTGATTCAGAATCTGCCGGGCTTCATCGAGGAACTGGAGTACATGGCTCATAAATTGACTCAATCTCTCGCTGCTGGTTTAACCTCACTTGCAGAAACTTGCAGAATGACTGAGTAAAATCAGGAAGCATCGGTCGTGCAAAAAAACGCCGTTCATGCGATTCTTCAAAGAATCAGAATCCGTAGCTTTACGGAATTTTCAAAGGAGAGTCGAGTTTGTCAGGTTCATTCGAGGATTTCAAGCGTGAGATGATTGTCAGGAGTCCATTGAGTTCGGCGACAATTCAAATTCCCGGCGTAGCCAGGGGGAATTTCTTGTTAATAACAGGGGATCAGTCCAATAAATGAGTTTTTTTTTCGTTGAGTGATTTTTTCGGTCGTCGTCGGGGACGCAGCGACAATAACCCCTTCCCCCCGAGGACTGGAAACCAAGCGTGACGAAGCCTGGCGGACATGTGAATTCGAACAGCAGGGGCGTGGACCGGCAGAAGGACGCGTTGCTCGACGAAATCAGCAGGCGACTGCAGCAGCAGCAGACGGATTGTGTTTTGGAAAAGGGGATAAGGTGCGCCAGCACAAGCCGGAGGAAAGTTGCGAATGAGAGTTTCGTACGAGGTAAGATCTCGCCAATCGCCTTGGCTCCGAGTGATGCGTCTTGTCGGGCAACCGACCGGTTGAAACGTTCACAGGGGTACGACTGAGCCGTGTATTGAGCTCCGAAATCATCACTTTGCAGGGCTGACCCTGTCTTATCATGGGGAAGGAAAAGATGCTTTTGCCCCCTCCCGCTCCGTCGTCATGAGCCTACTGACTCAGCAAACCGAAATGATTTTAGTGTCCCCTGGGTTGGCTACTTCTCCTGGGTGGACTACTTCCCCTGGGTGGACTAATCCAAATTGGGCGATTCCCCGCACAATCGGATTGAACCATACACGAATGACTTGTGTTTACCGGCGCGATTAAGGATCATTTTCAGCTGGATTTTGTGTTTTCCTTTGGGCACGTTTGAAGCTGTGGTAACTCCAATCGTATCCAACGAACCGCAGGAGGCATTTGTCCTCAAACACTTTTCCTAAAAGTGGCACTGAGCCCCTTCTTCCTTCGCATCGCCCTCACACCTGCAGCGGCGATCGAAGTTGATGGCGGAGGGGGCTAATCCCTTTTGTCGAACCTGAGCGGAGTCTGGTACATTCCCTCAAGGATTTACCCACAAAAACTGGTGACGAACCAGACGTTTTTTTGAATCCGCGATCTTGATTTCAGCGAATTCATGTTCGGAACCCACTTCAGGTGCAGACAGAAATTCAGAACAACCAAACGGAACCACTCAGATGAGAACTCTAGCGAAAACACTCGCTGTAATCGTTGCCATGGCAGGCCTCGCAACGGCAGAAGAAAAAGCAGCCAAGCCAGACATCGTCGGAACTGCTTGTGAAGAGGCTTACGCAAAGCTCAAGGGAAGCCGTGCCGGCGAGGAGCGTGAGTTCGAAATCGCGCCCGGTGTAAAAATGACGTTCAGCTGGTGCCCAGCGGGTGAGTTTATAATGGGGAGCCCGCCATCCGAGGAGGGGAGGGAAAGCAGAGAAGATCAGGCCAAAGTCACCCTCTGCAGGGGCTTTTGGATCTCAAAAACCGAGGTGCCCCAGTCGCAGTGGGTGGCGGTGATGGGGAGCAATCCACTGGATGGCATCGGCCCCTACGGCAAACCTCACCCCGCGAAAAACAAAGGCCCCAATCTCCCCATCGTGGGCGTCAGTTGGGATGACGCCCAAGTGTTTATGGAGAAGGTCAATGCCAACCTTGGGAGCGAGGATGGCGGAAAGATGTCTTTGCCGACCGAAGCGCAGTATGAATACGCTGCGCGAGCGGGTGAGACAGGAATGTACCCCGGAGGCAGTCTTGATGGGGTGGCGTGGCACGATGGAAACAGCGGCGGTTATCCGAAGCCGGTAGGCACTAAGAAGGCGAATGCCTGGGGCCTGCACGACATGAACGGGAGTGCCTGGGAGTGGGTTCAGGACTGTTACTACGAGGAATTGCCGGGCGGAACGGATCCGATTGCGAAAGAAATCGGTGCGGATCGGGTGATCCGGGGCGGCTGCTGGTTCAAGGAAGCCACCCGCTGCAGACTGGCGACCCGTAGCTATCGGTGGCAGGGGGCTGGTCAATGCTTCAGTATCGGGGTCCGGATTGTCCGCAATAGCTGGCCGGTAGAGGTTTCGAAGCCAGCCATCGACCCCGTGATCACCGGTCGCAACGTCTCGAAGATCACCTATCTGGGCTCATCTCTGGGCTCATCCCCAGAGGAGTCGCTTGTGCAGTCGTTCGAGCAGACCGGCCCGAAGAGCTGGACGAGGGGGGAGGTAATCTACACCGAGGTGAAACGGAACGAGTGGAACGTTCACCTAAAACGGGCCGCTGCGGTAGACGAGCGCGTGCAAATCGACCTCTCCCAAATGAAGATTCATTTTCGCCGTCAGGGGCCGAAAGAGGTCCTCCCGATCTTGATCGCGTCAAAACAACTTTCTGCCGCTGCCGAGGCGGCGATAGAGCAAGCTCGCCTGAGCAATGCTGAAGCCTTAGACGCACAGGCTGATAAGGGAATGACCAACAGCATTGGTATGAAGCTGGTGCCGATCGCCAAGGGGAAATTGCAGATGGGCTCGCAGGTGAGAGCGATTAGAGAAGTGGGTTACCAGTTCACGGAGCGTCAGCACGAAGTGACACTCACTCGGGACTACTACCTAGGCGCTTTCGAGGTGACTCAGGCCCAGTATTTGAAGTTGATGGGCAACAACCCGAGTTACTTTCACGGTGATCAGGTTAATGGCG
>Ga0114978_10002569_pt1 | contig 14945 bp, 8 predicted proteins | sample S_140212_EF_Meta_FD_87027 | JGI IMG/M metagenome (GOLD analysis project Ga0114978, IMG submission 87027) | Freshwater microbial communities from Lake Simoncouche, Canada to study carbon cycling - S_140212_EF_MetaG | ecosystem: Environmental > Aquatic > Freshwater > Lake | place: Lake... | reverse complement strand
TTCATCGGAAACTGACGCAGCAGCATTCTACTGCCCATACATTCCGTTGATGTCTTCAGGCGTTGTCCTTGATCCGACTACTTTCGAGCCAGTCGTATCATTCATGACACGTTATGGTTACATCGAACTCACTAACACTGCGTCATCATTCGGTAACGCAGCAGACTACGTTGGTGAAATTGCTGTTCAGAACTTGACTTTCCAATAAGAAAGTTACGTTTTACAACGAAACGGGAAAAGGGGCTTCGGCCCCTTTTCTTATGTAAGGGAATACTAAATAAATAAAAAGGAACACTCATGAAAAAATTACTACTTACTCTTGTCGCAGCATTGACATTATCTACTCCGGCTCTCGCACAGAAAACACCAGATGGCGTAACATATGATACTCTGATTGTAAGAGTAACTGACGGAGATACTGTAGTAATTGCAGCACCTTTTCTACCCGTTCCTTTAAAGCCGGAACTTGCAGTAAGAATTTTTGGAGTTGATACTCCGGAAAAAGGCTTCCGTGGTCAATGTGAAAGTGAAAAGCAACGCGGAGAACAGGCTAGTGAATTTACTAAGTTGGTAGTCAAATCTACAAAAAAGCATCAAGTCGTTCTATATGGTTGGGATAAGTTCGGCGGGCGTGTACTAGGTGATATGATTCTTGATGGCATGAGTCTTCGTGTATTGTTGATTAAGAATGGCTTTGCTCGTGAATATTATGGTGATGCAAAGCAATCCTGGTGCAACTAAGAAATCCTAGTATCACCGTCTACTGTAGCATTTAGAATAGATGCTTTACCTGTTCGTATCTTCTTATTGTGTAATCTAGCACAGTTAGCACACATTGTCAATAGATTTTTCTTCGTTTTGTTTCTTTTGTTACCATCAACGAAGACCAAATCAAGTTGACATTTGTCTTTCGGAACAAACCCGCATGTATCACATACTGTTTTCTTGTGTTGCAGATGGTTGAATCTAGCATTGTACATCGACTTAGCACAATCAATACAGTAAAGATGCCACTTCTGAAAGCCATGCTTGCTTTTACCGTTTGGTTTAGCAAGAGAAAACTTACAATGAGCGCAGATAGGTCTAGGTTGCTGCTGTGTGATCATCTGTTATTTAGTAAAATAAAGCTCTCCTATGATCTTTATTCTGCTACTCAAAAAATAAACCTAAGCTAAATACTTAATAAAACTATAGGCGAACGTCATGTCATCAGAACCTTTTAATTCACTCGGCGGCTTTTCGGTAAACATTCCACCTATCCAGGTGATTGATTCGAATGGCAATGTGATAACCAACGTTCTTACCTTGTCAGGAAACGTTGCCGCTAACGCAGTCTATTCTAATAACTATTTTTATGCTAACGGACGACCATTCACCGGCGGAAACGCTGCTGACCCCGGTGGCGCAAACACCGAGCTACAGTTTAATAGTAACGGCGCTTTTGGTGGAATTCCTAATGTAACTTGGAACGGCAACATTCTCTCATTGGGTAATGTCGCTACTCTTTCAATCGGCGGCGGCAGTTCTGGTTATTTCTTAAGAACAGACGGTAACGGTACATTAGAATGGGTAGCGGGAGTTGCTAATACTACTCCAGGCGGCGCTAATACCCAAGTACAGTTCAACGACGACGGAGCCTTAGTAGGCAACAACGGATTCACCTTTAATAAAGCCCTTGGTACATTATCAGTATTAAACGCAAACATAGGTAATGTAACAGCAGACGCATACTTTGGTAACGCTACGGCAACGACATTTAAAACTAGTGCTAAAATACTGTATGTTGCAACCAATGGAAACGATACTAACAACGGTGATATTAACAAACCTTACTTAACAATAAAGGCTGCGTTGGCTGCTGCAAGCGCCGGCGGCTTCTCAGTTCACGTAGCACCAGGCACATACACCGAAGCTAATCCTATTACTATCCCTGCAAACGTGTCTCTGATGGGCGACAATCTTAGAAGCGTTATAATTCAACCACAAACTCCCGCTTCTGACTTATTCTACATGCGTAACGGATCTTATGTGTGGGGTATTACTATCAGAAACTATCTAGCTAATGGCTTCAGCTATGATCCGACAACTCCTTCACAAAATGTATTTGTAAGTCCCTATATTCAAAATCTGACTTCATCTACTACAACCGGTACTGCTGTCTATATCGACGGCAACAACGTTAGTGCTATCAGTACTAAAGCAATGATTGTTGGATTCTTTACTATCATCAACCGAGGTGGTAAAGGCATTCATATCTTAAACTCAGGCTACAGCCAGTTAGTCAATATCTATACTATTGCATGTGATATTGGTATTGAAGTAGAGTCCGGTGGCTTCTGTACATTGAATGGCAGTGACTGTTCAATTGGTAATTATGGTTTAGTCGCAACCGGCTATGGGCCACTACAAACTAGTGCTACTATAGTTTCTGAATATCAGGGTGTCTTCGTACTCAGTAACTTATCAAACGGTCAACCGAATGTTAATACTATTATGGTAATACAAGATGATCCAGAATATTACACCATTGATACGATTCGTCACAATTACCCTATAGCAGGACAATCAACTGTATCTGTGCAGCAAGTTTTTAATACTGCAACATCTGTCGCTGGTAAAACTGTTTCATTCTATACTCGCAGTTCAATTATCGCAAGCGCACACACATTTGAGTACGTGGGCGCAGGAACTAATCCTGCAACTGCACTACCGCAATACGGTGGTATACCAATAGAAGCAAATGAAGTTGTCGCAACTGACGGTGGCGTAATAACATTTACGAGTACAGACCAAAAAGGTAACTTTAAGGTTGGTACAGGTTTTACTATTAACCAAGCTACTGGAGTTATTACCGGTGACTACTTCTATCAAAGTTTGTTTGCACAGATGACTCCGTTTATATTAGCATTGGGAACAAATTAATGAAAAAGGAAAAGTCATGGCAGCGGCATTAAATAATTTTAGAACAACCTTAGTTGATCTAACCACAACTACAGCCAATGTGTATAGTCCTCCTCTTGGATATGCTACGGTGGTATTGATGGCACAGGTAAGTAATAATGGCAATAGCACAATACAAATATCATCAGGTGTGTACCGCGGCTCCTCATTCACTTCGCTAATAAAGAACGCTAGTCTTCCGACGGATGATGCTATCAGTGTGTTAACTGGAAGACTAATATTAAATTACGGAGACATACTCCAGTTTACTAGCAGTGACGACACTAGCGCACAGTTAGTACTAAGCTATCTAGAAACTCTAGTAGTGGGATAAAAGTATATGTCTAACTCATCAAAACTCCTGAGTGGTAGAGTAGTAGTTACTCCATACAGTGACCTAACTAATTCTCGTCATGAGTTTTTAGGACTTAGCCAAGCTGAACCAAATCTTGGTACAGGAAGTAATGGTTCAATCTTAACTATATCTACTAACAATCAGAGAGTTTTCTCAAACTCAATTTCAATTACCTCAGTCACAACTAGCAACCTTGTAGTTTCTAATAACGCTAACTTAGGAAATCTTTCTAATATTCGTATCGGTGGGGGTAATTCAGGATATGTACTATCTACGGATGGTGCAGGCAACTTGACATGGCAAAACTCGGTTGTAGGGGCTGCCGGAAACAACACTCAAGTACAATTTAATAGCAACGGATCACTTGGTGCAAGTTCAACTTTCACCTTTAATAATTCTACTAGTACTGTTCAAATAGACGGGAATCTTGTTGCTAACACAATGCAACTAGGTTCAGGTGCATACGCATGGTCTAAAACATTCGTGCATTTCGCTACTACTTTAATAGATGCTGAACAAATTTTATACAGGGTTTCCGCTGCAAATCTCTCTGGCGCAGAATTTCACATCATCGCCACAGACAATACATTAGGAGCCAGACAATCAACCAAAATCTCAACTGTCTTATATAATGGGCAAATTCAAAACAATGAATATGCCGGATTGTACATAAACGGCGGAGTAGGGTCATTTTTAGTACAGTACGATCCGGGAAATTTAGTTACCCCTCCCGCACTAGAATTGAGGGTGACGCCAGACAATAATAGCGAAATAGCATATAAGATGTTGATCACCTTATTTGCAGAATAATGATAAATAACAGTACGCAATTGGCGGACTGACTAACACAAAAGGAACACAAAATGTCAATTAAACCACTAAATTCAATCGCGGGTTTCTCAGTAGGTGAGTATCCGTCAACTACAGTAATCAATGCTAACGGCAACGTTTCTACTGCTAATCTTTCAGTAACGGCTCTTGCCAATCTCGGAGCTGTCGGCAACGTAACTATCACAGGCGGAACAAACGGCTATTATCTTCAAACAAACGGTTCAGGTAATCTAGCTTGGGCTGCTGTACCTACTGGTACTGGAATTAATAACGGAAACTCAAACGTTAACATTCCTACTGCAAACGGTAACGTTAATATCTCTGCTGTTGGTAATGCAAATGTTTTGGTCGTCACCGGAGTCGGCGCTAACATCACTGGTACACTCGGTGTTTCTGCAAACCTTTCTGCTCTAGGCGTTCTAACAGATAACCTCTATTATGCTAACGGTACTCCTTGGGACTTGCAGGAAGCTGCCGGTTCTAATACCGAAATCCAATACAACGAAGGTAATAACTTTGCAGCAAGTGCAAACTTCACCTTCAACCCAGCTACTAATGTATTGACTGTAACTGGCAACGTTATTGGTACTAACATTTATGCTAACTCAGGTACCATCGGTGCTCAAACACTCAAGGGCGAAGGCGGAAATATCAGCAACATTGCTGCTGGTAACGTATCCGGTCAAGTAGGTAACGCACTAGTAGCAGGTACGGTATACACTAATGCTCAGCCAAATATCACATCAGTTGGTACACTGACATCACTTGCTGTCACTGGTAACATATCAGGTGGCAACATCTCTACAAGTGGTGCGGGCGGCAATATTACAATGTCAGGAGGTAACATTACCGGTGCTAATGTTGTAAGTGCAAACCTCTTCAGTGGTGCAGGTAACGCTCTCAGTAACATTCAAGGTTCTAACGTTTCTGGTGCTGTAGCGAGTGCTACAAGTGCTACAACAGCCGGTACTGTAACTACTAATGCTCAGCCAAACATCACTTCAGTTGGTACGCTAACAGCGTTGGATGTAACTGGCAACATCAGTAGCGGCAATGCTAACTTGGGCAATCTTGTAACAGCAAACTTCTTTACTGGCACACTCACAACAAACGCTCAGCCAAACATCACTTCAGTTGGTACGCTAACAGCGTTGGATGTAACTGGCAACATCAGTAGCGGCAATGCTAACTTGGGAAATCTTGCAACAGCAAGCTTCTTCACAGGTACATTGACTACTAATGCTCAGCCAAATATCACATCAGTTGGTACTCTAACAGCGCTGGATGTAAGTGGAAACGGCACATTCGGTAACGTTTATGCTAACTCAGGCACGATTGGTGCAAACTTACTCACTGGTACATTAACTACTAATGCTCAACCAAACATCACTTCAGTTGGTACTCTAACAGCACTTACTGTAACCGGTAATGCTCAAGCAGGAAATATTATTACTAATGCTATTACTGGTGCAACAACAGGCGTAACTATTACAGCAACCGGTACTAATCAGAATATCAGTCTAGTACCTACAGGAACTGGTACAGTTAACGTTGGTAACTTTATTATCTCTAACGTTGCTACTCCAACTAGCGACTACGATGCTGCTACAAAGCTCTATGTTGATCAAGTCGCACAAGGATTGATTGTTAAGGCAGCTTGTCAAGCAGCTACATACGAACCGCTAGCAACATCAACTGGTGGTACAATTACTTATAATAACGGCACATCTGGCGTAGGTGCAACACTGACCGTTGCTGGTGGTACTTTTGCAACAATCGACGGTGTAACTCTAGTAAACGGTGATCGTGTTCTTGTTAAGAATGAAGCTAACCCAGCATACAACGGTATCTATGTAAGAACAAGTACTACTGTATTGACTCGTACTGCTGACTTTGATAATACTCCAACTGGTGAAATTGCAGGTGCGTTTACATTCATTCAAGGCGGTACTGTTAACGTTGATACTGGTTGGGTATGTACAACAGATAACCCAGTTGTTATGGGTACAACAGCAATTACCTTCACTCAGTTCTCGGGTGCTGGCTCATATTCTGCTGGTACAGGCTTGACTCTTACTGGTACAGTATTCAGTATCACAAACACAGCAGTAACTGCAGGTTCTTATGGTAACGGTGATAGTATCGCAACATTCACTGTTAACGCACAGGGTCAGTTGACTGCCGCAGCAGGCACACCAGTCACTGCTAATGCTGCTAACTTGACAGGTACTACATTAAACTCAGGTGTTGTAACTTCAAGCTTGACTAGCGTTGGTACACTAGGTAATCTTTCTGTAACTGGCAACATCAGCGGCGGTAATGCTAACTTAGGAAATCTTGTAACAGCTAACTTCTTCGCTGGTACATTGACTACTAATGCTCAGCCAAACATCACTTCAGTTGGTACTCTAACAGCACTTTCTGTAACTGGTAACATCAGCGGTGGCAATGCTAACTTAGGAAATCTTGTAACAGCTAACTTATTTACTGGTACATTGACTACTAATGCTCAGCCAAACATCACTTCAGTTGGTACGCTAACATCACTTTCTGTAAGTGGTAATGTGTCAACTGGTAATGTCAGTGGTACTAACGGTAACCTAGTTACTGCTAATGTTAGTGGTAATGTTATTATCGGTAACTCTACTACATCTGCTGCAACTGTTACATCTAGCTCTACTTCTCTAACGACAATTGTTACTTTCCCAGTTTCAGGCGTGACTGGAGTAGAATTCTTAGTTAAGGGTTCAGATGTGAACGGTGTAACTAATAAGTACTCAGTAGCAACTGTTCAAGCTGTCACAAACGGTACTGTCTCAGATTATACTGTATTCGGTGGCGTAACATTAGGTGGTTACACTGGTGAATTGTCAGTGAGCATCGTAGGTGCAAACTTGAGTCTTCAAGTTACCCCATCAAGCTCAAACAGCACTGTTTGGACAACACAGTATAGATTTATCTAATACAATACAATCCTCAACTTTGTAGTTTTACCTACAAAGTTGAGGATATTCTCAACTTCATGTTGAGATAAATACGAATAAGACAACAAAATTTTAATTAGCGAGAAGGTAAAACAAAATGGCACTTAAACCCTTTAATGGAGCAAACGGATTTTCAGTAGGACAACTTACTCCTATTAATATCGCAGATCCGAACGGTAATATCATTGCAAATGGTCTTACTGTATCGGCCAAAGCAAACTTAGGACCTATCGGCAACGTAGTTGTTTCAGGGGGTTCATCTGGTCAAGTCATTCAGACGGATGGCGCAGGCAATCTATCATTCGTTACGATTAGCACGGCTAGTTTAGCTAACGGAAATTCAAATATCCAAGTATTTAGTAACGCCAACATTGCATTTAGTAGTGCTGGCAATGCTAATATCTTGGTTGTCACTGGTACAGGTGTCAACGTTGCTGGTACTTTAAATACTACAGGTAATGCTAACGCAGGTAATTTTGGAACTGCCCAAGTTCTCGCTACTGCTAACATCACTACCCCGCAAGTCATCGCTAATATTGCTCAGGGTACTGCTCCTTTCTTAGTCAACTCAACTACTGTAGTTGCTAACTTGAATGCCAACTTGTTGAATGGTGCCACAAGCGCATCAGCAAACACAGCAAGTACAATTGTACTTAGAGATGCAAACGGTAACGTTTCAGCTAACTTCTTTATCGGTAATGGTTCTCAGTTAACTGGTATCACTGCTTCTCAGGTACCCGGTATCGCAAATGGCACATCAAATGTGAACATCCCGACATCCGGTGGCAATGTCAATACTTCAGTCGGCGGCGTTGCTAACGTACTTGTAGTAACTAGCGGCGGTGCTAACGTTACTGGTACTGCTAACGTAACTGGCAATATCAACGGCGGTAACTTAACAACTGCCGGCATTCTAACTGTCAATGGTACTAGCCAAAGTTCCATTAATGGCAACTTGAGCATGAACAGCAAAAACATTGTTAGTTTGCTTGATCCAGTTAACGCACAAGACGCTGCTACTAAGCAATATGTAGATAGCGTTGCACAAGGTATTGATGCAAAGCAATCAGTCGTATACGCAACTGCGGCAGCCCTTCCCTCATCTACATATAACAACGGTACCGCTGGAGTCGGAGCGACACTCACTGGTACTTCTAATGGTACATTGAGCATTGACGGTTCAGCAGTCACTGCTAGCATTCGTGTTCTTGTTAAAAATGAAGGCGTATCAAACGCTTCTCCTAATAACGGTATCTACACAGTAACACAAACCGGTAACGCAACTGCGGCATTCGTATTGACTCGCTCAACTGATATGGACATTTGGGCTGACGTACCAAGCGCATTCGTATTCGTAGAATCTGGATCAACTAATGCAGACACCGGTTGGGTTTCAACTGCTGACGTATCCGGAACAATGGGAACTACCAATATTACTTGGGCACAGTTCTCTGGTGCCGGCACATATACTGCTGGTACAGGCCTAACACTAACTGGTACTCAGTTTAGTGTTAATGCAAGCCAAACACAAATTACAAGCGTCGGCACATTAACCGGCTTGACGATGGGAACAAACGCAGCTATCACACTATCCGGTGCTGCGTCTCAAATTACTGGTGCAAACTTAATTTCTGCCACATTACTAACCGGCACGTTAACAACAGCGGCGCAACCAAACATTACATCAGTTGGTACATTGACATCACTTGCTGTCACTGGCAACTTAACTGCCGGCAACTTAATTGGTCCGCATGCAAATGGAAACTCAAACGTCAACATCCCTGCTGCTAACGGAAACGTTAACATCTCGGCTGTAGGTAACGCAAACATTGTAGTTGTTACTGGTACAGGTGTTAACGTAGCTGGTACATTGAATTTAGGTTCAGGTGCATTCACTACAACAGGTAATGCTAACGTAGGTAACTTGGGTACTGCTACTGCAATCATCACTACTGGTAACATCACGACTATCAATAGCGGACTAATGCAAAATGGTACTTCTAACGTAACTATTGCATCTGGCGCTAATATCTCTCACTTCGTGGGTGGTAATGCTACTTCTCAGTTGACAGTTACTGCAACTGGTGCAAATATTCCGGGTACACTAAATGCTGTAGGTAATGCTAACGTAGGTAACTTGGGTACTGCACAAGTTCTAGCTACTGCTAACATCACTACCCCGCAAGTCATCGCAAACGTAGGAACAGGAACTGCTCCTTTCTTAGTCAACTCAAACACAGTTGTTGCTAACTTGAATGCTAGCTTATTGCTTGGTGCAACAAGTGCGACTGCTGCTACTGCAAGTACTCTCGCATTGCGTGATGCAAATGGCAATATTACTGCTAACTTCTTTATCGGTAACGGTAGTCAGTTAACTGGTTTAAATACAGCAAACATCTCAAACGGAAACTCAAACGTCAACATCCCTGCTGCTAACGGAAACGTTAACATCTCGGCTGTCGGCAATGCAAACGTTGTAGTCGTTACTGGTACCGGGGTAAACGTTGCTGGTACACTGAACTTAGGCTCAGGCGCATTCACTACAACAGGTAATGCTAACGTTGGTAATTTGGGTACTGCAACAGCAATCATCACTACTGGTAACATCACTACTGTCAACAGTGGTTTAGTACAAAACGGTACTTCTAACGTAACTATCGCAAGCGGCGCTAACGTTTCAGTGTTCACTGCCGGTAACGCAACTGCACAATTTGTTGTAACATCAACCGGTGCTAACATTCCAGGTACTGCTAACGTAGTTGGTAATGCTAACGTCGGTAACTTAGGTACTGCTACTGCAATCATCACTATTGGTAACATCACAACTATCAATAGCGGATTAATGCAAAATGGTACTTCTAACGTAACTATCGCTTCTGGTGCTAACGTTTCTACATTCATCGGTGGCAACGCTACTGCTCAGTTTGTAGTTACATCAACTGGTGCAAACATTGCAGGTACTGCTAACGTAGTTGGTAATGCTAACGTTGGTAACTTGGGCACAGGTGGACTAATCGTTGCTACTGGTAACGTCACTGGTGGTAACTTAGTTACAGGCGGCATTCTAAGCGTAACTGGTACAAGTGTAAGTTCCATCAATGGCAACTTGAACATGAACAGCAAATTTGTTGTTAGTTTGTCTGATCCGGTAAACCCACAAGATGCTGCAACTAAGCAATATGTTGACAACGTTGCTCAAGGATTAAACATTCACGATAGCTGTAATGTTGCTACAACTACTACGCTTGCAACTATTTCAGGTGGTACAGTTACATATAACAACGGCTCTTCGGGTGTTGGTGCAACACTAACAACTACTGGTTCATATACAACGATTGACGGTGTTACTCTAGCAAACGGAATGCGTGTTCTTGTTAAGGATCAGGTCGCTGCTGCACATAACGGTATCTATGTACTAACAAGCTCTACTGTATTGACTCGTGCTACTGATTTTGATACCCCAACTGAAATGGAAGGCGGTGACTTTACGTTCGTCACTTCCGGAACATTGTATGATAACACAGGTTGGGTAATGACTGACCCAGTAACAACAGTTGGTACAAGTCCTGTTACCTGGGTACAGTTCTCAGGTGCTGGTACATATACTGCTGGTACTGGTTTAACACTGACCGGTAGTACGTTCAGCATTTCAAATACTGCGGTAACTGCTGGTACTTATGGTAACGGTGATGCTGTCGCTACATTTACAGTCAACGCCCAGGGTCAATTGACCGCAGCGTCTAACGTATCTATCACTGCAAATGCTGCTAACCTATCAGGTACTGTACTCAAGTCAACTGTGGTCACTTCAAGCTTAACTTCAGTTGGAACATTGACATCACTTGCGGTAACCGGTAATACTACATCTGGTAACTTCATCGGTGTGTTTGCAAATGGCAACTCAAATGTTAACATCCCTGCTGCAAACGGCAATGTTAATATCTCTGCTGTTGGTACTGCTAACGTTGTTGTTATAACTGCGACTGGTGCAAACATCGCCGGTACACTAAATACCGGTACCGGCAACGCTAACGTTGGTAACTTGGGTACTGCAACAGCAATCATCACTACCGGTAACATCACAACTATCAACAGTGGTTTGATGCAAAATGGCACAAGTAACATTGCTATTGCGTCCGGCGGTAATATCACTCACTTTGTTGGTGGCAATGCTACTTCTCAGTTGACAGTTACTGCAACTGGTGCAAACATTCCAGGTACTGCTAACGTAGTTGGTAATGCTAACGTAGGTAACTTAGGTACTGCAACCGGTATCTTCACTACTGCTGCTAACACTCCTCTAGTACAAAACGGCACATCAAATATCGCTATCGCAAGCGGCGGCAACGTCAATACTTCAGTCGGCGGTACTGCTAACGTACTTGTAGTAACTACTGCTGGTGCAAACGTCAACGGTGTTACATATGCTAACGGTTCTGTAAACATTAACAATGTATTCAGCTTGTTTAGTAACGTTGCATCACTTGCTACTGTATCTCAGACTGCAATTGACTCGTTCACTGCTAATACTGCTGGTTTTGGTAGTGCGAAGTATACTATTCAGGCCTTCGATACTGTTGCTGGAGTAAGACAAATTTGTGAAGTTCTTGTAACTGCAAACACTACAGCAGCCCAGGCAACAGAGTATGCTATTATTTCTACTAGCGGTACACCGATTGCAACGTTTGACGTATCTTATGCTTCAAACACTGTTTCATTGTTGGCAACAGGCTTGTCAGCAAATACTACACAGTATAAGGTGACGAGACAGGCGATAGCATGGTAATGGTATAAATAACATATATCATCTACGGAAAGGGAACTAGATGGCAAACGATAAAGATTTCAGGGTAAAAAATGGCCTCTATGTAGCCACTGATGCTAATATACTCGGTAACACAGTTATCGCACAGAAGCTCACGGCAAACGGAAACGTCAATTTTACTAGTTCCCCTAACGTAGCACTAGGACCCGTCGGTAATGTAGTTATTACTGGCGGGTCTAGTGGCCAGTATTTGCAGACAAACGGATCAGGTGGCCTCGCTTGGGCCGCAGTTTCCGTAGCTAGTATCAGCAATGGTAACAGTAATATCAGCATTCCTGCTGCAAATGGCAATATCCAAGTAAGCGTTGCTGGTGTTTCAAACGTAATCACGTTCGCAAGTAATAATGCTTATCGTGGTTCGTATGGAATAACTGGAGCGCAGTTTGTAGCCAATACTGCACCTGCTAGTCCCCAGCCCGGCGATCAATGGTACAATACATTTAATGGTATTCTATTTGAATATCTAAATGACGGTACTACCTCACAATGGGTTGATATTGGAAGTCTTCCCCTACCTAACACAGCAACATCAAACGCAGGCGCAGTGTTAAACAACGTACAAACAACCGGCACTTATTACCCGGCGTTTATTTCATCAACTGCTAACGGCAACTATCAACTCAATTCAAATACTGCATTCAGTGCTAATCTAGCAAACGGTGCATTTATTGCAACTACGTTTGTTGGCGCATTAAGTGGTGCTGCTACTTCAGCTACTACAGCAGGTACAGTAACAACTGCTGCTCAACCAAATATTACAAGTGTAAGCACATCGTTTACTAGTTTAACTTTTACTAACGCACAAACGATTACTGCTAATAACATAACATTCAGTACTGGTTCTAATACTAATCTAGGCACATTTACCGGTAACTTCTCGCTATCAGCAGGGTCAAGACTCAACGCTACTTACGCTGACATTGCAGAAAAGTATGTAGCAGATGCTACCTATCTTCCAGGCACAGTTCTTATGTTTGGCGGTGAGTTTGAAGTCACGCTAGCAAACACATTTGATTCAACTAAGGTTGCTGGTGTCGTCACTACTAACCCAGCGTATTCAATGAACTCAGCATTAGAAGCAGAACATGTTGCAGAAATCGCTCTGCAAGGTCGTGTGCCATGTAAGGTTATCGGCCCGATTGAAAAGGGCGACTTGATGGTATCAGCTAGCAACGGACACGCTACTGCAAATAATGAAGCACGAGCAGGAACTATTATCGGTAAAGCACTAGAGAACTTCAACGGAGACTTTGGTACAATTGAAGTAGCAGTTGGAAGGTTCTAAGAAACATGATTCATATGAACATAAATAGAAATGATATAGGAAAAACGTAATGGCATTATTCCCGGCATCACCGACGAACGGTCAAACAACAGTTGTTAACGGGATAACCTATACCTATAATAGCGCACAGACTGCTTGGATAAGAACTAGCACAATTCCTTCCGGTGACTTAAATGTTACTGGTAATGTTATAGCAACCGGAAACATCAGTGGCGTAAGACTAATTTCAAACGTTGCAACTGGCACTGCTCCATTAACAGTATCTTCTACTACATTAGTTGCAAATCTTAATGCTGATCTGCTTGAAGGTTATAATCCTGCTGCTGCCAACACCGCTAGCACTATCGCACTTAGAGATGCAAACGGAAATCTTTCAGCTAATTTCTTTACTGGCAACGGTTCTCAGCTAACCGGTATTATCACTAGTGTATCAAACGTTTCAAACGGAAACTCAAACTTAAACATTCCAAGTGCTAACGGCAACGTTAATATCTCTGCTGTCGGTAATGCAAACATTGTAGTTGTTACTGGTACCGGTGTAAACGTAGCCGGTACGTTGAATACTGGTTCTGGTGTAATTACAGGTAATGGTAATGGGTTGAGTTCGTTGCAAGCGTCAAACGTCACCGGAACGTTACCTGCAGCAGTCACTAATGCAATATCAAATGTTGGTACTATTACTGCTGGTACTTGGAACTCGACATTTACTGCTGGCCTAAACGCAAATACTCTTGCTAACATTCAAGGTGGAAATGTCAGCGGAGCAGTAGCAAGTGCTACAGCCGCAACCAATGCGTCGGCATTACTACAAAACACAAGTACTGCAACTACAGTTTACCCGACATTCACTACTTCAAGTGCAAATGGTAACTCAAGTGCTGTTATCAATACCGGCATTAGTGCAAACTTAGGCAACTCCTCTATTACTGCAACAACGTTTGTTGGTGCATTGAGCGGCGCAGCAACTACGGCTGGCACAGTGACAACTGCTGCACAGCCAAATATTACATCAGTCGGTACTTTAACATCACTCGCTGTTACTGGTAATGCTACCGTTGGTAATTTACAAACAGGTGGCGGCACCGGTGGCAACATTTCCGGCGCTAATGTTATCTCTGCAAACGTGTTTACATCAACTGTAGCAACCGGCACTGCGCCGCTCGTAGTTTCCTCAACCACTCAAGTTGCTAACTTGAACGTTGCTACCGCGGGTACGGCAGGTTCTGCAACTACAGCAGGTACAGTAACAACAGCAGCACAACCAAATATCACATCAGTTGGCACACTCACGGGATTAACTGTTGGTAATGCTACAGCTAATGCGGTATTCGGTAATGGCACGATCACACTCAATTCTGGACTGATTACAGGTAATGGTAATGGACTGTCTTCACTGCAGGCAGGAAACGTAACTGGCACCCTTCCAACATCAGTCACTAACGCAATATCAAATGTTGGTACTATTACTGCTGGTACTTGGAACTCGACATTTACTGCTGGACTAAACGCAAACACCCTAGCCAATATTCAAGGCGGAAACGTTTCTGGTGCTGTAGCAAGTGCTACAGCCGCAACTAACGCATCTGCCCTGTTACAAAATACTTCAACAGCAACTACTGTTTATCCAACATTCACGACTTCGAGTGCTAATGGTAACTCAAGTGCTGTTATCAATACAGGCATCAGTGCTAACTTAGGCAATTCAAGCATCACGGCTACGACATT
>Ga0114978_10002566_pt1 | contig 14949 bp, 12 predicted proteins | sample S_140212_EF_Meta_FD_87027 | JGI IMG/M metagenome (GOLD analysis project Ga0114978, IMG submission 87027) | Freshwater microbial communities from Lake Simoncouche, Canada to study carbon cycling - S_140212_EF_MetaG | ecosystem: Environmental > Aquatic > Freshwater > Lake | place: Lake... | reverse complement strand
ATCCAATTGGTCCTTGAGGCCCTATTGCTCCAGCTGCACCTGTTAATCCGATAGGACCTTGAGGGCCCGTTGCTCCAGCTGCACCTGTTAATCCGATAGGACCTTGAGGGCCAGGGGTTCCGTTTTCTACAAACTTAGACTTTTCGGCATATAAAGCGTAAGGGACACTTGCCAATTCCATTGAACCTGCAAATTCAAACTTATTAGCAAGATCCTCATCAATTTCAATTAAAATAAAATACTTGTTCGCCCCCCAGGGTATTGTTTGGAAAACTCCTTTAAGTGTTAAACCAGTACCGATTTTTAGATTGTAAATCCCAAAGTAATTGGTAACAACATCAAATTCTTCAACATAAATAGCTGATGATGTTTGTGAGATTGAAGCATTTAAAGAAATACTCGACCTTAATTTTATCTTTTTATTTGGTATCGCCTGACCACTTTTATTCCTTAAAATACCCTGGTAATTAACTGCTTGGGGTACCTGTGCAGTTAAAAATATCGGAAATAGAAATACTAAAAATAAAATATATTTCATAAGAAAATGTTTAATTAGTTACAAGTACTTTTTTGGTAAACAATAAGGTTTTTGCTTCGTATAATTCAAAGAAATATATACCAGATGCAAATGAGGAAACATTTATTAAATTAGAACCTTCTAAATTATTTTGACTTAGTATTAGTTGCCCAAGCAAATTAAATATGTGCAAATTGATATTTTGGTTTTTACATCCCTTTACTTTTGATAAATATAGATTTACATACTTTTTGGCCGGTATTGGCCACACTTTTATTTTAACACAATCAGTTACATCTGGTTTTGAACCTAAGAAATACACACCGATAGGTTGTAAAAATCCCCCTGTTAAAATATTATTAGAAGTGCTATTAGTTAAAGTGAATGGTTCGCCAAAACTTGATGAAATAAAATTTGAAGAAAATAATTGAAACTCATTATTTGCAATATTAATTACTTGATTAGTGGATTGACCATACAACCAAAATTTACTTAACAATAGCAACAACAATAAGCAATATTTGTATAAAGATTTATTTTTCATTTAAGACAATTAATGAAATTTATTTTTTTCAGGACATTACAACTTTACTTTCTTTTTAAACTACCATTAGTATATGCAGGTATTACTTTATTTGAATCCTAAATTATGGAAAATTTAAAATCATAATAATAATTGTTCATTGTTTTTTATAAAAAAGTTAGAGAGGGTTAGACAAAAGATTCGTTTTATTAAAAAAAATTGAAAAATCACAAAAAAAATATAAAAAAAATATTTATTTCGATTTATAAGTAACATTTATTGTTTCAAATTAAATTTCCAAATGTTAGATTAAATTCGAAAATTAAAATAGGCCGACCGTCAATATTATAAATGATTGAGGCTTCAAATTGAACATTCAATTTTGTTAAGTAAATGCAGACATTTTTTTCTTGTTAAAAGTTATAAAAAATCAGCTAACGATCAGATTCTAACAATTCCACCCCTTCACCTCCATTCACCCCTGTTTTCCCTCTAAAAAATCAAAACCTGGCACAAACCTGGCCGGGACATAAAAAAACCACCTACATTTTTGTGTAAGTGGTTGATTATCAAGCTCCCCCTTCCCGACTTGAACGGGAGACCCTCTGATTAACAGTCAGATGCTCTAACCAACTGAGCTAAGGAGGAGTGTTGCTTTTTTATTGGAGAGCAAAAATAAGGCATTTTAGTTTTTAACAAAAATTAAATGCCAATTTCTACCAATTAAATAAATTATTTTCTTCGAATCCTACAAATACTCCCTCTTTTCTAATCTCTACCTGAAAAGTTTTTAGAAAATAACCCTCCCCACTCACATTTCTTCCATTTTGTAAATTGAACTTATACCGGTGTAGCGGACAAACAATATTACCCAACGCATCCAAATGCCCGTCCGCCATCACACCCCCTGCATGCGGACATTTTTGAGCACAGGCCATCAATTGATCCTTGTGCATTGCAACGCAAATGGTCTTTCCCGCCACCGAAACCGATGCCATCGCATTGGAAGAAAATGGAATCTCTGCCACCGAATCAGCCAACTTATGCCAATTAATTTTCTTTTGTTTCATACCAACTGAGTCACCCGACTAAGCAAAGACTAATAAAAATATTCCGCGCGGTATGGATACCTTATCTGGTACATCTCCCGCACCTTATTCAATATCGTTTGACGCAAACCGTCAATATTTAATTTTTCTGTAGCCGACACAAATACACAATTACCATTCGTCTCATTTTGCCACCGCTCCCTTAAATCAACCAATAACTGTGCCTTTACCTCCGGCTCCAACCACTCATCAAAAGCCTGCTCCTCATACCGATCCATTTTATTAAAAATAGTTACCGTCGGCTTCTCCGATGCACCCAACTCAGCCAAAGTCTTATTCACCACCTTCAACTGCTCCTCATATTGCAAATGCGATATGTCTACCACATGCAATAAAATATCTGCCTCCCTCACCTCATCCAAAGTACTCTTAAAACTCTCTACCAAATGATGCGGTAACTTTCTTATAAATCCTACCGTGTCACTTAACAAAAAAGGTGTCTGCTCAAAAACTACTTTTCTGGTAGTCGTATCTAGCGTAGCAAATAATTTATTCTCTGCAAATACTTCACTCTTACTCAACAAATTCATCAGCGTAGATTTCCCCACATTGGTATAACCTACCAACGACACCCTTATAAACTCTCCCCGCTCTTGACGCTGTGTAGAAGCCTGTCGATCAATTTCAGTTAATCGTTTACGCAATAAACTAATCTTGTCCTTTACGATACGACGATCGGTTTCAATTTCTGTTTCACCCGGACCCCTCGTACCTACTCCGCCTCCCTGCCTTTCCAAATGTTTCCACATTCCCTTGAGCCTTGGTAAAATATATTGATACTGCGCCAACTCTACCTGGGTTTTCGCTTGGGCAGTCTTAGCCCTACTAGCAAAAATGTCTAATATTAAATCACTTCTGTCAATCGTCTTCACCCCCAACTCTTTCTCAATATTTTGAATCTGTGATCCAGTTAATTCATCATCAAAAATTACCAACTCCACTTCCCGATTCAAGCTCACATATTTTTTTATTTCTTCTAGCTTTCCTTTTCCTACAAATGATCGAGGATCAGGATGCGCTAACTTTTGTGTAAATCTTTTTACGGCAATCACCCCCGCAGTCTCTGATAAAAATGCAAGCTCATCCAAGTACTCGCTTAGCTGCTGCTCCGACTGATCAGAAGTAACTACCCCCACCAATACCGTTTTTTGTTCCTGCTTTAGTTGTTTCTTATCTATCAAAATTTTTTATTTAAACGCCCTTTTGTAAATTCAAAATTGATTGGTTCTAAGGTACAATATTAACCTTGTACTTTAAATACCTTGCAAAAATAAAGCGTTCCGATTGTTATCGAAACGCTCTTAAATATTTTTTCACTTCGCTGTCTACTTGATAGCTGCTGTAGCATTGGCCGAGGTTGTCCACTTTTTCATTTCATCACAATCTCCATACTCCTTGTCAATCTTAATATAATTTCCAGAAATTTTTTCGTTGAACCATTTATCCAACGCTTCACTCTTCTTTTCTTCCAAAGCCCTTTGAGCTATTTTATTATAATCATCCCGAATGTTTTCGCGGTGAGGCTCCGTTCTGCTCATCAAGTAAACTATCCTAACACCTTTTTTACCTTTCTCATCTACAAACTCAACCGGCTGAGAATATTGACCTATCTGCAAACTTTTCATCATCAATACCAAGTCCTTGTCTAGCTGATCAATTGTTATGGAAGCTCCGCCTTCTGCATTCTGTTTTCTACCCCCAGTAAATTTACTGCTCTCGTCATCACTAAATTTGTTCACTGCTTCACCAAATTGAAGCGTACCGGCTATCAACTTGGAACGAACAGTATCTAATTTTAAAATAGCTTCATTCAATTCTGTCTTGGTAACCTGAGGGATTTTTAAAATGTGGCGAACAGTAGCATCGTCCCCTGCGCGACTAACCATTTGAATAATATGATAACCAAATTTTGATTTAAATGGACTAGAAATTTGTCCTTCCTTTAATGAAAAAGCCTTCGACATAAATACCGGATCCCATTGCTTTTCATTTCTATTGAGATCGTATTGACCAGATTTATCCTTACTACCTGGATCATCAGAATACAAAGCGGCCAATGTTTTCATTTCTTTTTTACCACTCTCTAACTGAAGCTTAAATTCTTTTAGTTGATCCACACAATATTCTTCTGCATCACGACTGGCTTTGGGAAAGCGAACAATTTGACCAATCTCTAACTCACTTTCATAATACATCAAGCTATCTTTAATCAGCTTCTCGAAAAAAATATTTACTTCTTTGGGAGTAATGCGAATGCCTTCAACAATTTTATTGCGCATGGCAGCAGCAAGTTTTCTATCTCTAAAACCTTCTTTAAAATCTTCCTTTAATTGATACACAGTCTTACCGGAAATCTCTTCCAACTTTTCTTTGCTTCCGTAAGCGCCAATAAAATATCGAATTTGATTGTCAATATCAGCAGCAACATCTTCCTCTGTTACAGGCAAGGAATCTTTTTCTGCCTGCAATACCAATGCTTTAATACCCATTGCTTGCTCAAGTGTTAAACAACGAGCGTTTGCAGGCACTTCCATTCCTTGTCGCTCCATATCCTGGATGCTATTGTCAATATCACTTTTTAAAATAATTTTATCGCCCACCACCGCAATGATTTTATCTGCTACCAGTTTTTTGGCTTGAGCAAAAGCAGTCATACACATCAATGCATTGATTGCTAACAATAAAAAAAATCTTTTTGTATTCATAATATTTATTAAGTACCTAAGATTTTGTGGCGACGAAAAGACCCCAAAATTCGATTGACTAAAAAATTTATTCTAACCTACCTCAAAAATAAAGAGCTATTTAATCAATAGCCCTTTGTGTAAGTATGTTTAACAAATCTTTGTATTGATTTGCAATTTGACTTTTTATAAAATCAAATTTATAAGGTCCTCTTCACTTCTAATTCTTCGAATGCCTCCACAATATCTCCCACCTGAATATTTGCATAATTCTTAATGGTTAAACCACATTCCATATTGTTGTTGACTTCTTTTACATCATCCTTATATCGTTTCAAACTACCCAACTCGCCAGTAAAGATTACGATACCATCTCTAACCAAGCGTATTCTGTTGTTTCTGGCGATTTTACCATCCAATACCATACAACCAGCAACGGTAGCCTTGTCAAATTTGTACATTTCTTTGATCTCCACATTCGCAAGTATTTTTTCTTCCACACCTGGTTCAAGCATACCTTCCATCGCACTTCTAATTTCCTCGATGGCATTGTAAATAATAGAGTACAATTTAATCTGTATCGATTCTGCTTCTGCCAATCTAGCCGCCTGTATAGAAGGACGAACATTAAATCCAATGATAATGGCATCCGATGCATTCGCAAGCGTGACATCACTTTCTGTGATAGCTCCTACTGCTTTGTGTATTACTTTCACAACAATTTCTTCTGTACTCAATTTTTGCAATGAATCACTCAAGGCCTCTACCGATCCGTCCACATCTCCTTTGATAATTACATTCAATTCCTTAAAGTTGCCCAATGCCAACCTACGGCCAATTTCATCCAAAGTAATGTGTTTTTTAGCACGCATTCCTTGCTCACGCAAAATCTGTCCACGTTGATACGCTTTTTCTCTGGCTTCACTTTCATCAGCATACACTTTGAAAGTTTCACCAGCCTGAGGCGCTCCATTTAATCCAAGTATCAATACCGGTGTTGAAGGAGGGGCAATGTCACTGCGCTGGTTGCGCTCATTGTACATTGCTTTTACCTTACCAAAATTTTGTCCGGAAACAATCATGTCTCCTATTTTCAAGGTTCCGTTCTGAACCAAAATAGTGGCTACATATCCGCGCCCTTTATCGAGGGTAGCTTCAATCACCGTTCCATTGGCAACTCTTTCAGGATTGGCCTTCAACTCAAGAATATCTGCTTCTAATAAAATCTTTTCCATCAACAAGTCAATGTTCAATCCTTGCTTAGCACTGATTTCCTGACTCTGGAATTTACCACCCCAACTTTCAACCAATATATTCATGGAAGCAAGTTGCTCCTTAATTTTTTCTGGATTAGAACCATCGCGGTCAATTTTGTTGATGGCGAATATCATGGGTACATTGGCAGCTTGAGCATGCGATATAGCTTCTTTGGTTTGAGGCATTACTGCATCATCGGCCGCAATTACAATTACTGCAATATCAGTAACTTTCGCACCACGGGCTCTCATTGCCGTAAAGGCTTCGTGACCGGGCGTATCTAAGAAGGTGATGGCTCTGCCGTCTTTTAAAGTAACCTCATAGGCACCAATATGTTGAGTAATTCCACCGGCTTCACCTGCAATTACATTGGTGTCGCGGATATGATCCAACAAAGATGTTTTACCATGATCAACGTGACCCATAATGGTTACAATGGGCGCTCTTGGTTTTTGATCCTCAATGTCATCATTTTGTTCATTCTCTTCTATTTCTGCAACATCTTCTACTCCTATAAATTCTACCTCGTAGTTAAATTCACTCGCTACCAATTCAATTACATCGGCTTCTAATCTTTGATTGATAGAAACCATGATGCCCAAGTTCATACACTTACTGATTACATCGGCAAAACTTACATCCATTAAACCGGCCAATTCACTCACCGAAATAAATTCGGTTACCTGCAATTTATTTGTCTGATCTCCACCTTCGGCACCGCGCTGTTCAGCCATTTCTTCCCGCTTTGCTTTGCGGTATTTGGCTTTGGTACCTTTTGTTTTTCCTCCACCACCGCCTGATAGTTTGGCCTGTGTTTCCTTTATCTTATCTTGAATTTCTTTGGCATCAATTTCACGGTCTTCTCTACGTGCAGGTGCTGGAGATGTTCTGTTGGAGTTGAAACGATTGCCTGCTGGTCCAGCTGCTGGTCGAGCACCACCAGGTGCACCAGATCCGCCTGGGCGATTTCTGTTCATGTCGCTTGCTCCTACCGGTCTTTGTGATCCACCCCCTTGATAACCCGGTCCCTGCGGACCTCTTACTGCTTGACCTTGTCCTTGACCCTGCTGGGTTGGAGATCCACCTTTCTTTTCAATGACAATACGCTTGCGCTTTCTCTTGTCATCATTATCGCGTTTAGGCCTAGTATCGCTATCTACTGGCAATTGAATTTTTCCTAAAATTTTAGGCCCTTCCAAACGGTCAGCCTTAATATTTTCTATGGTTGCATCCCCGCCACCAACTTCTGGCTCTACTGAACTAATTTGCTCGACAGGTTTCTGTTCTGGTATTTCCTTCGGCTTTTCAACAATTGCAGTTGCTTCTTTTTCCTCCGTTTTTACTTCGGCCTTTACAGCAGATTTTTTTGGCCTAGTAGAAGAATCAATCGCATCTAAGTCTATTTTAGAAATTACTTTTGGAGCTTCTAATTCCGGTGCTGCTATCTTAGAAATTTCAACCGGTTCCTTTTCTGCAATCTTTTTATCTGATTTTACTTCAGAAGATTTGCTATCGGTAGCTACCTCGTTTTTTGATGGCATTACCTTAACTTCAGTATCTTGGGCTGTTGTCGCTTCAGTCTCCTGAGTAGATGCTTGTTTTTCTTCAACAGCTTTGATAGGTTCCGCTACTGGAGATGATTCCTTTTTCTTAAAAGAAAGATCTTCTTCATCCCGCTTTCTTTTTGATTCACCTGCCCCTGCACCTTTTGGTAAATCAATCTGTTCTGCCTTTTGCTTAGCGGCTTTGTCCTGCTGAAACTCAGCTTGAAGTACACGATACATTGGTTCAGTGAGTTTGAAATCTCGCTGCATATCGTCAGCACTAAAGCCTTTGCTTCCCAAAAACTCAACTAGTGTGTCTTTACTCACATTGAATTCAATGGCGGCCTTCATTGCCCTAGGTAATGGTATGTTTTGTTTTTCTGGCATCCTTGTTTTTTATTCCGTATTTATTAACTGCTTCTAAGGCAGTTGGTTTTGATCACATTTCATTTGTGATCTATTCTTTTTCAAATTCTTCCTTTAAAATCCTCAATACATCCGCAATAGTTTCTTTCTCAAGATCTGTTCTGCGCTCCAACTCTTCCGCTGTCAACGCTAGTACAGAACGAGCCGTATCACAACCCACTTTCTTCAGCGCCTCAATTACCCACTCCTCTATTTCATCGCTAAATTCTTCTAGATCAATATCAAATTCATCTACTTCACCTTCGCTGTCTCTAAATACATCAATTTCATAGCCCGTTAAATCACATGCTAGCTTAATATTCACTCCTCTTCTACCAATAGCAAGTGAAACCTGGTCTGGCTTTAAGTAGACTGTAGCATGTTTCTTTTCTTCATCCAAATCAATGCTCGTAATTTTCGCTGGTGTTAGAGAACGTTGTATCAATAACTGAGTATTGTTGGTCCAGTTAATGACGTCAATATTTTCATTTTTTAGCTCCCTTACAATTCCGTGGATACGGCTTCCTTTCATACCTACACAAGCACCTACTGGATCAATCCGATCATCAAAACTCTCTACCGCAATTTTCGCTCTTTCACCCGGATCTCTTACTATTTTTTTAACAACAATTAGTCCATCAAATATTTCAGGTACCTCTATCTCCAATAATTTTTCTAGGAAGCTAGGACTAGTTCTTGAAACGATGATGACCGCCTGGCTATTTTTTAATTCTACTTTTTTTACTACGCCTCTTACGTTTTCACCTTTTTTAAAATAGTCAGATGGTATTTGCTCAGATTTAGGCAGTATCATTTCGTTGCCCTCCTCGTCTAGCAATAGTACTTCCTTTTTCCAAACTTGGTATACTTCTCCACTAACGATATCGCCTACACGATCTTCATACTTTTTGATTAATAAATTTTTCTTTAGGTCGTTGATCCTACTTGCCAATGTTTGCTTACCCGCCAAGATTGCCCTGCGACCAAACTCTTTTTGGATATCTACCTCTTCATACAATTCTTCTCCTACTGCATAATCAGGCTCAATCTTAATAGCATCACTGTATTCAATCTCAGTTAAGGTATTGTAAATGTCTCCATCATCAACAATCATCCGGCGCCTAAAAATCTCCAAGTCACCCTTTTGGTCATTTACAATTACATCAAACTGATCATCACTTCCGTATTTTTTACGAATCAATGTTTTAAATACATCTTCCATTACTTTCATCAGCGTTGGACGATCAATATTTTCTGCTTCTTTAAATTCCTGAAAGGAATCAATCAAATTAATACGTGCCATAGACCTAACCAGCCACCCTTTTGCTTCCCCGCCGGCAGGGGAGTTTTGTTTGTTAATTAAAATGCAATCTGAACGGTTGTTTGCTTAATTTGATCAAAAGGGACATCCTTTGTCACCGTTATTGCTTTTTTATTTTTACCTTCTTTATATTCCAGTTGAATACTATTTTCATTTGCATCCAGCAGCTTTCCTTCCAATCTGCCATCATCATTCAATATCACTTCTACATTTCTGCCAATATTTTTTTTGTATTGACGAAGCAGCAGCAGCGGCTCGTCTACCCCCGCACTCGAAACCTCCAAAGAAAAATTACCATCCGGATACCATGCATTCTCTTCAATGGTACGGTACATCTTTCTATTGATTTTTACACATTTGTCAATACTCAACCCTTCATCGGCATCTAAAAAAACCTTTATATTATTCGTAGGCTTAATGCGGACCGATACCAGAAAAACATCTTCCATTTCTGACAGTATTTGTCCTAATAAGGTTTCTATTGCCTGTGTTGAAGTTATATCTTGACTCATAATAAAAGCAGAAGGGAACGTCTACCGTTCCCTTCTTTTGATTCTTTTTCCGTTGCAAATATAGCAAATTAAACCTAACCGCCAAAAATGAACATTAATTAATCGTAAAAAAATTAACATTTATCTGCCAACTATTGATGATTTATTTTTAAGGGTTTTATACCTTTGCACTATGAACATTTTCAGACTTGCCTTTGAGCTCTTCATGCTTTACTTGCTTTATAAACTAGTTTTCGACTTCATTATCCCCATTGCAACCACTACCAAAAAGGTAAAAAAGCAGTTTGTGGATATGAATGCCCAAATGGAGGAAAAGATGAGGCAGCAAAGGCAACAGTCTACCCAGTTCAAAGCTACTCCAAAAACTCCCCCCTCTTCTAACAAACAGGATGACTATATAGATTACGAAGAAGTGAAGTAAAACAGTTCGGAAAATTTATAAACTCAGCTGCTGTATCGTTTCATGTGGAAGCAAACAATGTGTCTGCAAACCTGCTTCCTTAGCTCCTATAATATTATTGATAGAATCATCAATAAATAGTGTTTCCGCCGCTAAGATATTGGCATCTTGAACAACCCACTCGTATGTGGTTGCATAAGGCTTGCGTTTTTTAATCAAATGAGAGTAGTAACTTTTAATGAAATACCCGTCTAAAGAGGGTTTGCCAGTTTGCTCCAATAAAATTTGATTGAATGCCGTATGATGAATTTGATTGGTATTGCTTAAGAGATAGAGATTGTATTTTTTCTTTAATTCCTCCAAAACTGATAAGCTCTCTACTCTAAAATTTAACAAAATAGCATTCCAGGCAGACTGCATCTGAAAACGAGTAGTTGCCGGGTGACAATAACTGTGTAAGGATTTGTAAAAATCAGCTTCGGAAATAGTTCCTGTTTCCAATGCTTCAAACAAGTCATTGGCATTGGCCTGAGAATACAAGTCATCAAATTGCTGTACACCTAAATCAGTAAACGCTTTGGCAGTTTTGTGGTAGTCAATATCTAACAATACACCACCCAAATCAAATATGATATTTTTTATTGTTGCCATTCTTTTCGGTTATCATTTATTCAAAAAATTGCGATTGCTATTCAATCACAAAATTACCGATTCAGCAGCAACTTAATATAAAAGGAAGGTTTGGCTAATTTTTTTCGAAGATCTACTTCGTAAAACATGCAGGAAAGAAGCTCCTTTACTTGTTTATTGCGGATACTAATTTTCACCAATAAATTAAATAACCAGGAATATTTCACTAATTTTTGTAATCGATGACTAATGCGAAGTTCTGGTCCCATCACCCTATAAACCTCTGTATCATAGGCTGCGAATGCTGCTGCTGAAAAATCATTTTGCTCTAATGCTTTAGCAGCATGATTGGCGGCGATACGTCCTGTATACAAGGCGTTTCCAATTCCTTCTCCTGTAAATGGATCAATCAAAAAAGCCGCATCACCAGTAAGTAGGTAGCGGTCTCCTGAAATCACGCGCTGCTTGCCTCCTAGCGGTAATCCATAGCCTTCTACTGAACCAATGAGGGTAGCATCTTTAAACCTTTCCTTAATTATAGGATCATTGTCTATGATGTCTTGCAACTCATTTTTTAAGTTTACTTTTTTTCGGCGAATCGTATCACTCAGCATGCCCACTCCTACATTGGCGTCGCCGTTGGGAAGAGGAAAAATCCAGAAGTATCCTGGTAACATTTTTTTAATAAAATGTAATTCTATAAAATTGTCTGCATTGGTACCCGTTACATTTTTGTAATAAGCCCTTAATCCCGCTGCATAGTATTTAGGCTCCATTCTAATCTTAGCAATATCCTTAGTAAAACTAGAATGTGCCCCATTGGCAATAATCAGCAAATCACATTTTAGTTGAAACCCACCAGTTCCAGTAATCAAATAGCCATCTGTTTCTTTGGAATATTGTTCAACTGAAACCCCCTCCATTAGCTTTATATGAGTACAACGCTTCATTTCTTCAACTAAAAAGTTATCGAAATCTAGTCGTTTACACACATAACCAATAGGAGATTTTTTATGAGAAGAATCCTCTGCATTGTAGTCGGGGCGATAGCCAATAGCTAGTTCTTGTCGGTTGGGAGAGAAAAAACTTACCCCCCAGCTATCTAATTTAAAGGTTGCCTTTTGCAAGCGAAGGGCGATTTCAGGATCAATTCGGTTAAGACAGGTAATCACCTTTCCACTAAGACCGTCACCACATATTTTATCTCTTGGAAATACCGCCTTGTCTACCACCACACAATCAATACCCAACTGATTTAATTGTAATGCAGCCGCTGCACCTGCTGGTCCCGCTCCTATAATCCCTACTTTTGAAATCAACATAAAAAATTGCGCGGATAATTTTAAAAAATAAAGGGTAATACTATTTGTAAATCGTTATCGTAGTCTCTCAAATTAACTTTAATTAGTTAATTATTCAAATTTTGATCTTTCAAATATATTTTTATACCCAGTGACTCTTTCCTTCTATTCCTTTTCTTTTAATTAATTTTTATTACTGTTATTTCCATTTGAAAATATGCTTTATAGGCTTTACTAGCTTGATCTACATGCAACTTTAAAGCTGTATCAATTTCATTTAATTTCAACAAAATTTCTTCCAAAAATTTATCTATTCCTGTCTTCAAATCAAAGTTAGCAACACCCTCGCCTTTGTTGCCTAGCTCTTTGAATGAACTAAATTCTTTGTTATCTCCTGTTTGCTCTAGCAGGTGACTATCTGTAAGCAGTAATGTTGCAGTTACTTTTTTATTTTCCTTGATTTGTTGCTTGAGCGCTTCGTTATAAAAATTCACATAAGCAATTTTAACAATTTGACATCTTTTTATAAACGCATCTTCAATGCTAGTCAGAAGGGTTGGATTAGCCAATTTTGCCTTTTTAAAACAGCTGATTACCTCATCTATTCTTAAGCCCTTAGCCAACTGGTATAATTTACAAAAACTCATGCCAAGCCAAGCCTCCGCAGATTCGTTTCTAGCATTCACTTTTAAATAAAGCTCGGTTGCAGCTGAACAGTTTCCACTTTTTAAGGAGGATGCTGCCAGATATAACTCTAAATTATCAAGCATCATATTGGATTTCTACAAGCATTTAAATATTGAAACTACTCACAAAATGTAATGAAATCAGATGGTTTATCAATGAATCTCTCCCGCCATTCGTCATCACTTGATATTTATTGATTTTATACGTTTCACAACCTGCGTTAAATTAGTCGCATTTTTAAAATATCAAAATTATTCTAGTTTTTCAAAACTGAAATAGCACAATATAGATTAATTAGCACTTTGGACACGATTTTTAATTACGCCAATAAATAATTGTAAAACAATATTTTATATAGTACATATATGTGTAATATTATTTTCATATTACAATCAATTATAACGTTACTTATTATATTCAAATCGGAGTACCTTTTGGTACCAATTCTACCACTGTAAAAAGCCAATCTCCCGATTAAAAAAATTAAATATCAATTGAAATGAATATTAATTATTTATCATAAATTTGACATCAACCTATGTTTAACCTTTATGAATCATAAATTCTTTCTTTTTAGAATTTGCTTACTATTCTTTACCTTTTTTCCAAGGCTAGCTCAATCTCAAAAAGCTGTCGACAGTCTAATAAAAAATTTAAAGAATACTCAATCTGAAGGAGTAATCATAAACCCAAATAAATTCGATCTCAGAATTGTTTCCATCCCCTTTGATTCAAAATGTAATATTTCCAATGCCCACCACTACTTATGGTTCAAAAACAAATTAGTCATTCAAATAGATGGTTCGGGTAAGCTTTTTGAAATCAATTCGGGTAAGACTCCAATAAGATTAGATAAAACATGTTATGAAGGATATAATTTTAAGGCTTTCAATTTTGTGTACCAAGACACATTGTATAGTTTGGGGGGTTATGGATTTTGGGTAGAAAACGGTCTTTTGAGATGTTATGATGAAAAAAATGGAGTTTGGTATCTTATTAAAACAAAAAAAACATTGCCCTTTTTTACAAATACTGTAAAATTTTTTCATGATATAGCTAACAATAAAATTTATTTAATATACCAAAAACCATTTCAAGTAACAGCAGATAACGCTTTCCAAAGAGATCAAACCTTCTATATTCAGTGCCTCGACCTTGTAACCAAAACCTGGTGGGATGATCCAATGCTTTTTAACAAAGCGCTAGAAGGCAAACTAAAAAATCTAGAAGAGTTTAATCGAGCAGTATTTAATACCCAACAAGGCCTTTTAATAAATCTGGAAGGAGATTATAAGCTTTTTGATTTCAAGAATAATAAGGTCAAAAATATTCGTCATGAAAAAGAAGTTAATATATTCAATGCGTGTTATACTCCCTTTAATAAATTATATTACTACAAAAACAGCTCAATAAATATTTTAAATAGTGAAACTGGCGAAATCAATAGCATACCATTTGGTAATGAAGACATCCTAGACAGTAATGTTCCGATTTATTTACCTATTCCAAAAAAAGAAAATTCTACAAATAAATTACAACAATTATTATATACGATAGCAATTGCTGTTCTTTTACTTTTAATTGGATTTTTTATTTGGAGATTTAAAAAGATGAACGAAAAAATAAAAAATTTATCGCTCAAATTAGAATCAAATAAAGAATCAAAAATTTTAATTCAAAACCAACAATCTTTTAAATCCAACTTAACCGAAGCTGAAAATAAGTTACTCGCGCTTATAACCAACAACAGCATGGAGGGGCTTATGACATCAGTTAATCAGATGAACCAAGTAATGGATATAGAAAAGAAGCCAATAAAAATTCAAAATAATTTGCGGGCAGCGATGGTGTTGATGATCAATAAAAAATTTATGGTATATAGTGGTACTCAAGATGAGTTGTTAGAAAAACACCGTACCGAATTTGATAAACGTTTTTTTGAATATACCGTAAAACGGAAATTGCTTAGCAAGATTAAATAGGTGAGTTTCAAAAAGTTAAAGGCGCCATTTTCTATAGACTGAAATTCCTTTCGGAATATAGTGCTTTTACTTTTTTT
>Ga0114978_10002564_pt1 | contig 14953 bp, 14 predicted proteins | sample S_140212_EF_Meta_FD_87027 | JGI IMG/M metagenome (GOLD analysis project Ga0114978, IMG submission 87027) | Freshwater microbial communities from Lake Simoncouche, Canada to study carbon cycling - S_140212_EF_MetaG | ecosystem: Environmental > Aquatic > Freshwater > Lake | place: Lake... | reverse complement strand
GTTGCTAACCGCATTAAGCAGATCTTGCAGCGCTACAAGGATCTTCAAGACATCATTGCGATTCTTGGTATCGATGAACTTTCTGAAGAAGACCGTATCTTGGTAGGTCGCGCACGTCGTATCCAGCGCTTCTTGTCACAGAACACTTTCGTAGCAAAGGTCTTCACCGGTATCGAAGGATCATTCGTTCCGCTAGTAGACACAATCGCTGCATTCGAAGCACTTGCTGATGGAAAGTACGATCACGTTCCAGAACAAGCTTTCTTTATGTGTGGTGGCCTCGACGATGTTGAGCGTCGCGCTGCAGAATTGGCAAAGAACTAACTCATGGCACTTAAAGTCGCAGTAGTTTCACCAACACAACAGGTGTGGTCAGGCGAGGCAACATTTATTTCAGCTCGCACCACCGAAGGTGATCTTGGAGTGCTTCCAGGTCACGCACCTTTGTTTGGCGTTCTAGTTGACGGCGCAGTGACCATCAAAGTTGCTGATGGAACAACCCAGGACTTTAATGTTCATGGGGGATTCTTATCGGTATCAAATGATCGAGTTTCAATCCTTACTGAATCAGTGGGCTAATTCTCATTAGTAGTTACTAAAAACCCCGGCAGCTAATCTGGCCGGGGTTTTTTCTTGTAAAAAAAGAATTAAAGTTCGCGAGTAATATCTGCGCCAAGTGACCGTAATTGTTTAGCAAAATCGGGGTAACCACGATCAATGTGATAACCATCCTCTACAAAAGTAATGCCATCACTTACCAAACCAGCCAAAACCAAGCCTGCGCCAGCTCGAATATCAGTTGCTACAACAGGAGCGCTAGATAGCTTTTCCACCCCAGTTATGGCGGCATGATGGCCATCGATGGTGATTTGAGCGCCTAATCTGATCAGTTCATTAACGAACATGAAGCGACCCTCAAACACATTTTCAGTAACAATCGCATCGCCAGTTGCAATGGCGTTTAAGGTAATTACCATCGGCTGCAAGTCAGTTGGAAAACCTGGGTAGGGCAACGTTGCCACATCTATTGCTTTTGGTCGGCTATCCATGCGTACTCGAATTGAATTTTCATTTGAGGTAACAATGGCGCCAGCAGCAGTTAATTTCTCAAGTGGGATTTCTAAATCTTGCGCGCGCGCACCGTTGATTGTTATGTCGCCTTGAGTCATGGCAGCGGCAAATGCCCAAGTGCCAGTAACGATGCGATCGGCAATAGTTGCGTGATCAGTCGGGTGCATTTTTTCAACGCCAGTAATTTTAATTAGCGGCGTACCTAGACCTTCGATTATCGCGCCCATCGAGATTAGAAAATTTCCAAGATCAACTAAATCTGGTTCGCGAGCTGCGTTATCAATTGTGGTCACACCTTTTGCTAACACCGCGGCAGTCATTAAATTTTCAGTTGCGCCAACGCTTGGGAAATCTAAAGCTATTTCGGCACCTATTAAACCGTTAGGTGCTTCAGCAATTACATAACCATGTTCGTTGTGGGCTTTAGCACCCAATGACTCAAGACCGCGAATATGAAAATCTAATCCTCGTGAACCAATGGCATCGCCGCCGGGCAGAGCAACTTCAGCTTGGCCAACTCGAGCAACAAGTGGACCGAGTACGTTAATTGAGGCACGCATCTTGCGCACTAAATCGTAATCAGCACGATGTCCTGGCACTTCGGGTACATCAATAGTTACGAAATCTGAGCCGCGGTCGACGATACAACCCAAGCGGGTAAGCAGATCAGCCATGATGTCGACGTCGGCGATATCGGGCACGTTGCGAATAGTGGTTTTGCCGGCGGCTAAGAGCGAAGCTGCCATAAGTTTTAGAACTGAATTTTTTGCTCCACTAATGGTTACTTCGCCGACCAATCGGGCGCCACCAACTACGCGAAAACGGTCTTGTGCGGCCACGGCGATGCCCCTTTCAAAAATGTTGTTGCGGAGTTAATTCTGGAGTGGTCGTATCTTATCTGCCCGATTAGGCTTTCCCTATGGTTAATTTGACGCGGATTTACACAAAAACTGGCGATGATGGAACTACCTCTTTAGGAGATATGAGTCGAACCTCAAAGAATGATCCACGCCTTGAGGCATATGCGACAGTTGATGAAGCTAACTCAGCTATTGGCGTAGCCCTTTGTGCAGATTCGCTTCCGGCAGAATTAAAACCGCTTCTGATTAGAATCCAGAACGATCTGTTTGATGTTGGCGCCGATCTTTGTACGCCAGTTGTAGATGAACCTAAAATAGAACCGCTTCGTGTTCTTGAATCACAAATCACTTTTCTGGAAGAACAGATTGATGCTTTCAATGAACAACTAGAACCACTGCGTTCTTTCGTGCTTCCTTCAGGTACCTTGGCTGCTGCAAATTTACATGTCGCTCGCACCGTTGCTCGTCGAGCTGAGCGTTGCACTTGGGCAGCGATTCATGCATTTGGCGGTGGCGTTAATCCATTAGCCGCAAAGTACTTGAATCGTCTTTCAGATTTACTTTTTGTTTTGGCCCGAATTTCAAATAAAGAGCAAGGCGATGAGCTTTGGGTACCGGGCGCAAATCGTTAGCTTTCCGTCGGGGTGTATGTGTTTGTTTTGAGTGGCTCAGTTGCTGGGGCATGATGACAGATAACATTTATATTTGAAATTTTGTTTCCGCGCTCGATTGCTTCAGAACTTATCAAAAGTATTGTTTTATAGACCTTGGGCGCAGTTCCATTTGTTGTGGTGCGAATGGCGCCAAGGGTTGTAATTGTTCTATCTACAAAGTTCTTAGGTCCAAATACCTTGGATTAATCTCCCACCAATTACAGCCATTGGTTGAAGCAACAGTTATTGCGCCACAAGAATATTTCTGGCAAATGAGTGTGTCATCGACTTTTTCAGCTAGTTGCGCAGTTATAACTTTGCTGTTTGAAGCGATACCAACTAACTCTTTAACTGTCGGGATTTTCGCATAAATTTCACCTTTGACCGTAAAACCTACTGGTGGCCACTTTGGTGAGGGAGAGGGCTTAACTTTTGAGGCCGCTTCAGCTCCAGTTATGCCCAGTGAAATTATTAAGAGCACAACAAAACCAAAGCGTTTCATTTGTTCTCCCATCGAAAAGTTTTAACTGCAAAGAACAGACCTACAAAAAGCCAAACGAGAAGGATCAAAGCGGTGCGACCACTTTCCCAACTTGCAGCAACTTCTTGAGTTGCGAATGTTTCAGGCAAGAAAACACTGCGCATTCCTTGAGTTAGCCATTTGAGTGGGAAGATCGCGGCAACTTGCTGCATCCAGCCCGGTAATTGAGTGAAGACAAAGAAAACACCACTAAAGAATTGCAAGATGATTACAACTGGTGAAACTATGGCAGAAGCGCCGCGGCCATTCTTAGGTACTGCTGAAAATGCCACACCAAGAGCCGTTGAACTAGCGGTTCCAAGGATTAGAAGCCAAGTAAAAGTTAACCATTTACTTGGTTCGGTTGGCAGATTTAAACCAAAGAAGGCGATACCAATTGCCAGCAAGATGAGTACTTGCAGCGCCATGCTGACTAAAACCGAAATCGCTTTGCCAATAAAGTAGCTAGTAATTGGCAAAGGTGTGCCACGTAAGCGTTTGATAGCCCCCATATCGCGTTCGATTGGAATATTGATCGCAATGTTCTGGAAACCAGTATTCACTAGGCCTGAAGCGATCATTCCTGCTACAAAATATTGGCTAAAAGTTACGCCAGGAGCAATGGTGTCTTTAAATACACTACCAAAAATTGCCAATAAAATTACGGGAAAGAAAATAGTATAAACAACGGCTTCTTTCTGACGCGAAAATTGAATGATTTCCATTTGACCACGAAGTAAGCCAAGTTTAAAAGTGCCCGGAACTTTATTCATCTTGGCCACCAATCATCTTTAAATAAATATCTTCTAGCGATGGGCGAGTGATAGCTAATTCCGGAATCTCGCCACCTAATTGGGCAGCTAATTTAGTTACAACGGAAGTCGGATTATCGCTTTCCTCAGATTGGATTCCGTTATGTCCCATCCAGGAAACGGTAGCTTTTGCTGTGCTTCGTCCGCCAAGAAGCGCAGGCGTAGAAACTTCAATAATTTTTCCAGCCGCAATTACTGCAACGCGGTCGGCTAGCTCTTCAGCTTCATCTAGATAATGAGTGGTAAGTAAAATTGTGGTACCGCCCGCTTTTAATTCACGGATCAGCGACCAGAACGCGCGACGAGCTTCGGGATCAAAACCAGTAGTAGGTTCATCGAGAAAAAGGAGTTCGGGATTTCCAATTATTCCGAGCGCCACATCTAGTCGCCGCCGTTGCCCACCAGATAATTCCAGTACTAATGAATCTCGTTTTGCGGTAAGACCTACCGCTTCGATTACTTGATCAACATCGCGTGAGTTGGCATAAAAGGCACTGAAATGCTTAACAATTTCACGCACCTTAAATGAACCAGCATCTGATGCGGTCTGCAGAACTACACCGATGCGATTGCGCCAAGCTCGGCCAGCATCACCTTTGGTTGCTGGGTCAAAACCCAGCACGCTAACTGAGCCACTATCAGGGGTGCGAAAGCCCGCCAGAATTTCAACGGTAGTGGTTTTGCCCGCGCCATTTGGCCCGAGCAAGGCAAAAATCTCGCCTGATTTGATGGTTAGATCGATGCCAGCAACTGCAGTGAAGTCGCCATATGACTTTACGAGGCCGAAAACTTCAATAACCTTCATGACTCCAGCCTGTCACAAGAACCTCGAAAATGCGAGAAAATGAACCATGAGCCCGCGCCGCAACTACCCTAAGGGGAAAAGACCCAAGGACACTGAGCGCGAGATCAGTACTTCAAATGAAAGTATTGAAGAACATAGCGATGGAACATACATTGTTAGAAAATTAACTGGTTCATCTTCAAATAAGCCATATCGCTGTCCTGGTTGTGATCAAATTATTCCGATGGCAACGCCGCACATTGTTGCTTGGCTAGAAGGCGATGATGAATCACGCCGTCACTGGCATACACCTTGTTGGAGTAAAAAAGGTCATCGTGGTCCGCGCACTGAGCGAACACGTAATGCACCTAGATATTAATTATTTACCCAAGCCGACCTTTAAGTATTTTAATTGCTCGAACTATTAATTTATCACTAAAGTAAGAACGCTTAAAGCTAGTAAATATTATTGGTAACTGGAATCGAGCACGCACAATTGTGCGAGGATAAGTAAATTCTAGAATTCCTTCGGGGCCATGAATTCGACCATAGCCACTATCTTTCACACCACCAAATGGCACCGAAGCAATTGCGGCAAACGAAATTGTTGAGTTAACTGCAACCATTCCACAATGAAGTTGTGAAGCAATCTTCTTGCCTTGACGCTTAGACCAGACCGCGGCACCAAGTCCGTATTTGCTGGCATTGGCTAGACGAATTGCATGATCAATTGAATGGAAACGATTGATAATTATTACTGGACCAAAAGTTTCCTCGGTCATTGCGATGGCATCTTCTGGCACATCGGCTAAAACAACCGGTTGCACATAAGGTGGCTGTACTGATGTCTTGCCCCCCAGCAACGCTTTACCACCACGTTTTAGCGCATCGGCAATATGAGCTGCAATTACATCTAACTGTTCTGGCATAGTTGCGGGGCCATAATTACCAGCCCCGGGCACACCTGCGGTGATCTTTTCGGCTTCAGCTACAAAAAGTTCAATGAAGCGATCAGCGATTTTTTCATCAACATAAATACGTTCGGCACCGATACAAGTTTGGCCAGCGTTAGACATTGCAGACCAAAGCGTGTTTTCAACGGCCAGCTTAATGTTGGCATCAGCAGCAACAATCACTGGATCTTTGCCGCCACATTCCAGAACAACCGGAATCATATTTGCCGCACATGTGGCAGCGACTAACTTGGCTGTTTTAGTTGAACCAGTGAAAGCTAACTTATTAATTTCGCTTTCATATAAATATTTACCAGTGTCTCCGAAGCCAGTAATAACTTGGAAAATATCTTCACTTGGTCCAACTTGGGCAAATGAATCTGCCAGCCAAACACCAACAGCCGGAGTTAGTTCACTTGGCTTAAAGACCACGGTATTACCAGCGGCAAGCGCATAGGTGATCGAACCAAGGGGGGTGAAGATTGGATAATTCCAAGGACCGATTACACCTACGACACCAACCGGAGAATGTTCAACACTGGCCGACATATTTGCCATGATCGCACCGGGCGAGCGACGCTCTGGGCTCATTACATATTCTGCATTGCGCGCAGCCCAGCCAATGTGGTTGATTGCAAGGGCTGCCTCTAACTTGGCATCGCTAATTGGTTTGCCTGTCTCATCCGAAATCAACTCAGCGATCTCATCAACATGGCTAATCAAATATGAACTCCAGTCGAGCAACACTTTTTTACGCCCTTTAAAACCTAGGTGCTGCCATTGATAAAGCGCTTCATGGGCAGTTTCAACAACAAGCGAAACGATGTCTTTGCTATCTATCGGAAAGGTAGCTAAGACTTCACCGGATACCGGATTGATTGAATCAAAGGTCTTTTTGCGTGATGTGGCCATAGCCGCAAAGATACACTTGCCTTATGGCCGAACCAATTCGTCCGAGCACCGTATTGCCGGCTAATCGCTCACTTTTTACGATATCAACTGCCGATAGTGAAACTTTGGTGGGTGAGATTGCTAGCCCAATTGCTAACCCCACCGGCGCCATTCTTTGTCTGCACCCCCTGCCAACTGCTGGCGGAATGATGGATAGTCATGTTTATAAAAAAGCAGCGAATCGCTTACCTGACATGGCTGGTATCACCGTCGTTCGTTTTAATACTCGCGGAACCACTAGTGCAAATGGCACCAGCACCGGCACCTTTGATAACGGTGATGCCGAAAAATTTGATGTTGAAGCCGCGCTCTCTTACTGCCTTGATACTCTAAAATTAGATAATCTCTGGATTGTTGGTTGGTCTTTCGGAACTGATTTAGCGCTACGCCATGCTAAGGATCCACGTCACAAAGGACTTATCTTGTTGAGTCCACCTTTACGTACTTCTGATATCAGTGATCTGGAATATTGGAATAAAGATGGTCGCCCAGTTTTCACAATAGTTCCTGAGTTAGATGATTATTTGCAGCCACCAGAGGCGGCACAACGTTTTGCCGTAATCAAAAATCATCACATGATTGCTGTTGATGGGGCAAAACACTTATGGGTAGGCGAGCCTGCTGTTTATCGAGTACTTACTGAAATTACTCAGATTATTGCCCCAGGTAGATTGCCATTACCTACTGAAATTTAGGCGTTGTCGGTTCTTGGGAAAACTACTTCATCTAAAATCAAGATAATTGCTGCTGCAACTGGGACAGCCAAAAGACCGCCAACTAAGCCCAATAACGATGAACCAATTAGGGCGGAAATAATTGTTACAGCTCCAGGTACCGAAAGAGTCTTTTTCATTATGCGTGGGGTAATTAAGTAATTTTCAATCTGCACATATAGAACGTAAGCCAAGAACGCAACAAGTCCAATGGTTACTGACTGTGTTAGCGCAACTAAGGTCACTATGGTGCAGCCAATAAAGTGGCCGACTAACGGGATTAATCCACACACGAGCACCGTCATTCCAAGTGCAATCGGGGAAGGAATTCCGAGAGCAAGCGAGAGTAAGAAAGTGAAGATGCCAGCCATAAATGCGATAGTCACTTGGCTGCTAACAAACGATCCCACGCGAGAAATAATTGCTTCGGTTAGAACACCAACTCGAGCTCGACGTGAAGCTGGGGCCATGCGCAAGCCAAGTTTTATCATTTGCGGAAGCGAAGTTAAGAAATAAAGCGTTAAAACTAAGATAGTTAGTGCAGAGAAAGTTCCAGAGAGCACAGATTTGCCAACACCAACAACACCGCCAAATGTTGTTAAGATTAACTTTCCATCAGAAGTTCGTGATGCAATTTCACTCTGCAATGTATCGAGTAATCCATATTGCTCATTTAATCGGGTAAATAACGAATTAGATTTCAGGTCTTGAATTAATGCGGGTGCTTGGTTTATTAAGTGAGAACCTTGAGAAACGACTGGTGGCACCACAATCAAAGCGAAAAATATTACAAATAAAATAACTGAGATAAATATTGCAGTGACTGCATTTGTGCGCGATAAGCCGCGACGGCGAAGTGCCTCAACAGCCGGATTTAGGCCAGTGGCAAGAAACAGTGCAATTAAAATCAAGACAAATATCTGCGAAGCGCTAGCAAGAGCCCGCATCAGTACAAATGCTGATAATGCACCGATTGTTGTGATGAAACCAAAATAGAATGGGTGAGATTTGTTAATTGGATCACCTGGAATGCCCATGTCAGTGTTAACTACCTTGGGATCGCCCGTAACAACTTTTCTAATTCGCTTATTTATCGCCATGTGTTCAATTGTAATTGCCTAAGATGAGCACATGACTCTACGAATCACTGGCTTCGGCGAAGAGATCGCTGCTGTCTCGGGGCTACCGTGGAATCAGCCGCTAGAGGAATGGCCTGAAGATCCAGCTCTTGCTGAAAAACGTGGAATTTCACGCCATGTCGTTCGCTTGATCAGAGTAAATGATGAACTAGATGCCGAAATTTATGCGGTGAAAGAGACCGTTTCTGAGTTTGCAAATCGTGAATATGCCGCCTTGCGTGAACTCCGCCGATTGCAAGCACCCAGCGTCGGCCCCATCGCCGTAGTAGAGGGAAGAAAGGATATTAATGGTGACGACCTGCCATGTGTTTTAGCCACCCGGTTTCTGCCGTATTCATTGCCTTATAGAGTTGTTCTTTCTGGAGCACTTTCATCCCATGACATTCTAAATATGGCTAATGCGCTTGCTCTTTTATTAGTTCGATTACACCTGCTTGGCTTCTGGTGGGGCGATTGTTCGCTTTCAAATACCTTATTCCGTCGTGATGCTGAAGGTTTTGCCGCTTATCTTGTAGATGCCGAAACTGGTGAGTTTCAAAAAACTCTTAGTGATGGTCAACGCGAACATGATTTAGAGATTGCGCATTTTAATGTGGCTGCTGAATTAGAGGACTTAGCGCTGTCTGGCGTTCTATATCCGGGCATGGATCCAGTTCGTGCCAGCGACGCGGTAATGAAAAGATATCGTCGACTTTGGGCAGCGCTACGTGACCCACAATCACTTGACCCAACCGATCGCCGCGCAGTTGAACGCGCAATGCGCCAACTCCATGATCTAGGTTTTGCAGTTGAAGAAGTTTCAATTGCTATTGATGGCGACAATAAAGTTTTAAAATTCCAACCTAAATTAGTAGCTGCCGGTTATCACACTAATCGGCTTCGTGAACTTATGGGGTTAGAAACCGAAGAGCTACAAGCCAAACGAATTCTTGCTTCATTCGACCGATATCGAGCTCGCGAAAGTACCCCTACAACCACCATGAACGAAAGTGCATTTAAGTGGCTGACTGAGATTTTTAATCCAATTGTTAATTCAGTTCCAGCCGAACATATTGGTCGCGTCGAGCCAGCGCAAATATTCCATGAAGTCCTTGAGCATCGTTGGTATCTCAGCGAGGCCGCAGGCCATGATGTGGGCTTGGATTTTGCTTGCCAAAGCTATGTTTCAGAGGTTCTTCCGTATCGCCGCGATTCCGGCATCGAAACCGTGGAATGATTAAATCATGAGTTTGCCACCAAATTTCGGCCGAGCTGTTGATTTAAGTTCACTTACCAAGCCAGCGCAGGCGACCACTGCAATTGCTGCAAACTATGAAATTACTGCTGAAAACTTTGCACCAAATGTTGTCGAACTTTCACGCACGAAGCCAGTCATTTTATTGGTCTGGTCTCCGCGGAGCCCAGAATCTATGGCAACACTTGAATTGCTAAGCAAGTTAGAAACCCAAGCTGATGGCGTGTGGCAACTAGGTAGCATCAATGCAGATGCTCAACCGCAAGTAGCGAAAGCGCTACAAACAAAAAATGTTCCATATGCAGTTGCATTTATCGCAGAGCAGCCGGTGCCACTTTTTGATCAGAGCTATCCAGAGCAGCAGATTAAAATGGTTATCGATAAAGTTTTAACTCTTGCCGCAGAGCAAGGCATTGGCAATACTCCCATTGAAGCCATTGAAGCCATTGAACCTGAAGAAGATGAAGCGCTTTCTGCCTTGGAATCAGGTCAATATGAGATTGCGCGTGCTGCGTATCAAAAACTTGTGGCTCGCAAACCAAACGATGCGATAGCTAAATTAGGTTTAGCGCAAACAGAACTTTTGATCAGAACCGAAAAACTAGAAGTTAAGTTAGTAACTGCACTTGCAATTTCCGAACCAGATAGTGTCAAGGCACAAATTGACTGTGCTGATTTAGAAGTGATTAGCGGTGACTTAGATGCTGCCTTCAATCGGTTGCTAGATTGTGTGCGTCGATTTGCTGGTGCTGATCGCACAGCCGCAAAAGATCATTTGCTGAGCCTCTTCCAATTAATAGATCCAGCTGACCCTCGGCTTAAAGCTGCCCGTACCGCTTTAGCTAGTGCGCTCTTTTAGAAATCAAATGATGAGCAAAGAGATTACGCCTGTGTTGGAATACAAGACCCTAACCAAACTTTTCTTTTTATTTGGCGTCGGAATCATGTCTTGGGTTCCTAGATTTCCAGATATAAAAGCTCAACTCGGCCTAAGTAATGGCCAATTTGGCTCAATTATCAGCATGGGCAATGTGGGTGGGTTTATTAGTTTGCTAACAGTTGGTCATATCGTTCACAAACTAGGCAGTTATAAGGTCTTATTAGCAAGCACTTGCGCCCTCTACCTGGGTTTTATTCTGCTAGTGAATACCACTTCAAGTTTGATTTTTGTTCCACTAATTATGGCGGTTGGTTTTGCAATTTCAGCTTTTCATATTGCAGTAAATAGCCAAGCTTTTGATAGCCAAACCCGGCTCACTGAGCCAATAATTGTAAAGTTACATGGCCTCTGGACATTTGGTGCGGTAAGTACAGGTTTAGCTTCCGGATTTTTGATTGGTCGAATCTCAGCCAGAATTCAGTTAGATGTAATCTATCTTTTGGTATTAGTGCTGAGTGTTTATTACATAAATCAGCTGCGTTCGACTTCGCTTGCACCACAGCTTGAAGATGACCACTATTCGGTAAAAAGAGTCTTTACTTCACTTAGATTCGACCGTTTAATTGCGGGCGGAATGATTTGTGCCATTTTACTTGAAATTTCAATGGGCGATTGGTCAAATATATTTGGCCGTGAATACTTAGGAATTAAAGGTGGTTTAATCACTCTTCCTTATATTCTCTTTATGAGCGCCATGATTGTGGGCCGTTTTAGTATTTCTAAAGTAATTAACTGGCTACCTATTGATAAAGCAGCCAATATTGGCGCCCTTATTGGTGGATCATTTTTTATGTTCGGAGTTTTCGCCTCAATCTTGTTTGGCGATACTCATAAATATTGGGCTTTCGCAGCATTCTCTCTAGGTTGTTTTGTAGCCGGGCTTGGTACTTCGATAATCACGCCAAGTTTCTTTAATGCCGCCGCCGCACGTAGCCCGTTTCCGAACGCCGTTGTAATTGGCCAAGTCGGTTTGATTAACAATTTCCTAATCTTCGGTGGCAAATGGGTGATTGCTTGGACTGCGCAATTCACTTCACTAGCTGTTGCTCTATTAATCCCGGCCCTGATGGTGCTATCTATTCCGATATTTTCAAAGGCTTTATTAAGCAGTAGCTCCCAAAGCCAGCCATAGAGTGGCTAACGGGGCAACCTTTAGTGTGATTACCAAATCAGTGCCCTCGGTTACTTCAACTGGCTGGTTTATTACTCCGCTACCACCGTATAAAAGATCATCTGTATTTAATACTTCGTGCCATAAGCCAGCTTTAGGCATTGGCAAACGATAAAACTCATGAGGCACTGGAGAAAAATTAGTAATACAGACAAGTGGTTTACCAGCATCATCCCAACGGGTAAATGCCAGAACATTACTTGCTGCGTCATTTCCAACTAGCCACGAGAATCCTTCAGGCGAAGTATCTTTTTCAAAGAGCGCCGGTGTTGATTTATAAAGTGCGTTCATGCTGGCTAAACATTTTGAAACGCCTTTATGCTCATCAAATTGAGTTAAGTGCCATTGCAGTCCTGCAGATTCGCTCCACTCATCGTTTTGCGCAAACTCTTGTCCCATGAAAAGTAATTTCTTGCCAGGGTGTGCCCACATGAATCCATAAAGCGCGCGCAAAGTTGCTAATTTCTGCCAACGATCACCAGGGAATTTATTAACAAGTGAACCTTTGCCATGCACAACTTCATCATGCGAAAGCGGCAACATGAAGTTTTCTGACCAGGCGTAGAGAATTGAAAATGTTATTTCGTTGTGGTGATGAACACGATGAATTGGATCGCGCTGCAGATATTCCAATGTGTCATGCATCCAGCCCATGTTCCACTTAAAACCAAATCCGATGCCATTTGAATCGGTACTGCGGGTTACGCCTGGCCAAGCCGTTGATTCTTCGGCAATCATCATGATGCCTGGATGTGTGCGATAAGCAGCGGAAGTTGCTTCCTGCAAAAGTTGAACCGCTTCAAGATTTTCGCGGCCACCAAATTTATTTGGTACCCATTCGCCTTCTTTGCGCGAATAATCTAAGTAGAGCATCGAAGCAACTGCATCTACCCGAAGGCCATCGATATGAAATTCTGTTAACCAATACAAAGCGCTAGCTACTATGAAGTTTCGAACTTCGTTGCGACCAAAGTTAAAGATCAGCGTGCCCCAGTCAGGATGCTCGCCCAAACGCGGATCGGCATGCTCATAAAGGGCAGTTCCATCGAATTTTGCGAGCGCCCATTCATCTTTCGGGAAGTGAGCTGGCACCCAGTCCAGGATCACTCCAATACCTGCTTCGTGCAGAGCGTTAACCAAGAATTTAAATTCATCAGGTGAACCAAATCTTGAAGATGGCGCAAAGAAGGAAGTAACTTGATAACCCCATGACGGACCATATGGGTGCTCCATAACTGGTAAGAATTCAACGTGCGTGAAACCAGTTTCTTGCAAGTAGGTAACCAACTCGGTTGCTAAATCTCGGTAACTTAAACCTAAACGCCAGGAGCCTAAATGAACTTCATAAACTGAAACTGGGCTGCGCCATGATTCAAAATTATTGCGCTCAGAAATCCAATTCTCATCACTCCATTGGTAATTCGACTCTTCGACAATTGAGGCAGTAAGTGATGGGATTTCAGTGGCCCGGGCAAGTGGATCAGCATGGTCAACCCAACGGCCATCATTAGTATGAACGGCAAATTTATATTTAGTGCCAGGCGTTAGATCGGCAATAAAAATCTGCCAGATGCCGGTGTTTTCAATGCGCCACATCCGATTAGTATTGCGATCCCAGAAATTTAGATCACTAATCAAACTTACGTCGCGAGCATTTGGTGCCCAGAGCGCAAAAGAGGTACCAAGTAAATTTCCAGCAGCATCACGTTGAACATGTGCTCCGAGAACTTTCCAAAGTTCTTCGTGCCGGCCTTCGGCAATTAAATAAAGATCTAGTTCGCCCAAAGCGCCAGGTTGATTTGGTACTACCTGGGTTTTGCGGCGAAAGATTCTCATTAGTTAAGGGATCCGCACCACAGCAATATGAGCCACATTGTTGTAATCGCCGCGAGGGTCAAGGCTGACAAAGCTGTCGCGATTCCAACTGAAAGAATTTCCAGTTATCTGATCATCGACCACAAATGAATCACCCGTTAGTCCCAGTAGATCCATGTTCCAGTGAACCACAGTCGCTTGAGCATTAGAAGGGTCAAGATTGACTATAACGAGCACTAAATTATCGCCATCACGCTTGGAATAGGCGATTATTGCCTCATTATCAGTGTGGTGGAAATGCAGATTGCGCAGACGTTGCAATGCACGATTGGCGTTACGGATTTTGTTTAACTTAGTAACTAGTGGAGCTAGAGATTGCTTTGTGCCTTCCCAATCTCGTACCTTAATCTGATACTTCTCAGAATCTAAATATTCTTCACGGCCTTCACTTAAAACGCGGTGTTCAAAGAGTTCATAACCGGCATACATTCCCCAGGAAGGCGACATAGTTGAAGCTAAAACTGCACGAAGTGCGAACATTGCTGGGTTTCCACTTTGTAGATGAAATGGCAAAATATCTGGCGTATTCACCCAGAAATTTGGGCGGAAGAAAGCACTTGTTTGATGCGAAACTTCACTACCGTATTCAGTTAGCTCATGCTTTGTAGTGCGCCAAGTGAAGTAAGTGTATGACTGCTGAAACCCGGCTTTACCCAAAGCATGCATCATGGCTGGTTTGGTAAATGCTTCTGCTAAGAAAATGATTTCTGGGTATTTAGAATTCACTTTTGCAATTAAAGTTTGCCAGAAAAGAACTGGCTTAGTGTGTGGGTTATCCACGCGGAAAATAGTTACACCTTTACTAATCCAAAGTTCGCAGATGCGATAAACCTCAGCGACTAACCCCTCGAAATCATCATCAAAGTTAATTGGATAAATATCCTGATACTTCTTTGGTGGGTTCTCGGCATAGGCGATCGTGCCATCTGTGCGATAGTTAAACCATTTTGGATGCTCTTTTACCCATGGGTGATCAGGCGAAGTTTGTAGCGCCAGATCTAAGGCAATCTCTAGCTCTAATTTATTTGCCGCTTTAACAAATTGTTCAAAGTCTTTCAGGGTGCCAAGAGCTGGATTAATGGCATCATGTCCGCCATCTGAATTTCCAATACCCCATGGAACACCTGGGTCATTTGGACCAGCAGTTAAAGTGTTATTTGGACCCTTGCGATGTGAGATTCCAATTGGATGGATGGGCGGGATATATAGGACATTAAAACCCATATCTTTCACTGCTTTTAGCCGCTTTGTGGCAGTACCAAAATCTCCGCTCTTAT
>Ga0114978_10002562_pt1 | contig 14956 bp, 11 predicted proteins | sample S_140212_EF_Meta_FD_87027 | JGI IMG/M metagenome (GOLD analysis project Ga0114978, IMG submission 87027) | Freshwater microbial communities from Lake Simoncouche, Canada to study carbon cycling - S_140212_EF_MetaG | ecosystem: Environmental > Aquatic > Freshwater > Lake | place: Lake... | reverse complement strand
GCAATGGGGTCGAGAATCTTGCCCAAGTCGGTGATGAGGTTGAAGCGTCGCGCAATCCAGCCATCGAGACCGTCGGTTCCCATTCCGACGACGAACAGAATGGCCGCCCACCAGCGCAGAGGTTCATTAACGTCACCGCCGCCACTGAGGAGCATCCAGATAAAAACAGGTGCGAAGAAGATGCGCACAATCGTGATGATGTTCGGCGCACTCCAGTTGCTCGCCTTCTTCGGCGGCAGGCTCACGGCAGCGTTACCCTGCTCAATGGGGTCGCTCGGGCGGTTCATGTCGGCCATTACTCTCGTCCTGTCAGTCGCCATGCATCTTCGTCGCCCTCAGTCTCGGTACCATCGCCGTCGTAGTCGTCGACAACACGGAGGCCAGCGGACAGGGCCGCCACGGGGTCGTTCGAATACGGGTCGTTCGAATGCTGATCGTTCGAATACTGATCGGCAGATCTCGGTGCGGTCGCCTGGCGCGATGCTGCTGAGGACTCTCCCCCGGAGTCGGCTTCTTCGCCGCGCAGCCGGGCCAAAATGGCGGGCAGTTGCTCCTGGCTGACCAATACGTCGCGCGCCTTCGATCCCTCCGAGGGTCCCACAATGTCACGGGATTCAAGCAGGTCCATGAGGCGTCCCGCCTTGGCGAAACCGACGCGGAGCTTGCGCTGCAACATGGAGGTTGAACCAAACTGGGTGGACACCACGAGCTCAGTGGCCTGCAGCAGAACGTCGAGGTCATCGCCGATGTCGGCATCGATGTCTTTCTTGACAGCGGAGACAGCAACATCTTTGCGATATTCCGGATGGGCCTGACGCGTCACATGCGCGACAACCTTGCCAATCTCGGCCTCCGATACCCAGGCACCTTGAACGCGGATGGGTTTGTTGGCCCCCATCGGCAGGAAGAGCGCGTCACCCTGACCGATAAGTTTGTCGGCCCCGGGCTGGTCGAGAATGACGCGAGAGTCGGTGACGCTGGCCACGGCAAACGCGATGCGGCTCGGAACGTTGGCCTTGATGAGACCGGTCACCACATCGACGCTGGGCCGCTGCGTTGCCAGCACGAGATGAATCCCCGCAGCGCGGGCCAGCTGCGTGATGCGCACAACCGAGTCTTCGACGTCGCGTGGGGCGACCATCATGAGGTCGGCGAGCTCATCGACAACGACGAGCAGGTAGGGGTAGGGGTGAAGCTTACGTTCGCTGCCCCCAGGAAGCTTGATCTCATCGCCCACGACAGCGGCATTGAAATCGTCGATGTGGCGAAAGCCGAAGCTGGCCAGGTCGTCGTAGCGCATGTCCATCTCTTTGACGACCCATTGCAAGGCTTCGGCAGCCTTTTTGGCGTTCGTAATGATGGGCGTAATGAGGTGAGGAACCCCGGCGTAGGGCGCGAGCTCAACGCGCTTGGGGTCGATGAGAACCATGCGCACTTCTGCCGGCGTTGACTTCATCAGCAGGCTGGTAATCATGGAGTTGATGAAGCTGGACTTGCCCGAACCGGTAGAGCCAGCGACCAAGAGGTGGGGCATCTTTGCCAAGTTGGCAACAACATAACCGCCCTCGACATCTTTGCCGAGCCCAATGGTCATCGGGTGAACACTCTTGGCGGCAGCATTGGAACGCATCACATCGCCAAGGGTGACAATCTCGCGATCCGTGTTCGGAATCTCAATACCGATGGCACTCTTGCCCGGAATGGGAGACAGGATGCGAACCTCGTTCGAGGCCACTGCATAAGAAAGGTTCTTCGACAGTGCCGTGACGCGTTCAACCTTCACGCCGGGGCCAAGTTCAATCTCATATCGGGTGACCGTGGGGCCGCGGCTGAATCCTGTGACCTTGGCATCGACACCGAACTGCGTGAGCACCTCGGTGATGGAGCGCACGGCCTCATCGTTGGCAGCGGATCGTGTCTTGGCCGGGGCACCGGTCACTAATAACGCCTGATCAGGCAGGCGATACGGCGCAACATAGGGGTCGGGACCAACTCCACCCAAACTGAGATCCACGTCGGAAGCCGCCTCATTGATGGCCGCTTCCGCCCGTTCCGCGCTTTCCCTGGCAGCCGCAGCAGCCGCCGCAGCGACGGCCGGGTTGACGAGGGGAATCGGGTTTGTTTCGAGATCGTCGTGCGCGTGAATAGCCTGAGTGTCGGTGAGAACCTCACCCGTGGCGAAACGCCCCACGGCAGACTCGGCCTCGGCGAGTTCGCGCTCGAGTTGCTCCAGAACACTCAGCCCACTCGTGCGGTTCGCCGAATTCAGGTCGAGAGCATCCGTCGAATTGTCGGTGATGACGGGAGAATCGAATGCTGGTTCTGCCTCGCGGCGAGCAGAATTGCGGCGCCACCACGGCACTGCGGCGGGATCGGAGAGGTCGAGCTGCCCCGTATCAAAGCGCACCGTTTCGGCCGCCGCATCGGTGGCAGTGTCGAGGGGTGGCGCCCCAAAGAGGTACTCGTAGAGCTCGCGAAGGCGCGCGCCAATGCGGTTGGGCGGGGTCTTCGTGATGATGAGGAGCGAAAGCGCCATGACCACAACGATGACCACGGTCATCCCCACAGCGGAGATAACGGTGGACAGCGGTGTGGCGATGACCCAGCCCAGCAGGCCCCCGGCGGCGGCAAGCTCATCGACGCCGTCTGCCGGAGCAGGCTGGCCACCAAAGAGCTGCGCGAGCCCGGATGCCCCCAGCAGTAACAGCGTCAGGCCAATGCCAATGCGGTTGTTGTCGTTGATAGAGGAGGGATGCCGAAACAGCCAGATGGCCATAAGGACCATCACCACCGGCAGTGCATAGGAGACGCGCCCAAAGAGCCCGCCAAAAGAGTAGTCATTGATCGTTTGCGCGATGGCGTTGCCCACGAAGAACCACTGCACGACGGCTCCCGCAATCGCCAGCACAACGAGCGCGAACGGAACACCGTCGCGGCGTTCTTCTTTAGTGAAACGTTCGGGGCCCAAGACCCGCGCGGCGCCACCGGTGAGGTGAGCCAAGCCCATCCACACCCAGGCCAAACCGGTATACCGGTGTTCGGGTACAGGCTTGGCCGACGTGCGCGAGACAGCCTTCGTCTTAGCCGTCGAAGCGGCACGCCCCGGAGCCTTCGCTGTCGATGCGCGCGAACGTGAGCCGCCGGAGCGGCCACCTGTCTTGGAGCCAGTTGCCATGCCCTTACGGTACGCGGTGTGACTGACTTTGCCCGGGATTACGGTCGAGTGTTGACGTTTAGGTCGCTCGCCAACGGCACTCTAAACGTTCCTTGAGCGCGCGCCGAAACAGGAAAAACCCGCCCTACTCCGTAACCCACGCCGTCGTGTTCGCGGGCAACTTGCCCTCAATGAGGGGCCCGCTCGAAATCATGACATTCCCCGCGGGGAGCGTGACCGACTTCTTGCCAAAGTTTGTGATGCAGTGCCAACCACCGGGACGCGTGAAGTGAACCACCTTGTTGCGGCTGTGAACCCACTCGAGCGTCTCGGCACCCTGGAGTTGCGTGCGAAGCGCAATCATTTCCCGATACATCTTGAGCGTCGAAGTGGATTGGCGCTCCTCAAACTCCACGGAGTAACCGGGGAACCACGAGGGTTGCGGCAGGTGGGACGGGCCGTCGCCAAACCCAAACGAGGGGCCAACCTTGCTCCACGGGAGCGGGACGCGGCAGCCGTCGCGGCCCTTGCGCGTCTTGCCGCCACGGAGCCACATGGGATCCTGGAGATCGGCATCCTGAATGTTAGCGACCTCGAACAGCCCCAGTTCTTCGCCCTGATAGATATAGGTCGAACCAGGAAGCGCCATGATCAACATGGTGGCGGCACGGGCGCGAGCGAGCCCCTGCTGAAGATCAATTTCGGGAAGCGTTCCGTCGGACATGAGCCACGCATCGAAGTCGACCTTCTTGGGAAGTCCATACCGGGTGGCATGACGGATAACGTCGTGGTTGGAGAGCACCCAGGTCGACGACGACTTAGATTTCGCCGCCAGGTGGATGTTGAACTCGATGGTGTGGTGGAACTTCTTTGCCGACCAGGGAGCGCCCAGAAGATCAAAGTTGAACGCCTGCCCAAGCTCATCGGCGCGCGCGTATTGCGGACGACGTTCGGCGGGGACCCAGGCTTCGGCAACGGCCACGCGGGGAGGGTCATATTCGTTGAATACTGTTCGCCAGCCCCGAAAAATCTCGTGAACGTCATCACGATCAAAGAGGGGATGCGATCCGTCGAGAGGAATGTTCTCCATGGCAAAGCTCTTCACGCTGGGCAAAGGCTCGCTCATATCCTTCTTCATGGCGTGGGCGACATCCACACGGAAACCGTCGACACCACGGTCCGCCCAAAAACGCAGCGTGGTCTTGAAGTCTTCGACGACCTCCGGGTTGTCCCAGTTGAAGTCCGGCTGCTCGGGGGCAAAAAGGTGCAGGTACCACTGGCCGGGGGTGCCGTCGGCGTTCGTTGTGCGCGTCCACGAGGTCGGGCCAAAGTGAGATGGCCAATCGCTCGGCGCTTCGTCGCCATTGACCCCTTTGCCATCACGGAAGATGTAGCGCTCCCGCTCGGGTGAGCCGGGGGCTGCCGCCAAGGCCTGCTGAAACCAGGCATGACGGTTCGAGGAGTGATTGGGCACGATGTCGACGAAGACACGGATGCTCGCCTCATGTGCCGCCGACACCATGGCGTCAAAGTCTGCCAAGGTTCCGAGCCGCGGGTCGACGTTTCGGTAATCGTCCACGTCGTAGCCACCGTCGGCCAGAGCCGAGGGATAGAAGGGGCTGAGCCAGACGGCGTCGATGCCCAGCTGAGCGAGGTAGTCCATCTTGCTGGTGATTCCCGGGATATCACCGAGGCCATCCGCATTGGAATCCTTAAACGAGCGGGGATAGATCTGGTAAACGACGGCTTGACGCCACCAGTTTTCGTCGCCGGAGAGGAATGTGGATTTAGCCATGGTGAAACAACTTTCACTTCGTTTGGAGCGGGGTAGTACACGGAAGAGGCATTTTTACCGTAACCGCGCTACGTTTCGTTTTTGTGACGCGACAACGACTTTCTACTTAACGGATCCCATCGTCACGCCCTTGAGAAGAGTGCGTTGAAAAATCAGGAAGAAAAGCAGCGTGGGCACGATGCCCACCAGTGCAGCCGCGGCCTGCGTTGTCGGATCACTCGTGTACTGCCCCGACGCCAGCCCCATGGACAAGGCCACCGTTTGGGAATCGTTCGACGGGAGGAGCACAAGGGGGAAGAGGAATTCGTTCCACGTCCAGATGAAGAAGAACACCATGAGAACGGTCAGCGTGGGGCGGGTGAGCGGGAAGACGATGCTGGTCAGGGTTCGCCACGTTCCCGCACCATCAATCTTGGCCGCCTCGATGATTTCTCCGGGGAAGTCGGAGAGAACGGAGGACAGGAGATAGGTGCCAAAAGCACTCTGCAGGACCGCAAAAATGATAATGAGAGACCAAATGTTGTCATACAGCCCCACCATTTTGGACATCCGAAGCAAGGGATACATGAGGGCTTCACCGGGGATTGTGAACGCCACCATGAAAAGACCCAAAATCCAGAAACGTCCCTTGATGCGACCAATACCCACTGCATAGGACGTGAAGAAACTCAACGCCACGGCAATGAGGCAGACCCAGAAGCTGATCTGGAAAGAGTTCCACAGCTTGACGCTGAAATCCGCCTGCTGCCAAAAAGACACAATGCCCTCGAAGCTAATCTGCGACGGAAGCGACAGCGGCCCCGACGCGGCATATTCCTCTGGAGTCTTGACCGAGTTGACGATTGCCAAGTACAGCGGGGCGATCCAGGCAATGGCACTTGCTATCAAAAAGGCGAGAACTAGAAATGATGTTCCCGTGCGCTTTGTGAAGCCGCCACCACCCTTTCGGAGCTTCTGCGGCTTACGGGAGGCCGGAACAATGGCCTCTTCCGTCAGAATTCCCAGACTCATCGGTTCTCCTCCTGCTTGTTCTGGAACCGCAAAATAACGAGTGCCAGGATGATGAGCAGCACAGCCAAGACGGTGGCTACGGCTGCGCCATAGCCCACCTTGCTGGTTTGAATGAAATTGAAATACGAGTAATACGCGGGAACGGTCGTGGCTGTTCCCGGTCCGCCCTGCGTCATCACGTAAACAGGGGCAAATACCTTGAGAGCAGCGACCGTTGTCGTCAACAAGACGACACCGATTTCGGGCGCCAGTTGGTTCAAGGTGATGATGCGAAAACGTTGGAACCAGGTTGCCCCATCAATCGCGGCAGCTTCATGGACCGACTGATCGGCACGTGCCAACCCCGACATGAAGATGACGACGGTGTAACCAACTTGGATCCAGATGAGCACGATGGTGATAGAAACCATTGCCCAGGATGCATCGCCCAGCCAGTTCTGCTGCCAGCTCTCGAGGCCAATTTGCTTGAGAACGGTATTGATGATTCCCGTCTGCGACGAGAGCAACCAGGTCCACAAGAGACCGGCGATGGAAATCGGAATGATCTGAGGAAGAAAGAAACCGGCGCGAACCGCGGAAGACGTGCGGTTTCCAAAACGTGGGCCGATGTAATCGAAAAGCGATGCCGATATCAGCAGGCCCAAAATTGTGGGAACAATCGCCATGGCAAAAATAAACACCACGGAGTGCAGGAATGACTGCCAGAACGTCTCATCGACCATGAGCTTCTGGTAGTTCTCGAGGCCAATCCACTTGGGCGAGCCGAGCCCGTTCCATTTCGTAAAAGAAAGGTAGACATTCCACAGGAGTGAAACCACAACGACGACACCAAAACCGAGAAGACCGGGCACCAAAAAGGGCCAATAAATGCCCTTAGAAGTTGAACGTTCCTTGCGCAGGTGAAGGACTGCCGTCTCCGTTGCCGGATCAGAAATGGTTGTCATGGTGACCCCGATGTCAGGTGTGGTGAAGCTATAGAGGGAACCCGATGCGGTGCCCTCATGAAGGACACCGCATCGGGAAGTAGCCGGCATGAGCCAGAAGCTCACGACCAAACTACGGGATATTACTGAGGGGCGTTATCGGTGTAGAACTTGCCGATAGTCGTGCGGTACTGCTCAGGAGTCGTGTTACCGGCGATCAAGTCAATGGCAGCAGCCTTGAGGATGTCGTAGTAACCGGTGACGGGCCAGTCAGGGTAGAAGCCCAGCCCGTTGTTGGCAACCAGGTCCTGGAACAGAGGCAACGTGATAGCAGTGGTCGCATCCGTCTTCGCTGAGGAGTCAGAGAGAAGAGGAAGACCGCCGTTTTCGGCCATCATGTTCTGGTACTTGGGCTGAAGCGTCATGTTAATGAACTCAGCCGCAAGGTCAGCGTTGTGACCCTTGGAAGGAATGACCCAGATGTTTCCAGCCGAACCCACGGAAATCTTGTTTCCAGGAGCAAGGAACTTGCCCCACTTGAAGGTTGCGGACTTGGCAACGGTGCCATCAAGCCACGTTCCAGCAGGCATGAAGGGCGAGGTACCGCCCGTGAATGCGGCAACGGCGTCATCAGCGGTTGCGCCAGATGCGTTCGCGTTGATGTAGCCCTTCTTAACCCAGTTCTGAAGAGTCTCAGAAGAGAAGGTAAAGGCCGGATCGTTGAAGTCAACCTTGCCGCTGAAGAACTCGTAGGCGTTAACCCAGTCGTTATCGGCCTTGTTCAAGGTCAGCAAATAGGCGAGGTGAACCAGCATGTAGTCGGCTGCGGCAACAGGAGTAACGCCGGCAGCCAGGAACTTGTCGAATGCGCCTTCGAGAGCAGCGGTCGACGTCAGTGACGCGGGATCAATGCCCTGCGCTGCCAGCATGTCTGCGTTGTAGAAGTACGACACGTACTCGCCGTAGGTCGGAACACCATAAAGGCTCCCGGAGCCCATGAGGCCGTCGGTGTACTGGCCGACCTGCTTGGCAGAGGCAGGAAGGGACTTGTCCCAACCGTACTGAGCGGCGTAGTCGTCGAGGTTCGTCAAGAGCTCTGCCTGCGAGGCTGACCCAGCAGTTCCGTTGCCCTTGTTCCACTCAGAAAGGTCAGGGGCCTTGTCAGAGTCGAGAATGGAGTTACCAGACTTCTCGATCTGCTCCCACGTCTTGAACTCGAAGTTCACCGTCACGTCGGGGTGTGCTGCCTTCAGTTCCTCGAGGGCCGCGGTCCACGCAATGTACTGGGCGGTATCCGTGTTCGAGTACCACCAGACGGTGAATGTCTTGCTCTCTGTGGCGGCGCTTGGCGCGCAACCCGAAAGTGCGGTGAGGCTCAGTGCGGCGGCAGCGACAACTGCCCCGACGCGAAGCCAGGTTTTGCTTTTCTGCTTCATGTGAATGTGTACCCTTCTCGTGTGCGGCCGGGGGTGGCCGCGCAACTTCATTGGTGCTGCGAGTTTTCTCGGCGCGAACGAGGTGCGACTTTCGACGCGTGTCGTCGACGCGCGTCGACAAAATGAAAACTACCAAATTCCAAAGTTTGTTGTAAAGCCAAAACTTACGCTGGCGGCATTTCGTAATCTAATCGTGACCGTTTTTTTTACGGGGTGGTGCCGGAGCAGTGCTGCCACGATCCGTGAACCGGGGGGCGCTGAGGTGCTGCATAACCGAGCGGTTGTCGCCGTTGAGGCGGGCCATCAGAAACTCTGCCGCCATGCGCCCCAGATCTTTGCCGACGACGCCGATGGTGCTTTGCGCGGGGACGGTCATCGTGGCGGCCTCCTCGGAGATTCCGAAGTGAATGACCGAAAGGTCGTGCGGAATCTCTTTCCCCAAGACCGCCGCTTCCTCAAGAACACCAATCATGCCCGGCTCGTTGAAACCGATAACCGCCGTCAAGTCTGAATGCTCCGAAAGGAGCTCCTCCAAGGCGTCGCGACCGGCGCGAATGGTGGGATGTACATGTTTGAAGACGAGAGTCACACCGAGGCGTTTGGCCTCCGTGATCATGCACTCCTCCGTTCGAATGACGGGGCCATAACCAGCATCAACAAGATTCCTGGCCTGCGAGATGACTCCCACGACGCTGTGACCGAGATCGACAAGATGATGGATTGCCATCGGGCCCCACTGGGAGAAGTCAGCGTCGACAAAGGTGAGGCTCTCGGCATCATCAGTTCGGCCAATCATGCAAAACGGGATTTGAGCCTCGCGCAACATGTCTACCCGAGGGTCATGGGCACGAACTTCCATGAGCAGCACCCCCTCGACCAATCCGCGCGAGAAAATCTTCTTGAATGACTCCGTGTCTTCGACCGCGTTGGGCCACAGGAGGAGTTGGTAACCCTCCTCGGCTACCGCTTCCGTTGCGGCCTCGACGTAGTCGAAGTCAGACATATTGAAACCGCGCTCCCCCACCGGAAAATGCAGGGCGAGCAATCCCGACTTCTTGCTCGCCAAAGCCTGGGCCATGGCATTCGGCACGTATCCCAGCTGAGTCATCGCCTCTTCGATGCGAACCCGCGTCTCATCAGAGATGGACCGCACGCCGGTCAGCGCATAACTCACGGTGCTCTCCGAGACCCCCGCAAGGCGCGCAACATCGGCTCGGGTCGCCTTCTTAATCTTTGGCTTGGAGTGCATGAGACGTTGCTAAACCTGTCTATCAAAGGTCGAGAGCCCAATCAGTGTGACGCGCTCGTCGCTAATAGTAGGGGTCTTTGCGCACGATGAGGGAAAGGCGACGAGCCGCACGCTCAGCAAAACTCACCCAGAAGCGGTATTTCAGGGCGTTCAAGGGGTAGTCCCACACACCGATGTAGTCGGTAACGCGAGGTGAAAAACTGGTCTTGAAGAGACCGATTCCATAAAACGGATGCTCGGTGTTCGCGACCTCGTCGGCCGACGGTGACCCACACAAGTCGTGTGTAAAACTGCCGCGGGAACGAGCCCACACCATGACCTCAAACTGCATGAGGTGGCTCGCGCCGTAGCCCGTTTTCTGGCGCAGCGACGCGCCATCCTTGTAGGTGCTGCGAGTGCCAAAAATCATGGCGAAGGCACCGGCAACCAGCTGGCCTTCGAAATATGCGAAGAAAAGTTGGCCATGGCCACACGCGTCGAAACGCTTCCAAAAGCTCGTGTAGTACTCCCGCGATCGAATGCCGAAGGAGCCTTCGGCAGTGTCGGAGAGGAGGCCAAACATGAGGGCACAGTTCTGGTCAGTCGCCGCCACCTGCTCGACCGTAACGCCGTCGCGCCGAGCGCGGTTGATGGCGTAGCGCGCCTTCTGGCCGATGTTTTTGAGCAGCACATCGTTGACGCTTCCATCGGTGACATCACCGGGCGCCGCCGAAAGATCGACCAGAACGGTCGACGCATTCGGGATGATGGGGAGAGTCTCGACAAAGCCGTCGCCGGTGAGGTCGGCGCGGACGGCAGCGCGGGCTGCTCGGAGCTCGGCGTGCGGATCGTCGTCAGTGGGAATCGGAGCGAAGTATCCATCGAGTCCGTCGGCTGCCGCCTGGAACGTCAGGCGCGGCTCGATCTTGAGCATGAAAGCACCGTTATCTTTGGCGAAGTCCGCGAGGATGCGGGTCACCCACGCGATCTCGGCCAACGACTCAAACCCCGGCCCCTTTGGGAGATACCAGAGCTTACCCACGAAGGGCACGCTCTTCTCGTGGACCGTGAACGCCATGGCCCAGGGATTTGCGCCCGGCAACCACGTTGCGGCTTCCCGCGCGTGCTCCCGCGCCGCGCGTTCCGCGGCGGAATCTAACGCGCCAGAAGGTGCCACAAAGCTCTTGGCGTTGTCCAGCTCCGTGCCGTGCACCACGATGAACCGCGGCGTGTAGTGTCCCAGGCGTTTTTGCTCGGCGTAGGCGCGCGAACGCCAGACGTCTCCCCCATCGGGATTGGCGAGGATGAGGTCATCCCACCGCGCCAACTCGGCGGCAGTTGCGAAGTTAATCGTGACTGCGGTGCCCACTGCTAGGCCTCGATAACCAGCGGAACAATCATGGGACGACGACGGTACCCCTTGCTGACCCATTGACCGACGGTGCGGCGGATTATTTGCTGCAGCGCGTGCGCGTCGCGGGTGCCGTTCTGAGCAGCTGCGATAAGCGCCTTCTCGATGGCGGGCTTGACCGTATCGAAGACCGTGTCATCTTCGGCAAAACCCTTGGCGTGAATTTCGGGCCCCACAATAATCTTGCCGGTGGCGGCATCAACGACCACGATGATCGAGATGAAGCCCTCTTCGGCGAGGATGCGGCGGTCTTTGAGGTCGGCATCCGTAATTTCACCGACACTGGAACCATCGACGTAGACGTAGCCGACGTCAATTTGACCCACGATGCGTGCAACACCATCGCGCAGGTCAATGACGGAGCCGTCATCGGCCAGCAGAACGTTCTCGGCGGGAATACCGGCTTCAATGGCCAGGTTTGCGTTGGCCACGAGGTGGCGATACTCGCCGTGAACGGGCAGGACATTCTTGGGTTGAAGGATGTTGTAGCAATACAGCAACTCGCCAGCGGCCGCGTGGCCCGAGACGTGCACCTTGGCATTGCCCTTGTGCACGACGTGCGCACCGAGCTTGGTCAGGCCGTCGATCACGCGGTAGACGGCGTTCTCGTTGCCCGGGATAAGGCTGGAGGCCAGGATGACGGTGTCGCCCTTCCCCACCTCAATCTGGTGCTCAAGGTTGGCCATGCGCGCCAAAACGGCCATGGGCTCGCCCTGCGAACCGGTCGACATGTAGACAAGCTTCTCGTCGGGAAGGTTCGCGGCCTTCTTGGCGTCGATCAGGACGCCCTCAGGAACGTTGAGGTACCCCAGGTCGGCGGCGATGCCCATGTTGCGCACCATTGAACGGCCGAGCAGCACGACAAAACGACCGTTGGCCTCGGCGGCATCGAGCACCTGCTGAACGCGGTGCACATGGCTGGAGAAACTGGCAACGATAACGCGGCGCGGTGACCGGTGGATGACGTTCTCCAGAACCGGCCCAATGTCGCGTTCCATAGGGGTGAACCCCGGAACATCTGCGTTGGTGGAATCGGGGAGGAACAGGTCAATGCCCTCTTCACCGATGCGAGCAAACGCGCGGAGGTCGGTGAGGCGGCCATCGAGAGGGAGCTGGTCCATCTTGAAGTCACCGGTGTGCAAGACCAGGCCGGCTTCGCTGCGGATGGCGACGGCGAGAGCATCGGGGATGGAGTGGTTGACCGCGATGAACTCGAGGTTGAACGGGCCGAACTGTTCGCGCTGACCCTCCTTGACGGTGAGCGAGTAGGGCGCGATGCGGTGCTCTTTGAGCTTGGCTTCGATGAAGGCGAGGGTGAGGCCGGAGCCCACCAGTGGGATGTCCTTGCGCAAACGCAAGAGGTAGGGCACGGCGCCGATGTGATCCTCGTGACCATGCGTGAGCACGATGGCGAGAACGTCATCGAGACGGTCACGAATGTAGGAGAAGTCGGGCAAAATCAGGTCGACACCGGGCTGGGTCTCCTCGGGAAAAAGCACGCCGCAGTCGACGACGAGGAGCTTGCCGTTCAGTTCGTACACGGTCATGTTGCGGCCGATTTCGCCCACACCACCCAGTGGCACAACGCGGAGTGTTCCCTTTTGGAGAACGGGAGGGTCAAAAAGTTCGTTAGGCATATTCCTCTTCAGGCATGTGTTTCGAGCGAAGGCGCTCGTTGTCCACCGCGGTCGTTACCGTGGTGGGGCGGTACTACCGAGCAGTACCAGCGATTTTGGGCAACGCGCCACCAGCGGCAGCGTTGCGGTCAGGGCGGAAGTTGGAGAAATCCAGGCCGGCAATCTCGCCGACGAGCGAAATTTCGTCTTCGATTTTGGCGGCTTCCCACTCTTCGGGGCCCACCAAGGGAAGACGAACGCGGGGGCTCCCAATGCGGCCGAGGCCGTGCAGGATGTACTTGGCGGCAACCGTTCCGGGAACGTGAGACATGACGGCGCGCACCAAAGGTTCGAGCGCCTTGTGTTCGGCGGTAGCCGTGGCGAGGTCACCGCGGTTCACGGCATCGACCATGGCCCGATATGGAGCCGGAGCAATATTGGCCGTGACCCCAATGAGGCCGGTGGCACCAATGGCTAGGTGGGGAAGCACATTGGCGTCATCCCCCGAGAAGTACAGAAGGTCAGTGTTGTTCAGTACACGGCTGACCTCACTAAAGTCGCCCTTGGCATCTTTGATCGCCATGATGTTGGGGTGCTTGGCGGCGCGAAGAATCGTGTCGTACTGGATGGGGATACCCGAGCGGCCGGGAATGTCATACAAGATGACGGGCAGATCGGTCGCATCGGAAATCATGCGGAAGTGAGTCAGCACACCGGCTTGCGTGGGCTTGTTGTAGTAGGGCGTCACAATCATGAGACCATCCGCGCCCGCGGCTTCACTCTTCTTGGCCAGCACGATGGCGTGAGCAGTCTCGTTGGAGGGGCCGCCCATGATGATCTTGGCGCGGTTGCCCGCAACGCGCTTTCCCACGGTGACGAGCGTGACCTTCTCGTCGTCTGTAAGGGTGCTGGTCTCGCCCGTCGTGCCCGTTACAACAATGCCGTCGGCACCATTGCTGACGAGGTCATCGATGAGCTTCTCGACGTCGTCCCACGCAACTTCACCGTCAGCGGTGAACGGAGTCACCAAAGCAACGAGTACTTGTCCAAAGGGATTCTCACGTGTAGCCACGTCTCAAGGTTACCGGAAAGCACTGCCCGCTAAGGAACCGCCGCGGGCTAGGGGGCGACGCGACCGGCGGCGTTGAAGGAGGCGTAGGTCATGGGCATGAGTTCGGCCCACTTGTCTTCCATCTTCTCCGCCACCATTTCGATCTCACGCTGCGGGAAGGAGGGGAAGTGCGTGCCCTCGCGCTTGGTGCGCAAGGAGAGAAAGTTCATCAGCGAGCGCGCATTCATCGTGACGTACATCGACGAGTAGGTGGCCACGGGAAGCACGCCGCGGGCAACCTCACGGGCGATGCCGGCGGCCAGCATGCGTTCGTATTCTTCATATGCCACGGTCACGGCATGCTTGGTCGCTTCGACGGCGAGCGCGGTCTGCTCGGGGGTTCCGGGCACGAAGTCGTAGGCGCCGGGCTTTCCAATCTGCACGAGATTGCGATCGGGGCCGGGAACGTAGAAGACGGGGTTCAGCTCGCGGTAACGCGCCGACTCCTCGTTGTAGCTGGCGATGCGGTGACGCATGAACTCACGAAACACGAAGATGGGGGCCTGCACGTAAAAGGTCATGGAGTTGTGCTCGAACGGTGAGCCGTGACGGTCGCGCATCAGGTAGTTGATGAGACCGCGATCGCGCTTGGCATCTTCCTCGAGCGACTCGGGGCTCTGCATGCTCTCTTCAAGGGTTTGCTCGCCTTGCGTGGAGACGCGGGCGGCAAAAAGAACGTCCGAATCGTGGGCGCTGGAGCGCACCAGTTCGACGGTTACATCGGAACGAAATTCAATGTCAGTCACGTGAATAACCGTAACGCATCGTCACACTGAACGTGTTCGAGCTCGGCCGCCATACCCTTGAATCATCATGGATGTTCTGACCGTCGTCATTGTGCTGGCTGCCCTCGTGGCGCTCTCCACGGCAATTGGCCTCATCGCGCGAGCGCGGGAAGGTCGGGTGGTGACCGTTGACGGCCTCACACGCCTGGCGGCAGCGGATCTCGGTGACGATGTCGTGTATGGGGAATTCGCCACCTTGGTTCAATTTTCCACCGAATTTTGCACCAAATGCCCGGCAACCCGAGTACTCCTTTCTCGCATCGCTGGCGAGAGCACGGGCGTCACTCATGTCGATGTCGATGTGACCCACCGTCAGGACCTCACCCAACGTTTCAACATCATGCAAACCCCCACAACGCTCGTGCTCGATGACAGTGGCGCTATTGCTGCTCGCATCGGCGGAGCGCCCAAACCCGAGGCGGTCACAACCGCACTCGGCATTGCCCTCAGGAGAGATCATGGCCACTACGTCATCTAAAGCATCGT
>Ga0114978_10002560_pt1 | contig 14968 bp, 18 predicted proteins | sample S_140212_EF_Meta_FD_87027 | JGI IMG/M metagenome (GOLD analysis project Ga0114978, IMG submission 87027) | Freshwater microbial communities from Lake Simoncouche, Canada to study carbon cycling - S_140212_EF_MetaG | ecosystem: Environmental > Aquatic > Freshwater > Lake | place: Lake... | reverse complement strand
TTTACCACTGGAATTTTCCATTGTTTGCTTAACTTCTTTTGGTGGAGTAACAATCAACATATTCTTAATTTGATCAGCACTTAACTTTAGTATAACAGGTTTAGTTGGATTCTGCTCCCTTGCTGTAATAACTGTTGCCTGAAATGCCTGATTCATAATGACCATACCTTGATCACTTGTTACAGTAATCTCTCCGACCACACAATCCTTCTCAATGTTTTTCCATCCAGTTGGGCAACTAGGTAATAGAATAATAAGACTACGTCCAATTTCATCAACAGTAAGTGTAAAATCAGTTCCACGCACACCAACTGTTGCTGTTGGTGTTTCAACTTTTAAATTTTCCGGACTGTGTTTAGCAATTTGTCCACTGGCAAAACGAGCAGTACCAAGTGCAACTTTAAGACTTAATTTACCTGCATCTTGCTTAGTATTATCAAAAACAAAACTGTCAATTACAAGTTTGCTTTGTTCGGTTATTTGTACTTTACTATCGTCTTTAAATGTTATTCCCATTCTAACATTTGCAGTTGTGATGGCATCTTCCATTTCAACTGGAGTACTCACTGAGGTAGTAATACTGGCCTTATTGCGTACAATTGAAGCAACTGGGCCAGTTTGTTCTGTTATGGTTCCTACTGTATCTGCACAGGCGTTAGTTGCTATGGACAGTAATAGTATTGTTAGAACCGGCGCTCTTAAGATCGACTTTACTATCCACTGATCCACCCTGATATACCCCTATTGTGTTGCTTGCTCCTGTTATATCAAGTTTTGCGCTAAATCCAAGACCACCTGCAGGTCCATCCTGCAAAATAGTCACATCATTAAGTCCGCCAACAATTGATACAAATGATTTTGCACCTAATAGGTTGTTAGTTTTAGTTGTAATCAATAGTGAGTTAGTGTCACCGGTAATATTAGTAGTAGAAGTGTTCTTAGCGCCAGACTGGACAGTCATTTCATTATGATCGCCAGTGGCATTTAAAATGATATTAGTATCAGTACAAGCAGCAAGTGTTCCAATGCCACCCCCGCACTCGACGGTTACTGTATTGAAACTACCAATTGCAGCACTTGCTACGGTAGCATTATTGCCTTGAATATTTAATGCCGCAATGTTATTATTTCCAATTTGACTAACTGTAACTGTTTGATTGTTACCATACAGTTTAGTCACTGCGATTTCAGTACCCATAGTGTTATTAGCACCGGTTTGAGTAGCGTCGATCACACTGTTATTTCCAATTTGGTCAATGTACACTAAGTTGGCTTGTGCCAAAGCAGAGGATGCTATAAACATAGTTGTTAAAGCAACAATTAACCCATATACTTTTTTACTCATAAGACTCACCCCACTGATGGGATATAATCGAAACTGTTTGCTTAGTTTTTCTTTTTACTCATTGATGCAAACTGCCACAATTTCTTTGCCACTCCTTGACGAATCATATCTACGACCGCAGCCTCTGTGGCTACTCTGACTGCATACGTAGATGGTTCATTTACATTCTTTCCTGCTTCAATTTGAACACTCATTGTTCCTTGATCCAGAAACTTCATTACATTGTTATCTACTCCGGCGCTTAGAATAGTTTTAGTTGCGCCTGCACTAACAAGAACTTCTCCTGTATGCACACTGACTAATCGAATAACAACTGTTACTTCATCTGTTCTAAATTGAGCACTGGAACCAATGCCAAGAAGTGCAGCACCTGCGCCTCCTGTAGAAACATTGCTATCGTACCCAACTATTCCTCCCTGTATTAATACACCTGCAACTAACATAGGACTAAGTGGTTTAGAATCCTTACCTTCGTAAGTTTCTCTCTGATTGCGTATTAACTGACGCTCTTTGATCAGATCATCTAATCCTACTCGTTCAACAACTTGGAACCATTTTCCTTTACCAACATCTTGTAACGCCTTAATAAGGAAAACTTCTCCACCTTGTGTCACTGCGCTACTTAATGTAGCAATTGTATTATTGGGCTTACGTTGCCCAGTTTTATCTGTAAAATTATACACAGCAATGGTAATTGGAGGACCATTTGGATTTGGTATACTGTCCAGTTCGCCCACTTTAAGTTTAGTTATTGTTCTTGCAATAGGTGACGGATCGCTGGGAGGAAGTTCTTGTACATTTTCAATAACTGATTCTGTTGTTGCACAGCCAGTTAGCATCATTGCTATAATTGAAGTGGCTATAAATTTCTTCATTAAAATTTGAAACTCCCCATTGGGACTTGAATATCAGTACGGTTTCCAGTAGCATCAATTATTGCTAGACTAATAGTATTTGTGGTAAGATCCTTAATCCAACTGATAGTTGATCCTTGAAAATCCATTGTACCAGTAGTCGAACCATCATTGAACATTGCATTACTTAATTGTAGGCTAAGTTGTGCATAAATTCTAGACTCTAGATTATTCATAAATTTAGAAATATTAGTGTTTCTTGCTGCGGCAAGGTCAGCATCAATTACGGCTTTCCTGTCTGCTTCAATTTGTTTTTTTCTAGTTGTTTCTTGATTTTCAATGGTCAATACATGACTACTGAAACCATCGCCACTAAATTGTGGATTCTTAAAGGTGTATAACATCTGATCAGCATATGCTGCTGTAGTTAGCATTGAAAACAGTGCAATATATCTAATCATTGAACATACTCCTCGAATAATATTTATGTTTCCATAGTATGGCTGGGGAACCTGGACTCGAACCAAGATTCACGGAATCAAAATCCGCTGTACTACCTATTATACTATTCCCCAAATAGAATTAATCTTGTGGATACGCTGCTAAACATTTGCCGCCTGTTTGTGCTTCGGCAAATTTCATAGCAGTTTGTTGGTCACGAGCCTGAACTATTGTTTCAGTTTGCCAACCATCGCTAAGTCTAATAATGCAGCGCCATTTCTTTAACATATGTTATTTATATAACAAATCAGTGAGTATGTCAATTAATAAAGTTTATATCCAAACGTAGATTCAAATGATTCTTTTCTTCTTAGATCCAAATTCTTAGTGAATTTATTGAAAAGTTGAGCATTATTCGAAGTGCAAAACAATTCTTTTTTAATACTCTTTAATTCCTTAACATATTCATTAAATGAATTGGATGATAATTTATCAATTGCAGAATTGATTTGATCCAGTGCAACATATTTTAAATCCTCAGGCAAATTACTAACTTGTAATACAGTAGATTTAACAGTATGAATTTTAAAAAATAAGTTTTCATTGATGGCTTTTATTTGAAGTAAAAAGTCAGCCATATCACTTATACCTAATATGTTATATGCTGTCATAGTTGTATGGACAGAAAAAGACTTTATCTTTGAAAGACTAACTAATTTTAAAACATTCGATTCGACCGTATTCCAATTTGTGCCGTGTCTTTGATATTCTGCTATTTTACCTACAGCATCCAGACTTAAATTTAACATAACATTATCGAATTCAAATAATCTTTCAATAAATTTTGGATTATAAACACTACAATTAGTATATATGTGTAACCTAATATTTTTATTCAATCTTTGTTCTATTAGATAATCTAGTAATTCATAATATTTTTTAATTAACATAGGTTCACCCCCAGTTAATGTTAGAAATTCTAGATCATGACAAAGAAGTTTAATTTCTTCCCAATTTGAATCTGTAATTTCAGTGACTTTGGCAAGGGGATTGGATTCTTTCTCAATCTCAATACTATCTATACCATTACACATTCTACATTTGAAATTACACAAATTGCTAGCTCGTAATTCTAATTGTTTGATGGTGTTTTGATTTATATCAATTTGAGGATAACGATTTTGATAATATTCTCTGATACTGCGAAGTCCTGCTTTTTCAGATTTTAAACATCCCTTACAACTTTCAGGCATAGTTCCTTTGAGAAATTCTTCTTTAATTTTTAACAGTGTGTTACTTTTTTTAAATTCAGTTGGGCTAATAGTTAATGTTTCGGGAACATTTGCACAGCAGGGACTAGCAGTGTTATACTGATAAAATAAACTGACCCATGGTGCAGGGCAAAAATTTTCATTCATAAACTACTTATTAATATTGAATTTTACCTTAGAAAACCATATTATAACATTAAGAACAGTTACAAAAGTAAGTATTCTATCCAGGAGATATCATGTCAAAAACAGTACTGATTACAGGGGGTGCAGGATTTATTGCACACCATGTTATCGACAGAATTTTAAACTCAACCGATTGGAACATTGTAAGTTTGGATCGACTTGATTATAGCGGCAATCTAAATAGACTTCATCATATGATGATGACACATGATGAGCAAACTCGACGTCGTGTAAAGATCGTATATCATGATCTTAAAGCAGAAATCAATCCGCAGACTCGCAGTATGATTGGTAAAATTGATATTATCATGCATCTTGCTGCTGGCAGTCACGTTGATCGTAGCATTGAGTTCCCAATGGAATTTGTAATGGACAATGTTGTTGCTACTTGCAATATTCTAAACTATGCCAGAACAATTAATAATCTTGAACGTATGGTATATTTCTCAACTGATGAAGTATTTGGCCCTGCTCCCGAAGGCGTGTTCTATAAGGAATATGATCGCTATAATAGCACCAATCCTTATAGTGCTGCTAAGGCAGGCGGAGAAGAACTTGCGGTGGCATTTGAGAATACTTACAAGTTACCAATCTATGTAACACATACAATGAATGTGTTTGGTGAACGTCAACATCCTGAGAAGTATATTCCCATGTGTATTAAGAAGGTTCGTGATGGCGAATCCATTACAGTACATAGTGATAGCAGTCGAACAATTCCTGGAAGTCGTCATTATATACATGCTGCTGACGTTGCTGATGCTATGATGTTCTTGTTGGATCTGAAGGATTTCGTGATGCCTCCAGAGTTTGGGGGAGCAAAGTGTCCAAAGTTTAACATTGTAGGCAAGCAGGAAATTAATAACTTACAGTTAGCGCAGATTATTGCTGATAGTCAAGGTAAGCCACTTAATTATGAAATGGTAGACTTCCACAGCAGTCGTCCGGGGCATGATTTACGTTATAGTCTCAGTGGAGATTTTATGAGATCTCTAGGTTGGGAACCACGTATTGATTTAACAGAAAGAATTAGCCAGGTTGTCAATTGGACACTTGCAAACGAGGATTGGTTAAGCATCAATGTCTAAATATGGCGTCTTTATCACAAGTGCAGCAAATGCAAAGTTTTCAAAATATACACCCGAAGAGCGTTTAAAACAGACTCTTAAAACTATAGAGTCTGTTAAAAAGTATATTCCAAATTCAGTTATTTGTATGACCGAATGTAGTGTTCCAGGAATTAGTATGGAGGTGAAAGAACAACTGTCAAAGGACGTAGATCATTTTGTTAACCTTAGTAAGGATCCTACAGTTAATTGGATTCAACAAAATATACAACATCAAGATACAGTAAAGAATCTTACTGAATTAGTAGTTGTAAGTAAGTTCTTTAATGTTGCTAAACAAAATAAATGGTTTGATGATTGCAATCGTATCTTTAAGGTTAGTGGTAGATATTGGCTTACTGATAAATTTGACATTACTCGCTATGAACAAGCAGATGCCATTAGTAAATATGTTGTTAGTAAAAAGATGTTAAGTCAATTTCCTTATTCATTGACTGAACAAAGCCTACAATATATGTTGCGTGTGTATAGTTTTGATACGGTGTTACTTGAAGATTTCATTGCTAGATTGAATGTTATGACAAAACATATGGAAGAAAAAGTTAACAACGGTTCTTATATTGATATCGAACATCTATTTTGTAAGTTTTTACCTAAAGATATGACATTAGAAATTGCTAGGACTGGCGTTGCTGGGCACGTTGCACCCAATGGTGCTTATATAGAGAATTAATATGATCAGACAAGATATCGATTGGTACGATTTAAGTGGAGAATTTTTAGTAGCAAAGCCATTTAATCATATTGTCATTGATGATTTTTGGTTGCCAGAAATAGCAGAGGAATTATACAATGAATTTCCCGAGTATGATGATACAAAAATTTGGAATGCACATTACAATAATGCAATCGAGAATAAAAAAGCATGTAATCATTGGGATCGATTTCCTAGGAAAACATACCAAGCATTTGATTTTCTAGGCAGCAGTTATTTTCTAGAACATGTTCAAGCAATTGCCAATAGACCAGATCTTATTATGGATTTTGGTCTACATGGCGGCGGCTGGCATGCTCATATGAATGGTGGAAATCTAAATATGCATTTGGATTACAATGTTCATCCTAAACTTGGATTGCAACGTAAAATAAACATTATTATCTATATGTCTAAAGATTGGCAACCATGTTATGGTGGTGGTTTAGAATTTTGGAGTCATAATGAAGAAACTAATCAGCCATTAGAGCATGTAAAAACAATTGATATTAAATTCAATCGTGCTGTATTGTTTGATACTACACAGAATAGTTGGCATGGATTACCTTTACCACTAAGTTGTCCAGATCATATGGTCAGACAAAGTATGGCGGCTTATTATGTTTGTGATCCGCCTGTTGAAACAGATGATCGCCCACGTGCTAGATTTGCGCCAAGATTAGATCAAATTGGAAATGTGCAAATTGAACAGTTGATCAAAGATCGTAGTAGTTTGTCAACTGTTAAAGTGGGTTTATAGTATAAATTTTATTTACCACACTAATTAAATGATTAGTTTCAATTAAGAAATCGTTAGTGTGGTATTTCAACCCAATATAATTTAGACCTGCTAATGTAATAGCAGTAGGAAACATTCTTTCAACTAAAAATATAAAATAAGGAACAGTTTTATCATTGCCATGATTTGCTCCTGTTTCAAAAATTGCTTTATGAAAGTCAGAGTTATTTTTAGCAAATAATATCATATTGTCAATGAAATCAAAAAATGTAATCCAAAATTTTCTTGTTCCTGCAAAAAAATTGTAATAACATAGTGGCATCGGTACTTTAGCAATATCAACTGAAATGTTATTTGCTTTTAAAAAAGCATTTGCCATTTTACTAATATCTGGGTGGAAAATATCTCCCTGTACCCAACTATTCATAAATGGGCTAAAGGGTTTATAATGTGGTTCCATAAACCAAACATCGTTGTCTGGGTTTGCTTTGATAAAGTCTACAAATTTCTGACCGGGAATGTTTGTCTTTTCATCCCATTTATAACTAACAAATCCCCAAATGTCTGCATTGTCTTGTTCTGCACGTTGTAAACCATATGTTCTAAGTATTGGCCATTCACGTAATTTATTGCTTTCTTCAGCACTATATGGGGGATTGATATTATCATATGGCGTAAATGCAGTATCCAGACGTGACAGTTGTTCTTTAAGATAATAAATTTGATAAATCTTAACGTTCATGATATCTCATTTTCATTGAAAAGAAAAGGGGATCTATTAAATCCCCTTTTAGTTAAGCCAAGTTACGTCTTGGTCTTGTTAGGCTTTGTTACCTTTGCAACAACCTTCTTAGCAGCAGCTTTAACATCTGCGGCATTAACCTTGCCATCTTCGTTAACATCTGCTGCCTTCTTAACTCGAGCTGTTGCCTTCTTAACTTCAGCAACTACAACTTCTTCAACTTTAATTGCTTCTGCTACAATAGCAGCTTCAACTTTGGCTTCTGCTGCCTTAACTTCTTCAACTACCTTTTCAACTTCAGTGACTAGTTCTTTTGCTACTTTAGTTTCTGTTTCAACAAAAGCTGCCAATTCTTCTTTGTACTTAGCTACTGCAACTTCTTCAACCTTAGCTTCCACTGCCTTAGCTTCTTCAACTACCTTAGCAACGACAACTTCTGCTCCGGCAGCAGCATCCTTTAGATCAACCTTACCATCACTATTAACATCAAGACCATTGCCTTTTGGCCAGTACTTGTAAAGAACAGCAAGAACTGCTAGTCCAATAAAGATCCCAATAACTGTTTCTATATCCATAATTAACTCCTATCGATAAGCACAATTATATATGCCTAACAAATAGGAGTCAATATTTTTTACTTAGAAGGAATGATCTTGGCAACAGATTCGGTAAGAGTCTTAGCGACTAGCTTACCAGTCTCCACCTGAAGATCGATTGTCTTCTCTAGAATTGCACGAAGCTCTGTTGGATAAACCATCATAAGCATCATACGGGCGTTCTTGTTATATTCATCTAGATACTTGTCAGTATCAAAATCAGCGGTCTTAGTAGCCATTTTAGTTCTCCTTTTTGGATGCAACATTTTGCTGCACTGCACAATTATTTATACATGAGATAGTCATTATAGTCAATTATGATTTAAAATTATTTTTAATACTTCTTTCAGAGCAACTAATCGAATAGCACAAGCAGCAGCGTCGATAACATTGCGATGTTGGCGATGATAATCACGCCACTGCTCTGTTTCTTTAATTAACTGTTCAATTTGTTTGAGCATAATTCCTCATACAATGCAAAACTAGCAAGATTTTTAGCCTTGCTCTCAACCTGAATATCGAAATTATCCCAGAACTCACTGACATACATATTAACAGCACGATTCCACATAAAGTTACTATGTGCCCGCAACTTCTGCTTCTTGTATCCATCTTCTAGTAGAGCAAACATATCAGGCATTACCAAAGTGTCATGAGGTCCGAGTATGTCCTCACGGCTGATGCTATAATGTAAAGCAGGCCTAACACCGCGCCAAGAAGATTCAACCTGTTTAACGCGATCGTCAGTGGCCACAATGTATTCACCCGTACGCACCCAATGATGATGAACATCCAAAACGATAGCAACATCACATCCAATACTAAGACAATCATCTAAGCCCCAAGCATTTTCTTCATTCTCGATAGTTATAAGATTCCTAGCCTCAGGGCTAAGGCGACCCAAAGCAGCGATAATTCCGGCAGGACCCCTACGTCCGCTAATGTGAACGTTGATTTTAAATCCGTGATCATGCCATTCTTGTCCGTAACCCATCCAACGTGCCATGTCAACATGATATTCAAACTCCTCTATACTGCGTTTAACAACATCGTCGTTATCACTTGCCAACACGCAAAACTGGCCAGGATGAAAGCTGAGACGCACGTTATGAAGACGAGCCATTCGTCCGATCTCACCAAATTTTCTTTCAGCATAGTTTCGTACACCTGGTTGATTGTAAAAATAACCAAAATTTGGCTCTGTATACACAGGCAGGATATCGCTGCTAATTCTAACCATACGTAGATGTTCATTCAATCCTCCAACTTTCTCTACTAGTTTATATACCGCATTTAGATTGCGTTCCATAAGATCCCACAATCTTTGTTCAGCGACATCTTTAGTTTGGCGTTTGAGCCATGTAACAGTAGTGGTTCCAGTATTAAACTCACTAGCAGTATCTTTTTGATTGATCCCATTAATCTGAGAGGGACCGTCAATCCATTTGCAGCAAAAGCCGATACGTTGTGTCATATTATTAATATACAGCATTTTCAATATATGTCAACTAGTTAAACTTAAATATAGAAAAAGGATATTCATTTGGATAACTTAGAACGAGATCAAGATAACGTAATTTTAGAAACTAAAGATAATCTATCAAAAATTCGTTTAAGTGATTTAGAAAAAAATCACCCGTTAAATCTAGAATTAGAAAAAGCATATGGAAAATATCTTTTTGTGCCATTTGATATTCCTAAGATAGTGCCACATGATATAGAAAAATTTGTTGAATATTTTTACTTTAACGCCCAAAGAATAAACAAGCGTATGGCTGACTTATCTGGAACAACTGAAGATAAAGAAAATCTTCCATATGTTAGTATTACTAGTACAACTAAAAATTGGGACGGTAGGTCATTTGATTTGAATCCATCAGATAATATCTATCATGACTTTCCAGAAATTTTCGAACAAATAAATGATTTGTTACCATGGGTTGGCGATATTGATTTTAAGTGGACTATGTGGTCTACTCATCACAATGTACTTTTACACCGAGATATTGGAGCAATGATTGATGCTCCTATTAGTGCAAGGATAAAATTATTTGATACAAATCCATTTGAAACTTTAACATTGCATTTAGATCCAATTGATAAAGATGATTCGTTTAAAAAAGTCTGGCCATTGCCGATACCTGCAGATACTAATTCATTTGCCTGGAATAATGTTAGAACAAAACATAAAAGCGTTTTTATTCCAAGTAAAAATAAAATGAAATACCGTAAAATTTTGTTTATATGGAGAGGTGGTCTTACTAGTAAAAAACAAGTTAATCAATACACTGATTTATTAGATAGAAGTATAGCCAAATATCAAAATGAGACATTAGTAGATACTGATAATACCGTTGAGGATTATTTAATTATTTAAAATACAGGTATTTTGTTTAAACTACTAAATTGTCTTGCATCCCATTCATCATTAACCAAAGGTTCACCCTTAATATTCATGCTAGTGTTCAAAAGCATTGGGCATCCAGTTTTTTCATACCATGCTTCTAATATTGGTCGAATTATACTGGGACTATCTTTGTTTACGGTTTGAACTCTGCTGGTACCATCTACATGCACAATAGCAGGAAATAGGTCTGGACGACGGCACTTAACTGCAAACTGCATATAATCGTAACAATTGTGATTCAATTCAAAATATTCATCAGCATGTTCTGCAAGTATGATGGGAGCAAATGGTCTGAATAGTTCACGCTTCTTGACAGCATTAACACGATCTTTAACATCTGGACCACGAGGATCTGCTAGTATACTACGATTGCCTAATGCTCTTGGACCAAACTCTGCACGACCATTGGCAACTGCTATTACTTGATTTTGATTCAAATAATCAATGACACTGTTAATATCAACATGTTTTCTAATGTTATAACCAAGATAAGCATGTTCAAAATTAATTGGTTGTTTAGTGTGATACGCAATTGATCCTAAACTTAATCCAGCATCACCCGGATTTGGTGGAATCCATATTCGATCAAATACTTTCAATTGATCAATTCTGCCGTTAGTAGCACAATTTAAAGCACTACCCCCAACAATAATTAAATTCTTACTTGGTATGCGAACTTGAGCATAAGCACATAAACTAAACAAATATTCTTCGAATATTTGTTGAACACTGGCTGCAAAATTAGCATGGTCTTCAGTCTGTACAGTTAGCCATTGTTTCATTCCACGATGTAGATTGTGTTTTAATTTTGATCTTGGTCCATCCCAAACCTTAAAGAACCTATCCTTTAATAACTGTGTATATGTTGGCTTACCAAATGCAGCCATTCCCATAAGGATATATTCTTCTTCATTGGGTTTAAGACCAATTGCTTGTGTGGCAGCACTATAAAATAACCCCATACTATTGGGATAAGTATTTTTAAAGACACATTTCAATCCTGTGCTATCAGCAGACCAAACAGTTGTAGTATCCCATTCTCCAATTGCATCAACTACAATAACAGCAGCATCAGGAAAGTTGCTTGTATAGAATCCCATGGCAGCATGAGCAGCATGGTGAGGAACATATGTAATTGGCAAGTTACCCAATCCATGTTCCCTAAGATAATTCTTTGGATTTTGAAAAATAGGAGTTTCGCCAGCATACCAGCGACGCATTGCTTTACTAAATGGCTTCTCAAACCAAACTAACTTAGTTGGAGTTCCATAGTTACAGCAATCGTTTAATAATTTATGATGTAGATCTCTATCATTCTTACGTCGACTATATCGTTCAGCATGTCCAGCAAATTTTATTTCGCTTCCATTAACGAGACAAACGCTTGCATCATGATTAAGAGCGTTGATACCTAATAGCATCAGTATATAAATGGATCTTGTTTACGCAATTCAGCAAGACGTTTTTTAATTTTATACCTGTATATTATATTTTTAATCCAATTAATAATAAACATCTTAGCCCCTTGCCAATGATACCCATTTATTCCCACTCTTACAAATATAAAGTAAAGGTTGGCCTTCTTTTGCATTCGTAACAAAAACAATTTCATTAGGTTCGCCAATATACTCTGGAATTTGTGTACTTGAACTAAATTTAATACCCATCACTTTAATTGCAGTATTAATGTCAATTAAGTTTTGTGTCATTGACATATAGGGTTGATTATCAATTCCAAATTCTAAATTATTATTGCTGTTAGTAGTTCCGATAAACATTGTACGTTTGTTAGACCTAACAAAAGTTACTTCTGAATCTTGATCGCATATAGTTAATGCGCCTCGAGGACTTTCTGTATTAATTCCAATTCTGCCACTATTTCCAACAAACATAGTTTCATTAAATTTAGAAGACCCCAATACTGTTAAATCTTGGAGATTTCCAACTTTTCTAAGATTGCTTGTTATTACCGAAGAAGCAAGACCATTTTCATTTATTAAGCCAAGTTCATCTTTTTTCAACAGTTGATATTGTTCTAACTGCTCTTCAATTACAATATTGGCATGCAGTTGAACAAATTGAGTTAAAGCACCATGATCAATAATTTCAGTGCCAAATTCCAATGCACCAGTTAGGCTAATATTTTTAGCATTTATATCTTCAGCCGCAGTTATATTAAGTGCAGTAAATTCATTTTCAACTACAACATGATCATCTAAGATTGTAAGTTGGCAAGCAGTTGCTTTATCATCAATCCCAGTGCTACTAAATTTAGTAATCCTGCCGTCAGATATACTATCTCCATTGATTGCGCCTTGATACAATCTAATAGCCGATAAATCAATACTATCCTTAGGGAAATCAAAATGATCTAATCTTAAATTAAGTTCATTTTTTACTACCTGAGTAACAACATCCTTAATGTCGATCTTAGATAATGCATCAGTGATATAATATTGAATTGTTTTTTCTATTTGTTTTTCAAGATCTAAATTCATTGCATCTTCACAGTAATAATGTGCTCGAAATTCTTACTGAAAAATCCTTTATACAATAGGTTCTTTTGTATTACATATTCAGAACTGCCTATATCACTGGTATATTTTGCCAATTGCTTAAAGTACATAGTACGTCTTTGAATTGGCCCAATAGTTGTGAGTGATTGATGGTCTTTTATACAATACCAAAAATGATCCCAAAGTTGTTTATCTGATTTGTCAGCAATACTGTTTTCAAGCATAATGTAATTATTACTGCTGTTAACCGCCATTGCATCTATTTGATTTTTCTTATGTGGCGCAAAATTTTTATAGTCTTGAAGAGTAGTAATTACCCATTTATGACTACATGAACATACATCATTTACTAAGTCACGTTGATTTTGTTCATTACTGGCATAGGTAAAATATTCATCTAATGCAAATACAAAATCAAAAGTTGTTACTACGTCGGATAAAGTATTAACTTGCTTAATAAATCTGAAATCAAATATTTTATTTAAATTTTCATTGCATACAATAGTCACGTCGTAATTTTTTGCCAGTATCAATGCAATAGGATTAAAATTAACAAATAAAATTGATTTTGAAGTAACATCAAGTGAATTTAATAAATTAATAAAGATTTCGGATTTGGTAGTGGCAATGTCTGTCCACTTATCATTATAAGCACTGACTTCTTTAACTAAATCCCAATACTTAATCTCTTCTACTTTTGTCACTATCATTGTAAAAATATTTATCGTAATTGCAATGCTTTATGATTGGTGCCCCTGGAGGGACTTGAACCCCCAAAACTCTAATTTTGAGTCAGATACGTATGCCAATTCCGTCACAAGGGCAATACACTATTTACTACTAAAAGTTATTACTAAAATTACTCTACGTTCGTTGGGAGAACAAAAGTTATGAGAATGTGACTCCCCTGAAAATACAACAGCATTATGCAACTTTGGTTTAGATTGTTTAACCAATTCGTATTTGTAATCATATATGCAGGTTTCACCTGCTGTAAATTCATTTACATAGAATATGAAATTTTTATGCTCAAATTCGTGATCAACATGAATTCTTGTTCCATTATACTTGCTGTTAAATGTACAATTGAATGCTGCCCTAAAAATTTTATCAACTTCGATGTTATTTTTTAAACAAAAATTCTTAAAAATATCTAAGCATGTATCATAGTATGGTGAATGAATAGTTCCCGATACTAATTCGTTTTTTGAATTTTTACGCATTAAGGTATGTCCCAACACATAAAATATACTTTCGTCAGAATTTTTCTCTTTTTGTATATACCATGGAAAATCTGTGCTAAGAACATGTTGCAGGAAATTTAGTTGTTCTACAGTAAGATTGCAGTTATCTTCAACATAAAACATTTAATTTACCACATATTTGCCTTTAACAACAGTAATATTCAATTCTTGATTAGTCGCTGTAAACTTATCATATCCTTGTTTAAGTTGTTGCCAAAATTCAATATGCTTGTTATCTCTATTAATCAACATGTTAATAGCATTCATTCTAAATGGATAAATCTGTAACTGAACTGATTTCTGTCCTGCTTTCAATGCATCCCTTACTGCTGCAAACAAATCTTGCATTGGTGCATCTTGAATTGCATAGCATCCAGCACTATCGCAACCGCCGTGAATCATAAGTGAATTGCCAGTAGCATTATGTGTTTTGTCATATGTATTTGGGAAACCTGTGTTTAAACTTAGAAAACGTATGCTCTGATAGTTCAACTGTCCTGCACTAATACTATAAAATCCTTCAGGTGCTTGTCTATCACCTTGTTTATTTTTTGGTCCGAGATCTCCACTATATGCACAAATTGTATATGTAGTTACTAGTGCATAATGCCCTTTAGAAGTCTTACGCCATATTTCAAGTTCGTTCGATTGTTTAAAAATTCTAATTAGAACTGGACTAGTTGACTTTGCCCCAACACTTTCACTTGCATCAATTAATGCAGGAGTTTGCGGTGCAAGGCCGCGACGTGGATCAGTTCGATCATAAACAATACCACAGCCGCTAAGAGTTAGTGCAAGCAAAAGAA
>Ga0114978_10002558_pt1 | contig 14974 bp, 12 predicted proteins | sample S_140212_EF_Meta_FD_87027 | JGI IMG/M metagenome (GOLD analysis project Ga0114978, IMG submission 87027) | Freshwater microbial communities from Lake Simoncouche, Canada to study carbon cycling - S_140212_EF_MetaG | ecosystem: Environmental > Aquatic > Freshwater > Lake | place: Lake... | reverse complement strand
CGATTCGCCGCGTAGCCGCTCTCTTCGTTGTAAATCACGTCATCGTCGCCGATTTCGGCCGGCACCATGAACTCGTGGGAAAAACTCCCGCCCATCACACCGGTATCGGCCTCCACCGCGATGGCGTGCGCACCGATGCGACGAAAAAACGCCGCGTACGCCGCCTTCATCGCCAGATAGCTCTTGATGGCCCCATCATCAGTCGTGTCGAACGAGTATGCGTCCATCATCACGAACTCGCGTGCGCGCATCAGACCAAAACGCGGACGGATTTCGTTCCGAAACTTCGTCGCGATTTGGAAAAAATTCTTCGGCAAATCCCGGTAACTGGAAATCTCCTGCTTCACGAGCGGCGTAATGACCTCCTCGTGCGTCGGCCCGAGCACAAACTCCGGCTCCCGTGGCCCCCGCTTACCGTCGCCCGCAGTGTCCGCGCGAAACATAATCTCACGAGCCGCCGCCCAACGCGGCCCCTGCTGCCAGTTTTCCACCGGATGGAGGTGCGGCATCTCGAGCTCGATCCCCCCGCCACGTTCGATCTCTTCCCGGCAGATTTGGGTGATCTTCTGCATCACACGCAAACCGAGCGGCATGTACGTATACAGACCGCCACCGAGTTTGCGCACGAGCCCCGCCCGCACGAGGAGCTTGTGCGACGCGATTTCGGCGTCAGCCGGACTTTCTTTCAACGTGGGGATAAAATATTGGGACCAGAGTTTCATGAAGTCGGGCAACGAAACACCCCGCGCGGGCCGGAGCAAATTTATTTGCGAGTCCGGGCTCTCGCCCGGTTAATCCGCGGCTCACCTGATGCCTTCCGCTCCCACCGCTCGCCGCCCTTGGCCCATGAAATGGATCGTGCTCACGATCGCACTCGTGATCGTGCCTTACACGTTTCTCACACTCCACTATCGTAAACCGGGGCCGGCCTATCGCCCGTATCAGGATGCTCAGGAGCGTGCCAATGTCGTGCGCCTGCTCTCCGCCGGCTACCAACGGATCACCCTCGCAGCCCAACGTCCCGCCGACCCGGTGCGGGGCTCTGCCACCGCGAACACGATGGCTGCCTTGGGCGGTCTCCCTTCAGCTTTGGTTGCGACCCTCGTGCAGAAACCGCTGCTCCCCGCCGAAATCTTGGCCGTCACCGCCGCACCTTCCGTCAGCGCGCTCCTGCCCTACCCCATTCAGTTCACGTGCACCCTCCCCGACAACAAACAGCAACTCGCCGGAGCCGCGCTCTACATAAAAGATTCCGAGATTATTATTACGCCCGACTTCGAACTGCTCGCCGGCGATCTGCTCGCGCGCTCGCGCGAGAGCGTGATTCTGCTGACCGTCCCTGCCGGCGCCCTCAAGGCCGGGTCCTATCGCATCACGCTCGCGGGCCAGCGCTCATCGCGCACGTGGACTCTGCAAGTGCATTGACGTACCGCTAGGCATCGTCGACAACTTCGCGACCAACCACTGATGAGCACCGGTAACGGTAATCCCACGTCCTCCTCCGCTTCGGCCGCCAACGCGACGACGATCAAGCCCACGGACCTCCGCGGCATTCTCCAATACGTTCCGCGTTTTCAGGGACAAATTTTCATCATCGCAATCGACGGGGCCATCGTCGCCGACGAAAATTTCGGCAATCTGCTCGTCGATATCGCCGTCCTCCGTTCACTGGGCATTAAGGTCGTGCTGGTGCATGGCATCGGCCAGCAAATCGTCGAGCTCGCGACCACCCGTAATATCCCCATCACCAATGCCGACGGCACCGGTATCACCGATCCGGTCACGCTCGACCTCGCGATTCGCGCCTCTTCCCGCGTTTCCCACGCTCTCGTGGAAGGCCTCACGCAAAACACACTGAAGTGCGCGACAACCAATGCGGTCCGCGCGCTGCCCCTCGGAATCATCAAAGGCGTCGACCAACAACTCACCGGAAAAGTGGAGCGCATTGACCGTGATTTCCTCAGTGAGTTGATTGAAAAACAGATCGTGCCCGTCGTATCGCCCATCGGCTTCGGCCCCGACGGAAAATCCCTCCGCGTCAACTCCGACCTGCTGGCCGCCGAACTCGCCGAGGCCTTGCACGCGACTAAAATCATTTACCTGACACCCCAAGCCGGCCTCGAAATTGACGATGCGATCCGCCGGGACATCTCCATCGACGCCTTGCGCAAAATCCTCGAGAGCGAGCCGAGCCGCATCGCACCAGAAAGTCTCAGCAAGGCGCAACACGCCGTAAAAGCGATCGAGACCGGCACGCCGCGGGTACACGTGCTGGACGGACGCGTCTTCGACGGCCTGCTCAACGAGATTTTTTCCAGCGATGGCGTCGGCTCGCTCGTTTACGGCAACGACTACCAGCAAATCCGCCAAGCGCGGAAGAGCGACGTGCGGCTCATCTACAATCTCACGCGCGCCGCCGTGCGTCGCGAGGAACTGATCAACCGCACGCAGCAGGCGATTGAAAAGAACATCGATCAATTCTTCGTCTTCGAGATCGACGAAAACATCATCGCCGTCGTCACCCTTTATTTTTACCCGGATAAACCGCAACTGGCCGAAGTCGGCTCGCTCTACGTCATGCCGTTCTATCACAACCGCGGCATCGGTAAGAAAATGGTCGAGTATGCGTGTATGCAGGCCAAAGAGCGCGGAGTAAAATCAGTCATCGCACTCTCCACCCAAAGCTTTGGTTTCTTCACCAACGTCGTGGGCTTTGCGGAGGCGACTAAAGAGGTCCTGCCCGAAACCCGGCTAAAACTCTACGAAGAGGGCGGTCGCAACGCCAAGGTCTTGGTGAAAACGCTGGGGTGAGCCTTACTCGCGATTCCCGCTAGCCTCGGGAATCAACCGCCAGCGAGGTCGTGGCACAGCGCAAGGTCTAGGCTGCGTGTAAATCCCGTGGGCTCACCTCACCTCGGCCACCACTTGCACCTCGACCGTCGTCCCGCGTGGGAGACCATTCACCGCCACGGCCGCCCGGGCGTGTTTCCCGGCTTCGCCAAACACCGCGAGAAACAATTCGCTCGCACCGTTGATCACCGCCGGGCTGTCCGAGAAATTGTCCACGGCGTTCACGAAGCCATTCACCATCACGATGCGGGTGACGTTTTCGAGTGAGCCGACCGCCGCTTTAATATTGGCAAGCGTATTGAGGGCGCACACTTCGGCCGCCTTCTTCGCGGTCTCGACCGTCTGCTCCTTACCCACTTGGCCCACGTGAGTCTGCTGGCCGTTAAAGACCGCAATGGTGCCCGCGCAATAAAGCAGATTTCCCGTTCGCACCGTGGGCACGTAGGCACCGGCGGCGGCCGGCGGATTCGGGAGCGTGAGACCGAGCTGGGCGAGTTTGGCTTCAGGATTCATAAGGTCGATAGCCGCAGAGCCTCCAATATCCGTTCGGCGAGGCAAAGTTTTTTCAACGCGGCGACACCGGCGGCAAAAACCGCGTCGTCGCGACCGCTCCGATCGCCACCGGTGAATCCACGACCTTCAATTCGAGCAGGACATCCAACTGTTGGGCCAAACGCCCCAGCGAAAGTTGCCCGACATCTTCGCCGAGCTCCCGGTCGCCCGTCACCAGCGCGCGCAAAATCAGCTCGCCCCGGGAAAAATCGAGGACTTCCCGCGACATCTGGGCGTTGCGCTGAAGAATGACGGCGTGCGCCGGGCCCGGATCGTGATCGAGGTAGTCGCGCCAGCCTCGAATCGAAGCCGCGACAAATACGCGCACCACGTCCGGTGACTGCCGCACCAAATCACGCCGGCAAATAATCGTGTGATAGACGTCGTAGCCCGACGCCGCGAGCGGCAGGGTGCGCACCCGCACGCCCTGCTGTTGCGCGTAAAACGGTTCGTTGGTTACGAAGCATTGCTGGATCGCCGACGGATCGGCGAGAAACGCCGCGATGCCATAAGGATTGGGCTTTAGATCAAACGTGATACCGTATTTTTTTTGAAGATACGGAATCCACGTCATTCCAACCGACGCGATAATCGCGCGTCTGTTGAGGTCCTTGAACGTTTTCACCGGACTCTCCGCATGCACCATCAAGGCCTGCGGATCGTGCTGAAACACGGCCGCCACCATCACGAGCGGCAGACCGCGACTCGCCACCACCATCACGTCGTCGCTACGGTTCATCCCGAAATCCACATCGCCGGTCGACACCGGCACCTTGATACCCACCCCGGGGCCACCCGAACGAATCTCCACGTCCAAGCCGGCTTCCCGATAAAATCCCTTTGCTAGCGCTTGGTAAAACCCACCGTGCTCCGCCTGCGGAAACCAGTCGCTCTGGAAAATCACTTTCCGCAGCGGGGGCGCCGCGGATGCTCCGGCCACAGTCGGCTTCTCCCGAGCACAGCCCGCCCCGATCAAGATCACGGACAAGAGCAGACTGCGCGTACGAACAGAAACCATCGCCTAAAAAAGGAGCGTCGCAGCCCGCGCGGCGAGCCTCAACGCCGTAGGGTTGCGTCATACCCGCCGCGCTGCTAGGCGTCCTCTATGAATTTCGCCGAATGGCAGAATCTCTCCCCTGCCGACGCCGCGCGTGAACTGCACCGTCGCGCCGTCACCGGCCTCTCTCCCGCCCAACAACGCGCCGCGCTCGCGAGGGTGTTACCGGAGGAAAAACTGGCAGAGTCCTTCGCCGCCGCCCGTATCTCGACCGGCCCGCTCGCCGGCGTGCCGTACCTCGCCAAGGACTTGTTCGACGTCGCCAACCTGCCCACCTTTGCCGGCTCCACGTTCCTCCCCGAGGTGCGCCCGACGCCCACCCGTGACGGAGCCTTCGTGCGTGCCGTGGGCGCGACCGGCGCCGTGCTCACGGGCAAAACCCACGTCCACGAATTTGCCTACGGCATCACCGGCGAGAATCCCCACTACGGCGACTGTGAGCATCCGCGTTTTCCCGGCCGCACCACCGGTGGTTCTAGCAGCGGTTCTGTCGCCGCCGTGGCCGCCGGCATCGTGCCCTTCGCGCTCGGCAGCGACACCGGGGGTTCCGTGCGCGTGCCCGCCGCCTGGTGCGGACTCTACGGTTTTCGCCTCACCCCGCGTGACGCGTGGATCAGTGACGCGTTTCCGCTTTCACCCAGTTTCGACACGGCAGTGTGGTTTTCCGCCAACGCCATCGATATGCGACTCGCGATCAGCGCGCTGACCGGCCTCCGCACGATCCAACGCGAACTGCGCGGGTGTTACGTCGACATGCCCGGCGTGGACGCCGAAGTAGCCGTCGCCTGCCGTCTCGCCGCGGACCGGCTTGCTCCCGCCGCCGATGCTGCCACCCGCGAAGACCTCCTCCATGGCTTTGCCCCTGCCGTCGACGCCTATCACACGACGGTCGCGGTCGAAGCCTGGGAAGGGCACAAATCTTGGGCAGATCGCTACCGCGACCGCTACGACCCGGTCGTCTGGCAGCGGCTCAACCGGGTCCACGCACTGACCTCGGCCCAGCGGAGTTCCGCCCAACTCGGCCTCACAACTGTGCGGCTGCTCTGGACCAAGTTTTTCCTCACCTACGATTTTCTCGTTCTCCCGGCCACCCCGTGCGCCGCCCTCACGAAGGCCGCATGCACGTTGGAAAATCGCAACCGGGTCATCACGCTTACCGCGCCCGCCAGTCTCGGAGGATTGCCCGTGCTCACGGTGCCGGTCCCTCTGCCCTCCGGACTGACCAGTGGCCTGCAGATCATCGTCAATCATCCGCAGAGCCCAGTCGTCAATTGGGCGCTGGAAAAATTTACCGAGTAAAAAGACGCAGCGCATTTTCGCGCATGATCGCCTCACCGGCACCGGCCGCCCGCGCCTCAGCGATCATCCGCGACATCTCCGGCTCAGCACCGAGCTTCGGGTAAACGTTCAGCGGGTAATCGGACCCGAAAATCATGCGTTCGGGCGGCACCACTGCGGCGAAACGCCCCCAAATGTCGCTGCCGTAAAGGAGCGGTGAGGCCGCCGTATCATAATAGACGTTAGGGAGGTCGCGAGCCTCCGGGTCCACCAGTGGCAACCGGCCACCCCAATGAGCGAGCGTGAATTTTGTTTGGGGAAACGTCCGCGCCAGCCGCACAAAGTCCGTCAGGGGCGTCTCGATACGCCCAGGATAATGGTCACCGCCCGGATCGGTCACATGCAGGTTCACGGGCATCTTCCAATCTGCGGCGAGCGTCAGTACCTCGGACAACACCGGATCGTCCACGCCGTAGCCCTGAGAATGCGGAGACAACTCGCCAATCCCCACCAACCCTTCGTCCCGCGCCCGATGCAGCTCCCCCAGCGTCGGCCAATGCCCCGCCCCCGGGTGAATCGTCGCGTAGGCGAGCAGGCGATCCGGGTGTTCACGCACACAGCGGCCGTAAAATCGGTTTTGCCAAACACAGGTTTCGGCCCGCTCCCAATACCAGCCCAGCAACACCGCGCGTTCGACGCCCGCACGGTCCATTTCACGCAGCAGGTCGTCGATTCGCGGGAATCCTTGCACCGCGACCCCATCTTTGCGCCGACGGGTACACAATTTGGCCCAGTGGGGCTCGCCCTGCTTCAGCGCCCACGCGGCTGGGTCTGCATTGAGTTCGGCAGGGTAAAGATGAACGTGGCTGTCGATGACTTTCATGGCGCGCGAATTGCTAAACTCGTTCGTTGCCCGCGGTCGCGCAATCGGCATCTCTGTCACCTCCCGTCATTCTTCTCCCCATGCTCAACCGAATCTTCAAACTAGATCAGCATCAGACCACAGTCGGACGCGAGTTGCAGGCCGGTCTCACGACGTTCACCGCGATGGCCTATATCCTCGCGGTCAATCCCCTGATCTTAAAGGACGCCGGGATGCCGCAGGCGGCCGTAGTCACCGTCACTGCCATCACGGCCGCCATTAGCACGCTGCTCATGGCTTTCATGACAAATTTCCCCCTCGCCCTCGCGCCCGGGATGGGGATCAACGCCTATTTCACATATACCGTTTGTCTCGGCGCCGGCGTCCCGTGGCAATCCGCGCTCGGCCTCGTCTTTGCCAACGGCGTGATGTTTCTCCTGCTTTCGCTTTCCGGCCTCCGTGAGAAAATCGTTCACTCCATCCCCTACTCGCTCAAGATCGCCATCACCTGCGGCGTCGGACTCTTCATTGCGTTCATCGGATTAAAGAACGCGGGCATCGTCGTCGCCAGTAAAGCCACGTTTGTCACCTCGGGTGATTTCGGCTCACCCGCGGTCGCGCTCGCCTTCTTCGGCATCATGCTCACCGCCGTGCTCGTCGCCCGCCGCGTGCCGGGCGCCATCGTGCTCTCAATCGCTGCCGTGACGCTCGTCGGTCTGTTCGTACCCGACGGCAAGGGCGGCCACATCACCGCGCTGCCAACCGGGATTTTCTCCCTGCCCGCTTCGCCCGAGCCGGTGATGCTAAAGCTCGATTTCAAATTTATCCTCGAAAATTTTGCGAAGGCCCTGCCGATCATGCTCACGCTACTGATCGTCGATATGTTCGACAATATCGGCACGTTGATTGGCGTCACCAAACGTGCAGGACTCCTTCGCTCCGATGGCTCGCTGCCGAAAGCCGGCCGCGCCTTGGTCGCCGATTCGTTCGCCGCCATCCTCAGCTCGCTCTTCGGCACCTCGACCGTCGTGAGCTACATCGAATCAGCCTCGGGAGTCGAAGCCGGCGGACGCACCGGACTCACCGCGGTGACCACGGCCGTGTGCTTCCTCCTCGCGCTCTTCCTGACGCCGTTGATCTTGATTATCCCCGCTGCCGCCACCGCGCCCGCGCTCGTGATTGTCGGGGTCTTCATGTTTCAGGCGGTGGCCGAGATCAAACTCGACGACTTCGCGGAGACCATGCCCGCGGTCGTCACGATTCTTTGCATACCCCTTACTTTTAGCATCGCCGAAGGCCTGGGTCTCGGCGTGATCGCGCTGACTTTCCTGGCGCTTTGCACCGGCCGCACCAGGAGCCTCCCGACCTTCACCTACATTTTGGCCGCGCTGTTCTTTTTCCACATTTTCCACCGGCTGTTCATTTGACGAGCGTGGTCTTCAGCCGACCTCCGGCGAAGCGCAGCGCTCAAAAAGCGATCTGAACTCGCCTCAGTCGCCCACCAGTCACGCCGCGAGCCCGTCCGTCTTCTCCACCCATACCGGCAACTCCACGGTCGTCAGTCGGCCCAGAGCAGCCAAGCGACGCCCCTGGATAAAACGTTCGTCAACGGAGTCGGCTTGGCACGCCGACCTCGGCGGCAAGGCCTCGACCACCCAGATGGGCCTTCGCATCTGCCAAGCCCTCAGCTAGCCTTCCTCCTTTCCCATGATACCCTTCACCCGCAGCCTCGTCCTCCTCTTCGCCACGGCCCTCTCCGCACTCAGCGCGGACTCGACTCCTCCTTGGCGTGAACTCTTCAACGGCCGCGATCTCACCGGCTGGAAAATCGTCGGCCCCGCCACCAAGGCGTCCGCCGTCGTCGAAAACGGCGCACTCGTCGGCCACATGATCCGCGGCACGCCCGAGCACACCTTTTTCTGCACCGAGGAAACATTCGGCGACTTCATCCTCGAGGTCGATTGCTACCAGACCGGCGGCTTCAACACCGGTGTTCTCATCCGCTGTATCGACACACCCCTTACTGCGAGCGTGCGGCTCCACGGCTACCAGATGAAAGTGGACCCTTCGCCCACTCGCCAGTGGACCGGCGGTATCTTCGACGACTACGGCAAAAACTGGCTCTGGCTCCAAACCCTCGCCGCCAACGATCGTGGCCGCACCGCCTACACGTTTAACGAATGGGCCCGCTTCCGCATCGAAGCCATTGGCCGCGTCATTAAAATCTGGGTCAACGGCATCCCGACCGCGCACTTGCTCGACGGCAAATACACGCGCGGGCCCATCGCCTTCAAAATCCACTCGTTCCCCGCCACGGGCGACGTCGCGCAGGAAAAAAACCTCATCCGCTGGAAAAATGTCCGCATCCTCACCACCGACCTCGCCCGTTACGCCCAGCCGATGGATCTCCCCGCGCTCCCCGCCGATCCCACCCAGACTGTCCTCCCCAAACCGTAGTCCCCGAACCGCCACTCTCCAACCCCACCCAAGCCCCAATGAAACGGCGGCACTGCTACGGCCGCCTTTCGTCCACTTAGCGCCACCTCCCGTTCACCACCAAGGCCTAGATCACTTCGCCATCGCGGTTCCCTCCAGCGAGGACGCGCTCAAACACTCACCGCCCACTCGTCGAGCCCCTCACGCCCGATCATCCGCTCCCAGCGTGGCTCGTGAAATCGGGGATCTACACACTGAAAAATTTCGTTCCGCTGAACCGCTCCTTTCCGGACCGATTTAAAATTCCCAATGCCCGCTACCTGATTTCACGATTTCTGAGTCAACCCCAACCCACTCCGTTGCCCGCGCTCTCCAAATCCGCCACCTTCGCCGCCCTCGTTCCTCCGTGGCCCCACGACGTTCTCCCAGCCAACGCCATCGCCGCGGCTGCTTCGGGCCAAACCCTCGTCGTCCTCGACGACGATCCCACCGGCACCCAGACCGTGCGCGCCATCGCCGTCGTCACCACGTGGGATGTCGCGACGCTCACCGCCGAACTCGCTGCCGCTCCGGCGTGTTTCTACATCCTCACCAATTCCCGCAGTCTCACCGCCGAGGCCTCCCACGCGCTCCACCTCGAACTCGCCGCCCATCTTCGCTCTGCCTCGCGCGCCACCGGCCGCGCCTTCGTGATCGCCAGCCGTAGCGACTCCACGCTGCGCGGCTATTATCCGCTCGAAACCGACACCTTGTCCTCCGTCCTCGGGCCCTTCGACGCCACGTTGCTCACCCCCTACTTCGAGGCCGGCGGTCGCTACACGCTCAACGACACCCACTACGTCGCCGAGGGTGACCGTCTCGTCCCCGCTGCCGATACCCCCTTCGCCCGCGATGCCGTATTTGGCTACCGTCACTCGCACCTGCCGTCGTGGGTCACAGAAAAGACCGCCGGTCGCACCCGCGCCGCCGACGTCGCGACGATCTCCATCGATCTCCTTCGTTCCGCCGGCCCGCACGCCGTCGCCGAAAAACTCCGCGCCCTCCCACGCGGCTCCGTCTGCATCGTCAACGCCGCTGCCCCCCGCGACATTGAGGTCTTCGCTGCCGCCACCCTCGCCGCCGAGGCCACCGGTTCGCGTTTCCTCTACCGCACCGCCGCCGGATTTATCGCCGCCCGCCTCGGTCAATCCCCGCAACACGCCCTGCTCCCACCCGCCGCCTACAGCACACCCACCACCCACGGCGGCCTCACCCTCGTCGGCTCCTACGTCCCCAAAACCAGCGCCCAACTCGCCGCGCTGCTCGCCACGTCCGCCGTCACGCCCATCGAACTCGACGTCGCCGCGCTCCTCGATGACAACCGCCGCCCGCCCACCCTCGCCGCCGCCCTCGCACAAACCACCGCCGCCCTCGCCGCCGGTCGCGACACTGTCGTCTACACGAGCCGGCAACTCATCACCTCTTCCGACGCCGCCGCCAGCCTCGCCATCGGCCGCCGGGTATCCGAAGCCTTGGTCTTGCTCATCCGGAATCTCACCATCGCACCGCGCTACCTGATCGCCAAAGGCGGCATCACCTCCAGCGATACGGCCACGCTCGGCCTCGGCGTCCGCCGCGCCCTCGTCCTTGGTCAAGCCCTGCCCGGCGTCCCCGTTTGGCAACTCGGCCCCGAAGCAAAATTTCCCGGCCTCGGCTACATCGTCTTTCCTGGTAATGTCGGGTCGGATACCGCCCTCGCCGAGCTCATCACTCGTCTGCATCGCTCCTGAAGTATGCTCTTATAAAATCACCCTTCCTATGAATCCCCTCCGTCCACGCCCACTCGCTCTTCTCATCGTCCTCAGTTCGTTCCTCGCGAGCCCGCTCACCGTCGCAGCCGCAGCCACTCCGACCTCCGCGAAAACGACCGTCACCATCGAGGGCGAAAAATTCTTCATCAATGGGAAGCCGACCTACGCGGGCCGCACTTGGAAGGGGAAAAATATCGAGGGCCTCATGATGAACTCCCGCATGGTCCAGGGCGTCTTCGACGACCTCAACCCCGAGACCGTTTCCCGCTGGGCGTACGCCGACACCGGCAAGTGGGACGCCGAGCGCAACCTCCGCGAATTCCTCGCCGCCATGCCCGTCTGGCGCGCTCATGGCCTGCTCTCTTTCGGCATCAACTTCCAGGGCGGTTCCCCTGAGGGCTACTCTGCGAAACAGCCGTGGATCAACACCGCTTTCCGCACCGATGGCACGCTCCTCCCCGCGTATCTCGCACGGATGAAGCGTATCATCGATTTCGCCGACGACCTCGGCATGGTCGTCGTCCTCGGCTATTTCTATTTCGGCCAAGACGAACGCCTCACCGACGAAGCCGCTGTCATCCGTGCCGTCGATGGCGCAACCCGCTGGGTCCTCGAAAACGGCTGGCGCAATGTGCTCATCGAGGTGAACAACGAGTGCAACGTCCGCTACGATCACGCCATCCTTCAGCCCGATCGTGTGCATGAACTCATCGAGCGCGTGAAGGCGATGAAATCCCCCGATGGCCGCCGTCTCCTCGTCAGCACTTCTTACGGCGGCAACACCGTCCCGAAGGAAAACGTCGTGCGCTCTTCGGACTACCTCCTCCTCCACGGCAACGGCGTCGGCGATCCCAAACGCATTGCCGAGATGGTGCAGCTCACCCGCAAAGTCGCCGGCTACACGACCAAGCCGATTTTCTTCAACGAGGACGACCACTTCAACTTCGAGGTCCCGATCAACAACTTCACGTCCGCCGTCAGTGAATACTGCGGTTGGGGCTACTTCGATTTCCGCATGAAGGGCGAAGGCTTCGACGAAGGCTACCAGAGTATCCCCGCCAACTGGGGCATCAGCTCCGCGCGCAAAGCCGGCTTCTTCCGCCTCCTCGCCGAAATCACCGGCTCGACGCCAACCTCGAAGTAGCACCCTGCACGACGAACCGAAAGCGCGTGGCGCGGAACGAACGGACCGGCAGACCCTCCGAGCGCGGCCCAACTCCCGCTCAAGCGTCGGCGCGCCGCTGGGCGTCCGCCGAGATGAGCTGGTTCAGCCCCGCCAGCGCCGTCCGCACCCGGACTTTCACCGCCGGCAGTTCGTCCGCATGCGCCACCTTCTCGTTGGCGAAGAGATAGAACTTCATCTTCGGCTCGGTGCCGCTTCCCCGCGCCGCAAACGAATAACCGTTCGCCAGCGTGACCACATAAAGGTCCTGCGCCGGGATCGTCTCGCCGTCGGCATCGATAATTTTTTCACGCCCGAAATCCTGAAATTGCGTCACCGACAGGTCGCCAAACGACGAGGGCGGATTCGCGCGATAACTTTCGATGATCCGCTTAATCTTAGCATTTCCACTCGCGCCTTCGTAGTAGATGTTAATCACGCCCTCGAGGTAGAAACCGTATTTCAGGAAAACTTCATCGAGATATTCCGGCACGGTCAGCCCGCGCGATTTCACCCAAGCGCAGACCTCCGCAAACATCAGACACGCGGAATTCCCGTCTTTGTCCCGCAGGGAGTCGTTCGGCAGGTAGCCGTAGCTCTCTTCGGTCCCAAACGCGTAAAATGTGCTGTGCTGCTGCAGCAGTTTCGCCCGCTCCGCAAACGGCGTGCCGTCGTAGTCAAAGCCCGGCCCCATCGCAGACCGGAGCTGCTCTTCATAAAGCCGGATCTTTGCGGCAATCCACTTAAATCCCGTCAACGTCTTGACGACCTTCACCCCATGGGCCCGGCCAATGACGTCCTGCAGTTGGGTCGTTACAAACGTGTTGACGATCGCGACATGTGGGCTGCCTTCACGCGGAATCCAACCGAGCGCTTTGTATTTGGTAAGCCGATATTCCGTCAGGAGCGCACCGATTTGGTTGCCGGTGAGCAGTTCCATGGCCCCGGCGCGATTTCGCACGGCGACCCCCATGCGGTCCGCATCGGGATCCGTCGCGACCACGAGGTCGGCACCCCGCCGATCCGCTAAGCTCACAGCGAGCGCCAGCGCCTCGGCGCTCTCGGGATTGGGCGATTTTACCGTCGGAAACTGCGCATCAAACTCAAACTGCTCCAGCACGGGCGTCACGTCGCAACCCGCATGGATGAGGAGCGGCACCGCGTGGACGGCACCGGTGCCATGGATGTTCGTGAAAATCACCGAGAGCTTGGTCGAGCGAAAGACACTCAGATCAATCGCCGCCGCCGCCGCGACCGCGAGATACGCGTCGTCGGCGTCCCGACCAAGGGTCGTCACGCCGGCGAGATTCGTCTCCAAAAAGGAACTCAACTCGACCAACGGCACCGCATTGACCTCGCTCACGATGCCTGTGTCGTGCGGCGGCACCACTTGTCCTCCGTCATCGAAATACGCTTTGAATCCATTGTCATGCGGCGGATTGTGACTCGCGGTGATCACGATGCCGGCCTGGGCTTTCAGCGCGCGCACCGCAAAACTCAGCTGCGGCGTCGGCCGGGGGCCGTCGAAAATAAAGGCCTCGCCACCCAGTCGCTCCCAAGTCGATGCGGCCAGTTCGCAGAAGTGCCGGGAAAAATGGCGCACGTCGTGCGCTATCACGAGTTTCGCCCGCGCGGAATTTCCGCGGGAATCCTGATACTTCCGCGTGTAACGGTAGAGCCCCACCACCGCCCGGATCAGGGTGAAATCGTTGAGCATGTTGCTGCCGATGGCGGCATGTTCCGGTGCGCCGGTCGCACTCGGGACGCCGGTTTCCGCCGCCGCCGGCACGACTCCGATCGTGCGGCCGCGCATCCCTCCCGTGCCGAACTCCAGGTAGCGGTAGAACCGGTCGTTGAGTTCGCTCCACGCCCCTTTCGTCGTGAGTTCGTCAATACTCGCCAACGCCCACGCAGGGAGCTTCGCCGAGAGAAAGGTCGTGAGGTTCTCCGCGGCACCGGGCATCAGCGGGCCCGATTTCACTGCGGCGTTAATCCGATCAAGGGTCGTCATGGGAGATGAAAAAACTCAGGCGAGGTAGAGGCCGTCAACGACAGCGGGCTTGGTGGAAAGTTTTCCCCAAGCATCGGCAAACGAGTCTTCATCGTAGCCAAACAGGGGCGAGACTTCGACGGCGCTAGTGGGGCGGCCAGAGGCGTCCGTCGCGACGGTGGCCCCGTTGGCTGTCAACCAACGCGTAAATTGACGGAGCTGATCATCCCTGCACGTCTCCGGGGAATCGAGCCCCTCGCCGTTTTTAACGGGAGAAAAATCGTCCGCCCGCAGGGTCTCGATCACGACCGCATTTTTCGCAAACGGGAGTGCGTCGAACACAAACATCTCAAACTTCACGCCATTCGCCTTCTCCGGCTTCACCGCGGCGCCAGCGGCATCGATGGTCGGAATCTTCTTGTCGGCACGGTGAAAGGGCAGCGTCGCGCCGTCACCGCCCGCCGCCATCCGCCGCACAAATTCCCGGTCGAGCACGTGGATCGCAATGCTCCCCGCAATGTAGCGGAGCTCGCCGTTCGCGGCCGTCTCGCGCTGCATCGCCAGCGGTAAATCCGAATACTCCACAACCACCGTTTTTCCACCCTGGGAGCAAAAATGCCCGACCTTTTCCTCGGCGTAGGCTTTCGGTACCATCTTGCTCGTCATCTCGGAATCGCGGAGCAGGTGCCAACCGATCAAGGCCGGGTCGATGCACCGCACGAGGGGATTATCGACCTGAAAATAACTGAGCGTGTCGATCCCTTCTCGCTTCATGAGATCGAGCGCCCCGCTGCGTTCGAGGGCCCGCAACGAACCGCCGTGACCGTCTGGGGAGAGCGCGAGCGAACCCGTGGTCTCGAGCATAATCTTTCCTTCCAGACTCACCGCCGGCATCCGGCCTTGGCGAAAAAAATGCACGCGCGCGGGATCGAGTCCAAAGTACGCGTTGTCCGTGAAGAATGCGGCGGTCGCCACATGGTTCGCGTGACTCGTCATG
>Ga0114978_10002557_pt1 | contig 14978 bp, 13 predicted proteins | sample S_140212_EF_Meta_FD_87027 | JGI IMG/M metagenome (GOLD analysis project Ga0114978, IMG submission 87027) | Freshwater microbial communities from Lake Simoncouche, Canada to study carbon cycling - S_140212_EF_MetaG | ecosystem: Environmental > Aquatic > Freshwater > Lake | place: Lake... | reverse complement strand
TTTGTGCGGGTCTAATAAAGGGAACCAAGGTTAAGCGCTGGTCAAGTCAGAGAAGCTGACTGACGTGCGCGCAATTGGCGGGCCACGCCCTCTCAATGCGCTTGTCCATTTAAGACCCTCCTTAGCCTCCGGCAAATATGACTGGACACAATTGATTATGTTATTTGTAAATAATTATTTAAACTAATTATTTAAAAACATGCCGAAGGCTAAGGAGGGTCTTAAAGGGACAAGCGCATTGAGCGGGCGTAGCCCGCCAATTGCGCGCACGTCAGTCAGCTTCTCTGACTTGACCAGCGCTTAACCTTGGTTCCCTTTATTATCTCACCTCCACATCCATTGACTTACTGGCGGCATATTCAAGTTTCTCGCGCGCCGCGTTGTATTTTACCAACCATTTCGCCTTGGCGCCGTCAGGCAGAGACACCCGAAAATGCGCTTCGTATTGTTCGGGCGTATCATAAAATAAAATGCTAGATGTTGGTCCGACTTCCCCAGTTGCTAAAACGCTGCTGAAAAACAGATCTTCTTCAGCATCCCCCACCCGATAATTATATCGGGAACCATTTACAGCATTGCGAATGAAACTGCCTGGCGTGGTGCCGGTAGAATATAAAACGATGCGGTATGGCTTGCCGCCGCGATGACGCTGAATCACGTGCTTTCCGGAATCGATTTGCGCTTCGCGTTCTCGCTTGTTGTTTTTAACATCGACGACTTCTCCAGCGTCGCTGTAAAAGTCAGTCTGATAAAACTCATCGATGTCGGTGCTGGGGTCGGAGTAATTGGTTTGGTCATCTGTGTGAATAGACATGTTAAGTGATTAAAACTGATAGGAACTGTAGTATTTATATGTTCTAATACGGGGGCGCCTTTATATGTTTTTTGGCGTAAGTTTTCGTTCAACGCAAAATTGCTAAATGTAAGGATTGATGTTTATTCGGAAATTATAGTATATAATTGCAGAATAGCGTAATGAATATATCAATGCTTTTTCAATGAAGCTTCCCTAGCTAAAGAGTCTTAGAGCACATGTTGTACAAAAGCCGGTTCTGGAGATAAGCCATAAGATAAACGATGATTCCGGCTAAAGACAGTAGGAAGTATTGGACCCCCTTTTTCTCGGTGATGCCGACGTAGATGGCTGGGATGAAGATAAGCGCAGCGAGGACGATGGCGATAACGGAGAGGATGTAGAAGTAGAGGCAGTATTCGCGACCGATGGAACCAAAGAGACTGTTAGTGTTCATTTCGACTATATCATAAAATAACATTATTCCTTACCATTTAGCAAAGGGTATAAATGCTTAATTATGGAGAATAAGTATATAGCTAAATAAAATGGACAACGAGACATTGTGGAAGATCATACACTCCTATTTCGAGGAAAATCCGCAAACCTTGGTGTCTCACCACATCGACTCGTTCGACGATTTCTATCGCACAGGCATTCATTCCATTTTCCGCGAAAAGAACCCAATTACGCTAAACTCTCTGTACGACCAAAAAATGGGCGACTTCAAATACAAATGCCGAATGTATTTCGGCGGAAAAGACGGATCCAAAATCTATTTCGGCAAGCCCACCATCAACGACTCCGACGGCGCTAAATACATGTTCCCCAATGAAGCGCGCCTGCGAAACATGACATACGCCATGACCATTCACTACGACATCGACCTCGAGTTCGAGTATTTGCTGGAACCCGGAGAAACGCCTAAAAACGTCGCCGGCGACATGTTGGCCGAGCTCGTCCTTTCGGGGGACGACCGGGTCGAAATGGACGAGGACGCAGGCGTGGAAATGCTCGGTGGAGGTGTGGATGACGCGACCGCATTAGGCGGACGCCATGTCTTTGATTTTGGAGGAGGAGGAGACGCCAATGCCGGTGACGATGACGAAACCATGTTAGGAGGAGGACCTAAACAAACCAAAAAGGAGGCGGCCAACGTCCGATTCGCGGCTAAATACACCGCCAACCTTGCGGCAGAAATGCAAGAAGTAAATAAAAAATCAATTGCGGGCGTGAATCGGCAAGTGTATCGCACGACAATGAAACAGGTCTATCTCGGAAAATTCCCCATCATGGTGCAATCGAGCTTTTGCATCCTAAACGGCTTGCCGCGCGAAGCCCGGTTTAATTTGGGCGAGTGCAAGAACGACCTGGGCGGGTATTTCATCGTGGATGGCAAAGAGCGCACCATCATCATGCAGGAAAAGTTCGGCGACAATATGATTAATATCAGCGAGGACCGAGACGACAAGTATCTGTATTCCGCCAGCATCCGGTCCGTCAGTGAAAACGCGTCTAAGCCCAACCGCACGCTTTCGCTAAAACTGGTCGCGCCCAATAAAAACTACACCAACGAAAACATAGTAGTGTCGATTCCCAACGTGCGGTCTCCCGTGCCCCTGTTCATTCTGTTTCGCGCGCTCGGCATCACCAACGACCGCGACATCATCGACCACATCTTGCTCGACAGGGATAAATACTCGTTTTTGGCGGATAAGCTGCTGTCGTCCGTCCATGACTCGGGCCGCATTTTCACGCAAGAAGCCGCGCTCACCTACATTGCGCATCTAACGAAATACCACACGATGGAGTCGGCGCACCTGATACTGTGCGATTACCTGTTGCCGCACGTGGGCGAGTCCAACTACGTCGATAAGGCCTATTTCCTGGGGTACTTGGCATTCCGGCTGCTGTGCGTAAGCAGCGGGCTGGAGACGCCGACCGACCGAGACAGCTACAAGTTCAAGCGCGTCGAGGTGAGCGGATCGCTACTGTATGATTTGTTCAAAGAGTACTACACCATGCAAATCAAGGCCGTGCATCTGAGCTACGAGAAGTCGCTGTACTACAACAAACAAATGTATGAAGAAGACCTCCACAAACTCATATTCGAAAAGCGCAACGAGGCGCTCGACGAGCGAGACCAGCGCGTGGTCGAGGCCGGGTTCAAAAATGCGTATAAGGGCAACTGGGGCGCGGCGGAGCACACGAAACGCATCGGCGTCGTCCAGGTGTTAGACCGGCTGTCGTGCCATTCCGCCATGAGCCATTTGCGCAAAACGAATTTGTCGATTGACCCGTCGGTGAAAACGGTGGGGCCGCGAGTGTTGCATGGATCGCACTGGGGGTTTATCGACCCGATAGACACCCCCGACGGCGGCAACATTGGCCTGCACAAGACGCTCGCCATCATGACGCGCATTAGTCGCGGGGCGTCGCGCGAGCCCACGATTGCGTGGATGCGCGAAAACGCGGATCTGAAACGGCTAGACGAGCTGACGCCGACCGTGGTCTCGGGAATGGCCAAGGTCATTATCAATGGGTATTGGGTGGGCGTGGTGGCCGACCCGATTGGCACTGTGCGCAAAATGAAGTTTTATCGCCGCAACGGGCTGATTCCGCTATATACCAGCATCTCGTTTAACATCCGGACCAAAACCGTGTTCGTATTCACGGACGCGGGGCGTGTCTATCGCCCTATCTTTTACCGCGACGCGGAAACGGACCGTTTTTCGTTCGAGCACCACATCGACACGTTGAATTCGGGAGATTTCACATGGACAGAGTTGGTGTCGGGGTTCAACCGCAAGAAGCCCGAAATCGACTTCAATCCGTATTATCCGGTGTTGTACTCTCTCCCGAATCTGTACGAAGGTATACATGCAACCGAACACAACCCGCTGAAACTCGACGCGTTCATCAAAAAGAAGGCCGTGCTGGAATACGTGGATCCGAGCGAAACCGAGGACCTGATGATCGCGCTCGACGCCGAAGCCATCGTGGAAAACCGCAGCACGAAATACACGCACATGGAGCTGCACCAATCCACCATATTCGGCACCATGCTGAACCACGTTATTTTTCCCGAAAACAACCCCATTGCGCGCGACTCGTTCTCGTGCAGTCAGTCGAAACAGTCGGTGTCGATGTATCACACGAATTACCAGCTGCGCATGGACAAGATGGGCGTGGTGCTCAACATGGGCGAAATCCCGCTGGTGAAATCGCGGTATCTGGAATACATCAGCCACGAAGAGCAGCCGTACGGCGTGAATGCCATGGTCGCGATCATGTGTTACACCGGATACAACGTGGAAGACGCCGTGCTCATCAACGAGGGCGCGCTCCACCGGGGGCTGTTTCGCACCACGTATTACACCACGTATGAAGCGCACGAGGAGTCGTCCAAGAACGCGCACGTGTTTTCCGACATCAAGTTTGCGAATATAGAGGACACGCTGGGCGTCTCGCGACTGGCGCCGGGATACGATTACAGCAAGCTGGACCGCGACGGCATCATCAAAGAGGGCATGCAGGTCGATGACCGAACGGTGTTGATCGGGCTGGTGAGCACCAACTCGGAGCACCCGGGCGTGGCGGCGGATACGAGCAAAAAGCCCAAAAAGGGGCAGCTCGGGATAGTGGATAAAGCGTTTATCACCGAGGGCGAGGAAGGCGAGCGCATCGCCAAGGTCCGCGTCCGCGAAGAACGCCAGCCTATCTTCGGCGACAAGATGGCCTCACGCGCAGGCCAGAAGGGCACGGTGGGTCTGGTGGTTCCCGAGAAAGACATGCCATATAGTGCCAACGGCATTCGCCCCGACATCATAGTGAATCCGCACGCCATTCCCACCCGTATGACAATCGGACAGTTGGTCGAGTGTATTACAGGCAAAGCGTGTGCTATGCAGGGCGGCTTCGGCGATTGCACTGCGTTCAACAACAAAGGGTCGAAGGTGGGCGTGTTCGGGTCGATGCTGGCAACGCACGGGTTCCATTCGTCGGGAAGCGAGATCATGTACAACGGCATGACGGGTGAGCAGATCGAGATGGAGGTGTTTTTCGGCCCGACGTATTACATGCGCCTGAAACACATGGTTAAGGACAAAATCAATTATCGCGCGACGGGGCCGCGCACGGCCCTTACCCGCCAGCCGGTTGCGGGCAGAGCGAACGACGGCGGCTTGCGCATTGGCGAGATGGAGCGCGACGTGTTGATATCCCACGGAATCGCGAATTTCTTGACGGAGAGCATGATGGTCCGCGGCGACAACGTGCGTCTGGCGGTCTGCAACACCACGGGCGCGGTCGCGATATGCAATCCGAGCAACAATTTGTGGCTGAGTCCGTTGGCGGACGGACCGCTGAAGTTCAAGCCGACCATAGTCTCGGGAGATACCGGTGTTGCGCTGGAAACCGTCAGTAAATACGGGCGGTCGTTTAGCATGGTGGAGGTGCCGTATTCGTTCAAGCTGTTGATGCAGGAGCTGCAGGCGGTCAATATACAGATGCGGATTATTACCGAGAACAACATCGGTCAGATAGACAGTATTTCCAATTCGGACAATGTGCAGCGGTTAACCCAGGTAGATGGGCTGGATAAGGTGTTGGAGCTGGGCGCGGCGGAAATCGGGAAATATAGAGAGCGCGAGAAGGAGAACAGCCGGCGCATGCAGCCGAAAGATGCCAAGCCATCAGTCGAACGGTATAGCCGGTTTGTAGCGGCCCGGCGCAGTGAAGATACGCAAGAACTGGACGACCAGTCTCCCGAATATGCGTCAGAGTCCCCGTACCAAGGTCCAAACCAATATCAGAATGAAGACCACGAGCAAACATCTCCGGGCTGGGCGCCACCGCCGGATAATACTCCACCTCAAAAATTTATTCCAAAGTCGCCGGATAATACTCCACCTCAACAATTTATTCCAAAGTCGCCGGATAATACTCCACCTCAACAATTTATTCCAAAGTCGCCGGATAATACTCCACCACCTCCAGTTTGGCTTTCGCCAAACTCGCCGTCTTGGTCTCCTCCAAATGCAAACATAAACCCAACCATAAATAATCGGTATGTATCTGAGTCGTCATCTGGATCATCTCAGGCCGGCGGCAGCAATATCGAGGAAGGGTCGGACGTGTTGTATCGCGGGTCGGCGAATATGGGATTGTCGCCCGAGTCGCTGTGGAAAGTGCGCAGAATAGGGGACGGATTTATAACAATAGGCAACGACGCGTTTGAAGGGAGCGAAAGCGTGCAGGTCGTTTCCCCCGACGAACTGTTTTTACCGACGCCGGAATTTTATTCGAATTTGGTACAGGCCCAGGCCACACAAATGCCGATGATGCAAATGCCAATGCAAGGACCAGGAGGCGGCGGAATCCACATCAATCCCATTATCAAAATCGTGAATGGCCCGGACCATTCGGTGAATGCCGGGGAAGCGGATAATATCGTACCAGAAAAGTGGGCCGAAAAAAGACCGGCACTATCTCCAGCGTCAGCGTCGATGCCATTGTCGATGCCTGAGGGGCAGAAGAATGAATTGACGGGCGTTGATTTTTCCAAAGGGATACTAATCAACAAGTTAGAGTAGGGTAAAGGGAACCAAGGTTAAGCGCTGGTCAAGTCAGCTTCGCTGACTGACGTGCGCGCATATGCGCTTGTGGTGCATAGCACCACTGCGCTTGTCCCTTTAAGACCCTCCTTTGAGGCTCCGCCTATTCTGAAATTAACAATGCCCTACCGGAGGTTTAAAGGGAGGGGTCGTAGGGGTAAGCGCATTGAGCGGGCACAGCCCGCAAATTGCGCGCATATGCGCTTGTGGTGCATAGCACCACTGCGCTTGAACCGTAGGTTCCCTACAAAATTGAAACACGTTATTGTGGGTCGTAATGAATTAAACAGATATAGTATAATTCATTATTATTGGATATGTCAACCAACATTATTTTAAATCTATTTAAATCCCGCACAAATATCGTCGAGCAGCTCGGGAGCTTGGGATATGATGTGGAGGACTACGAGAACTTCTCGCCCACCGACATCGACAACATGTTTCGCACAAGCCAGCTCGACATGCTATTTACCAACAAAAAGAACGGCCGCAAGATCTACGTGCGCTACGCGCTGGTCAATTCCGTGAATAAATCAATCGCCAACACGATCCACCAAATCTTTAACCTGGAACGAATTTTAACCCCCGACGATACTCTGGCCATCATCCAAGACGAAGAGCCGAACGACTCGCTCGTGGATACGCTCACCAAAACCTATAACCGCAGCAGAATATTCGTCGTGGTCCATAGCATTAAGCGTTTGCAGTTTAACCTGCTGAAGCACTGCAAGGTGCCGCAGTATAACGTTTTGACAGAAGAAGAAAAGGCAACCGTCAAGCGCGATTATTTGGTGCAATCCGACAGCCAGTTCCCCGAAATTTCGCGGTTCGACCCGGTTGCTTTAGCCATTTATCTGAGACCCGGGGAAGTCGTCAAGATTTCCGCGCCCAGCCCGACCGCGTGCCAGACGGTTAGGTACCGCGTGTGTGTATAATCCCGGAACCTACGGTTAAGCGCTTGTCAAGTCAGCGAAGCTGACTGACGTGCGCGCATATGCGCTTGTGGTGCATAGCACCACTGCGCTTGTCCTTGGACGAACCTCCCTTTAGCCTCCGGCGTTAATCTTAATCCATTACACATGGATAACGCCTTCGGCTTCCTTCGGCAGTAAGTATCCGGCAGGTAAGTATATATTATAACATAAACATGGCTACCACCACAATTCCCACCTCTTTTTTGTATCAAAATAAAGCTGCCGGTGTGTGTCAAAATGTCGGCGACACCGGATGCACCGAGAATGCAACTTTAGCGAAAACGTATCAACAGTTGCTCGATGCGCTGTCCTCCCACAAAAGCAAGACGTCCGACATGCAAACTTTATACGGGAGAGAACTGGCTTACACCTTTAATATGGTTTTAGGATGCATTGGCCTGGGGCTGTACATCAAATGGAACAAATAAACCAGGAATAATTTCAAAACCCAACAAAATTGAATTGTTGCATGCGTGCAATACTTCAATCATACTATCAGCTACATAATGCCAGAACCAAGAGACATCAACGCCGTGTATGCCCAAATCGAGGCCGCCATTCCAGACGAGTACGTCGAGCTTAAGCAGGACCTGAAGACCTTTATCGATTCCATCTGGAACCTGGCGCCGGAGGTGTGTCGCGGTCCGTCGGTATATTTGCCTTTTGCAGATATTCTGCTGGAGCATATCCCGACCATACGAGATTTAGACAAAGTAGAGCCCGTGTGGAAATACAACGTCAGAGACATATTTGCAGGAAAGCCGATGAATTGCGCGCGGCCAAATGCATTATCGTAATTTTACATACTATACAACATTTAATTTTCATTATACCGTTTTCGGGTTGTTTAAATATAACCCTCAAATCGTAACTTTGAAACTATATTAATATTATATATAGAATGGGACCTAAAAAGAATACCAAACGCCGCCAAGGTAAAAGACGTTCATCCGGAAGTAGAAGACAACATCAACCGCAAATCATGAGGGGGGGTACGGATGAATATGCATACGATTTTATAATATTTAGGAACCAGAAAAACACCGGTTTAAATAAAATGATTAATATGATGTATATTAGCAAAGGTGAGTATGTTAATGAAGATACAACTGTTACTTCGGGCATTAACCTCGATACTGATGAGGGCAGATCCAATTTGTTTAACACTGACACATCCAAAGTAGAATATTCAATTTTTGCAATTCCTACAAATGCCAGTATAAAACCAAAAAATTTAGTTGGTGGTGAAAACTTCTTTGGTAACAACCAAGTTTATGCAGTATTTAAATCAATGTGTGATACAACCCGAAATCCACAAATAATACAAGTTACAAGTAAGGACCAGTTTTTCGATCTAATTAACAAAAAGAATAATTCTAATTCTACCCCCCCCCCAATCGATCTCAGAGTGTTTCCTGTATAACGAGTCAATGCGTTTGATGCTAATTAGTATAGCATCCCCATATATTGTCAAATCTGATATTTTATTCGTATAAAATATTAATTTTCTCAGTGCTGCTTGCTCGTAGATAATCGCGCAGAAAAAAATGTTATTACGTTCAGTAATCTATTTTGCTTACGCGGATGTAGGTTCCTGGAGAATGTCCGTATAAAGTAAGAAGAACCCTATATGGCACCTATCCCAATCAAGAATCTCCCGGGTCTCCGGGTAACTACCCTCCAAGATGACAACCATACACTCCAACGTTTAGGCACATTAAACGACAGCTATCGCAAGCGTTATGCGACATACACCAACATCGCCGCCATGGTCGTCCTCTTTTTGGTCGGGTTCATCGTCGTCCAAATGGCTGAACCCATGCTACCATCAGTTGTCGGCAGCATATTAATGCTCATATTAGTTGTATTTGTCGGGTACTACATTGCCATATATTTTAGCGAGCTCGGCAGTCGGTCGGCTCTCAATTACGACGAGTTGGACATTCCCACGAAAAATCCGGGGGACAAAGATGAGAAATCGGCAAAATTAAGAGATAATGTGAGCGATTTAATCCCTAATGCTGAGACGTGTATGGACGGAAGCTGCTGCGAAAAGGGTTCTAAATATAATACCGCATTGGGAAAATGTATCCCTCACTGCTACGTACTAGACCAAACCAAACCAGTTTATGAGATTAGTACCGGATTATGTGTTAGTTCTAGCGGCCACTCCGGTTCAGGATACATCAATACACAAGTCGACGGATTTACTTTAGGCGGTTCCATAGACAGTAAATTCCAGACTAGTGGGGAGAAATACGTAGATAAATCCCGCATGTCTCTCCCGATGTCGGCTGTTGGTGGTGCATCTACCGGAGGATTGACTCCGTCGAACGAGGGAGTCGATAAATACAGTTATGTGTAAAGGGAACCAATGTTTAAGCGTATGGGTGCTATGCACCCATAGCGCATATGCGCGCAATAATTCAGCGAAGCTGAATGACGTGCGCTTACCCTTTAAGACCCTCCTTTTAGGCTCCGCCGTCAGGTTGCTTTGTAACATGTGAATGTTAAAGGCGGAGCCTAAGGAGGGTCTTAAAGGGAACCAAGGTTCCCTTTATAATATAGAAGGAGTAATGTCAAATGCAGTTACGGCACAGAATGCTAGTTTGAAGGCCAAAAATGCCGAGTTAGAATCGCAAATCCGCGTGGAAGAGACCAATTATCGCTATACGGCGCAAATGCGCAATACGCTGCGCATAGTCAATAATTTCCTATTGTTTTTCTTTGCATTCATATTCACATTAATACACGTGATGTACGGCGTGCAATACTGGAACGGCGTCCCGCGCAACGAATGGGTCGATTCCATCATGTTGACAGTGTTTTTCTTATACCCATATCTAATTTACTCCATCGAGGCGTACATCTACGGTTTAATCGCGTCATTGACAAAGACATTCTTGGGCACGACCTACATCCCGCCCCTCGACCTGGTAATGGGCAATTTATCCAAATTCGACATGCCGGCGAGTTAGGTTTCGCCTTTATATTGTTTAATAAATAACATAAAGTTCTAAGCTGGGTAGGTTATTGATTATCTACGGCGGGACCCCTTTCTTCTACGAGAGTAGCTACTGGAGCTGCCTCGAGACAACCCGCTCTTGCCCTTGTATCTCAGAGACCGGCCGCTGCCGATGACGTTATTGGCCAGAACCAATGCGGCGGGAACGAGCATCTGATAGCCGCCGCCAGTTTGACCTCTAGGCATTAAGCCGTCAGCACCGCCGTTTTGTTTCATAACGGCATTAGCACCAAACTGCTGCCCGGAAGTCATACCGCCGGTAATGGATGAACCAAATACGTCAGCTCCGCCGAGCATTCTGCTGCTTCTTCTTCTTCTGCGTCCTCTTGAACTGGGTTTTCTGGGCATGATTATTGTATATAATTGCTAAAGATAAAGTTTATACCAGTGAAGATTTAAACCCGCACCCCTTAAGGGGTGCTAGTTTCAAATCGTTACTGATATCTGACCACGAAGATTTTAAAATGTCCCATTTTAAATCTTCGTTGGTTTAAACGCAATATTTGTCTCTGTGGCGGAGCAGTTTTAACAGCAGCACCAGATTGACCAACACTAAAAATATGAGAAACACATTGTAAATGCAGATGAACCACATGTAGATGTAGATTTCATTGTAGATCATTGTGCCTAAAGGTCCCGCCAAACTTTTAATGTACTGTTTCACCTCCTCATTCTTTAAAAACGATATCACGTCCATTTGTCTTTAGCATACAATGCAACCCCGAACAATGAACGTATTCCTGGAGTTAAATGCCCGTGTTTTTAGTGTAGCCTCAAACTAAACCAAATATGTCGGACAAAATCTACGACTTCACCCATCCGTTTTCGTTCGACACCCTCGAACTCGGCGCACCCATCAAAAAGGGGAGCGGATACACCATCCGGTTTAGCATAGACGAACACCCAATCTATTTGCAACCGCCTAAATGCTTTCTCAAATCCGGCTTCACCAAATCCACCGGCAAAACCGCGTACTGCGACCTCCTGTTCGGCATGGAAAACGAGAAATTCCTCAGCTGGGCTGAGCAGATGGAGCGGACCGTCGTAGGCCGAATATACGACCGCCGAACCGAGTGGTTTGACGTGGATGACCCCGATGTGTCGCTCGACGACATCCAATCCTATGTGCAGCCCATCGGAAAACCGTACAAGTCGGGGCGCATGTATTTGGTGCGCGCCACGCTCACCCCCGCCGAGTTGCGCGTGTGGGACGAGCAAGAACGCGCGGTCGAACACGACGATTTGTGCGAGAACATGCGCGTCGTGACCATTTTGGAACTCAAACAGCTCAACTGTAGCGCGACCAGTTTCCAATTTGTGTTTGAACTGAAGCAGATGATGTTGAGTCCGGAGCGCACGACCAACTTTGACCGGTGCCTAATCAAGTCGCCTGAAGTTAAAGAGGCGAAGACTCAAGTGAATGCGCGCAAAGTGGATCCGGAATCAAATGATTCAGATTCATTGGAAATAAAAGAAGATGTTCGAGATTATTTAGGAAAAAAGGAGGATTCCAGTTCGGGAGAGAAAGACATTGCAATCCCAGAAAGTAGAGAAATAGAAAAAGACACCAGAAGAGAACCCGAAAAAGGTCCAGTCAAGGTCAATAAAAAGCCGGTAGTGGAGGAGGTGGAGTTTGATTTAGCCGAATTGGAGGGGGTGGAGACGATACATTTAACGGACCCGAACGAGGTGTATTTTAAGATGTACAAAGAGGCGAGACGTAAAATGAAAGAGGCGAAGATTATTGCGCTGTCGAACTATTTAGAAGCGAAGCGGATTAAAACGACTTATTTAGCGGATTTGCAGATGGACGAGGATGATTCGGGAGACGAACAACATGGGTCCCCTAGGGACATGGATAATGATAAGTAGGGAACCTACAACCCCTTGCCCCGGCATTAATGATGATTATATTTAGCAAGGACCCGACATTTAGGTATTTATGTATGAACCGTATAATTATTTAGCAAAAATACATCCCCACCGGAGGCTGAAGGGAGAACCGACGGTTGGCTTTACCTTTACCCTTTATATAGTATAGACAAACCCAGATGTTTAATTTACGCAAACTTCTATCCAATAAAGAGTTTATCCTCGGCGCCGTAATCGTCATTATCGCCATTGTTCTTTTTTCGTACGACGGCTCGAAGCGCTCATACATGGATGGGTTGGCCGACGGCAGCGTTGCTCCGTATGACACTACATCAAACAATGTCAGTGTTTCACATGCCCAAGAAGTTAGTGGTAGCCAATATATGAATGATTTAGCGCCCAAACAACAACAAAGCGGCAGTCAGAGTTTGTTGCCCAAAGATTCCAATGATGAGTTTTCCGCGCTCAACCCCTCGACGAATTTAGGCGCAATGACCGACTTTCTTCAGGCCGGCCAGCATATTGGCATGAGCAGCAGTATTTTACGCAATGCCAACATGCAGCTCCGCACCGATCCTCACATTGCTGTGCGGGATGTCGGGCCGTGGTTGCAGTCCACGATTGGGTCCGACAGCAATAATCAAACTCCCATTGAAGATGGCGGTGCTAGCACCTATTAAGAAATCCTACGAAAAGCGAAAGGGTGTAAAAGTAATAAATAATTCAATTATTTATTGTTGTATCATCAGGGATTATTTTGACACCCATATTTCTTCCAATACATGATTATCAAGTATAACCGCATTCTGACTAATATCAGGTTTGCATACAACTAACCATTCATCTGGCATGCCGTTAGACTTCACATATTCTATTAATATGCGATTAGTGGTTTGAATAAAATTTGGCTCTGTTTGGGTTGTGTATGTAGTTGGCGTATAGGGTATTTTGTTATAATGTGTATAATCCGGGGCGGGAACATGATATAGATCTTTTGTATTGCTGTCATATTTGAATGTGAGTAGTCCTGTATTCGTGCCGTTGATTTCAACCGGCAATATATCGTATGGTTGATTGACACGAGGCGCATTGATTGCAGTGGAGGATTGAATATTAGATCCATTTATGTTTTGCCCAATAATTGAAGCCTCGCCAGTATTCACACCATTTACAGCCGGCGAATCAATGATTACCTTGTATGGTTGATTGACGCGAGGCGCAACAATAGGTATCGCACTTGTATTTTGTGTGTTCATAAACGGAGAATCAATCCTGACAATTGTTTTATCGACTGCATTTGTAATCACCGGTTCGATATTGGCATGTATATAACTGACAACACCCAATTCGGGAGATACCAGATAATCAGCTTGAGCTTCCATCCAACTCAACCTATCCAACCAAGCTGAATCTGAATCAAACGTGCCCAGAATATTCACATACGCAGGCATTATCCGCAAGCCCATCATGAATTGCATTGAATATAAAAACGCATCATTCATATTCACAATTCCCACATTATCAATGTTTATCTGTGGAGAACTTACACTTGAATATTCTGTATTCAACGTATCAAACTTAGGACCATCATAATCCACTGAATTTGTTATTTGTGCATTTATTACAGGCGCGTTGATACCGCTATTGCGTGAAATTACCTCGGGAGAAGACACATCTATCAAATTCAAGTCTTGCGGCATTATGGCAGGTGATTGAATTTCACTTATTTGTTTTCCAACCGCATCAATGTGTGGTTCATCAACCGAAACTTGCGATATGTGTTTCAGCGATATTTCAGACAACCAGTTTTGGTCGATGGTTATTGATTGATTAATATTGTAAAATGCTTGTAGAGTTTGCATGCCAGACAAAAATGTCAATGCACCGATATGCGGGTCCATCATTGAAACGTAATCCACATTTTTCGCGAATAATTCAGGGGATTGAAGATTCAAGTACCGTGAATTTACGGCATCAATATTTGGACCCACAACTTCATTCGCACGCCGCTGTTGATTCACAATCACATTGGGTATTTCTATTTCCGCACGTTCCAACTTCACTCCATCCATTTCAGGAGATGTGACCGGCACTATTCCGAGATTCAACGGTGTAACGATGTTTTCCATATCGATTTCCACCAATTGAGTGGGCTCTCCATCAATAATCGGCGCACTAATAGGTGCAAGTGATGATGGTTGTAGAGAAATCTTATCTAACCATGCTTGGTCCGCATCAATAGCATCGTTAATATTAAAATACGCCGGAATTGCATTCAGTGATCCAATAACCGTTAATGCTTTATAATGCGCTTCCATTAAAGACACAAAATCCACATTTTTTGCCAACAATTCGGGAGGGATAATAGATGCACTGCTGAAATTTACGGCATCAATGTTTGGACCCACAACTTCATTAGTATGTAATTGATTCACACCTATATTGGCTTCTATTTCCGCACGCTCCAAATTCACTCCATCCATTCCAGGAGATGTGACCGGAACTATTTCGAGATTCAACGGTGTGACAATGTTTTCCATATCTATTTCCACCAATTGCGTGGGCTCTCCATCAATAACCGGCGCACTAATAGGTATTCTATGCAACGGCTGTAGCGAAATATTATCTAACCATGCTTGGTCAGCAACAATAGCATCGTTAATATTAAAATACGCCGGAATTGCATTCAGTGATCCAAT
>Ga0114978_10002556_pt1 | contig 14985 bp, 32 predicted proteins | sample S_140212_EF_Meta_FD_87027 | JGI IMG/M metagenome (GOLD analysis project Ga0114978, IMG submission 87027) | Freshwater microbial communities from Lake Simoncouche, Canada to study carbon cycling - S_140212_EF_MetaG | ecosystem: Environmental > Aquatic > Freshwater > Lake | place: Lake... | reverse complement strand
TGTTAGCAAGGAAGGAAGAACTGGACAGAAAGAAGGCATTGGCATGGCAACGAAAACAGGCTATAAACCGAATCCAAAACAGGATGCTAATCGGGGGGGTAACTATCATAATGATCTTGTGGACGTGGGTAATGATTCTAACGATGATTCCTTCTACGTCATTGTGATTGTGATCTTGCTTTGTCTGGTCTTGTTTTTTATGCCAGTTTTAATGTGGATGTATATGGACATACGGCAAACTGAAATCAAGGTTCAAAAGTTAGTCAAGAAATTGGAGAGTAAATAATGGATTGGTTAAAAAGTATTGCTCCTACAATTGCCACGGCATTAGGTGGCCCATTAGCAGGATTGGCGGTCAACGCTGTTTCATCTGCTTTAGGCATTGATCCTGAAAAAGTACAAGAAACCATTGCATCAGGAAAACTTAGCGCAGATCAAATAGCATCCATTCAACAAGCAGAATTGGGTTTAAAAGCAAGGGCACAGGAATTAGGTTTAGACTTTGCTAAATTGGCTGTAGACGATAGAAAGTCAGCTAGAGAACTACAAGCCACAACCCGCAGTTTTATTCCCCCAGCTCTTGCTATTCTTGTTACATTAGGGTTTTTTGGTATCCTAATAGGAATGATGTTAGAGACGTTTAAAACAAACGATGCGCTGATGTTGATGCTTGGGTCACTAGGGACTGCATGGACGGGCATCATTGCCTTTTATTTCGGTTCATCAGCTGGGTCACAAGCTAAAGACGATTTGTTACACAAAAGCTCACCCACAAAATGAATTTATCCCCAAATTTTACTCTTGAAGAGTTAACACATACCGATCACAGGGAATTTACAAATGAACCTAATGACGTTGAAACAGCAAATTTATTCCGTCTTGCAGACTTTTTGGAACAAGTTAAAGAATTATTGGGGGGCAAGCCAATCATGGTTAACAGCGCGTTTCGTAGCAAGCAAGTCAATGATGCTGTGGGAAGCAAAGATTCCAGCGCACATCGTTTTGGCAATGCTTGCGATATCCGTGTGCCTGGCCTTACTCCTGATGAGGTCGTTAAACTGGTTATAGCCTCAAATTTACAATATGACCAAGTAATAAGAGAGTTTGACCGTTGGACACACATTGCAATACCCAAAGAAGGCGAAAATCCTAGACGGCAAGCACTTATAATCGACAAGCAAGGCACAAGAGTTTATTCTTAAAAGGACATATCATGGCTAATGTTTTGCAAATTCACCATGTAATTTGACTCTAGCTTCCATACAAATTTCTTTAGCTTTTTCAAAAGATTCATAACAACCAAAGTTGTATTTTTTCTTTTGGTAATTTAATGCAACACGCCAACGTTTATTTTGTTTATGCCAAGTTACTCCTTTACATCCAGATGTATTGTTGTAACTAATCTTGTTGCTTAAATTTTCAGAAAATGTACAAAGTCTTAAATTATCTTTTGTATTATCTAATTTGTTTCTGTTTTTGTGGTCAATAATGTATGGTTTCTCAGGAAAAACACCATAATATAAGGCATAAACAATTTTATGAACTAATTCAATTTTTTTACCAAATTTGCAAACAAGATAACCATGATTGCCATATGTTCCAACAATTTGGCCATGTTTTCTTCTAGCAGTTGATTGACCAATAAATACAAGACTTCCATCAGGATTTACTTTAAAATTATCTTTAGCATATTGAACTTTATTCATAATTGAATTTTAATTGAAAGGAATAAATATGGCAACCCATTTTACATTCACAAAAGGTGAAAAGAGAAAAGACAACGATACACATTATGTTGTCAAAAAAGAATTTCAAAAAGAGCGTGAGCACGTTATGGCGCTCGAAAAAGAATTGAAAGCCCACGAAAAGACCGACATTACCCACGCACATCCTAGACATAGCCCAAGCGCAACGGCAAATCAGCCTACAGCAGGCATTCCAGCATTACGCAAGGGGTAAGTACCTTTTGAGGTAAAGATCGGTCACAGGTACACCGTGTGGCCATTGATCGGTGAGTAAAAGGTAATGTAGCGTTTTTAGATGAGCATTAAGCCATAGCGCTTGTCGTTCTTCTTTAGACAATTTATTACCGGTATCAATTTCAGTATGGCACGCCTGGCAAAGTGCAGCCACATAGTTATCGCTTGCTTTGATGCCACGGCCTTTCCCGCCATGCCAATTAGAATGTGCGGCTTGCGACAGATAGTGGCCACAATTCTGGCAGTTTAGACTTGCGACTACTTCCAATAACCGTTTCGAGCGTACATATTGTGTTTTCAAGTATGACTTCACGGGTGCTGTATCTGTGGTCTTGGGAACAGCTGTATCGTCTTCTTTTTGTATCATCGTCATTGTGTCTAGTTTCTAAAATCTTACCATTCCTACCACATACAGGACATTTCATTCGTGTGACCTTATTGCTAAACGTTCTGATGCTTCACGTGTGCGCCAAATCTGAATTTGCAGATCGGATGCTTGAAGTTGATATTTCAAAGTTTCTTCTTCTTTGACCGCCAACATTAATTCATCAATCAGCAAAACGTAATCAGGGTTTGCGAGGGCATCACGTTCTTGCGCGGCCACTTGGTTTACCCCATCAACAAATGCTTGTTTCATCAATATGGCCTTGGCGGTCTTTAGTTTTAATTCAATGCCAATCCTGCTAGATTTGGCCTGGGCATAGTTTGATGCAAAGTTACCAATAAACTCCGCGTGTTTTTCAGGACTCATATAAACCCAATCAAAAAAATATCTACTGGAATTGCATTGTGTACAGGGTGCGGATCGTCTATTTCACCCAATTGATGTGTATCTAGCCACAAGGCAAAGCCATCGATCACCCATTCGTTAAATTCATTTAAAACTAAAAATTTACTTATTTCTTGTTTTTTCATTTTTTCTCCTTTTGCGCCATCCTATTGCGATAAACATTCCACCATTGCCCATAATAAAAGCCCCAATATAGAAACTAAACAAATCAACCCAAACAAAGCTAACACCATAAAGATCGTACTCATTCTGATTCCTTTATCAACACTTCAACAAATGGTTCACCATAGACTTTTGTGCAATGCAAACTAACAATCTGGCCATCATCTTCATAAACAACTTTATTCATGCCATCCAACACAGATTTGCACAGATTATCCAAATCCTTTTTTATAGGCCGTTCTAAGCCACTTAAACAAGCCTCTGTGCGCTTTTTAGAGTATGACTTAGGGATAGGTATCGAAAAGTATAAATAAGCCTCTAAGGCCGTTTTAAGAGGTTCTGATGCACCCATAGCTTGTTTAGCAAAAAATGTTATTAATCCTTCATAAGTTTTGGTTTTGGCATCTGTGTAAGTTTTAACAAATCCATCAGTTTTAGAAAACCGTGGTCTTCCTTTGGGGTGTGGGTTGCCATCAACTTTAAATGTTATTTGCATCATATTTTATTTTTAATAATCCTGAGTTTTGCTTTAACTTCATCAGGCATCGATGTTAACGTTTTAGCATCTTCATCCAACTTTATCAAAACTGGATCGCGATCAAAAGTGCTAGGCACAGTTTGGTGGATAACATCAACCTTTGTTAACATCCATTCTGCTTTAAAGGTTGTCCAGCCGCGCACACAACATTCTTTCAATGCGTCTTCTAATGTTAACTTTGCTTTGTCAGCTTCAACCTGGATGGCGGCAAGCAATGTATCCGTTAACGGTTTGCGTTTTGCTTTTAGGATTTTTTCAAAATCACTATATATATGGTTATTGGTTATTGGTTCTTGGTTATTGGTTGCTATTGGGGTGGCATTGGGGTGGCTATGGGGTGGCCATAGGGTGGCTATAGGGGGGCTATTCCAACGTTTAGCCGCACCTCTTTTACCGGCATCACTTAATTCACGGTACTTGGCTATTTCACCATCAGCGCGTGGATTTATATAACCGTCTGGCGTATCGTCAAAGAATTCATTTAGAACAGATAAAACATCTTGTTCATAGTCAAGCATCCCAATTTGGCGTGCAATTATGCGCTGTTTAATGGGTGCTTCATGTAAATAATAATGGTCAAGTAACCGCCGAAAAGCTATGTCTTCAATAATGGTTAAGTGATGGGTATGGGATTTGTAATCCCCAATATGGAAATTGTAGTAGTGCATACAACCTTACGTTCTTGGTTAACGTTACGAAAGAAACTATGGCAGGACGGTAACGAATCGTCTTTTCGGGAGCTACCCTAGCCTAGTTTGAAAAAATTATATCAGCAATTAATAAACCATTCAGGATGCAATAGTTGCAATTGCCAAATGCGTGCCTGGGGGATTACTTTCCATCGACAAACGGCAACCCTTGAGATACCAAGTATCTTGGCCAACTTGTTTTGGTTACCAGCTAGTGCTATTGCTTGTTCTTTAGTCATGTTCTATATGTTAACAGTTATTAACCTAAATACAACACATTTAAATAAATACAACATATTAGGGAATGTACCTAGTAAATAATTGTTGACCTGTTGTTAATTTAGATTAACAATACACCCATGCCCCAAACAAATCGTTATAGGGTCTTTTAAGGAAATCAAAATGCAAACGTTTTCTCACACACGTAAAACACCAATTATTGTGTTAACAACTAAAGCTAATTTTAATTTAGTCCAAGTTGGCGGCGGTAATTTATCAACATTACGTGAAGACTTTTACGATCAAGCAGTTGGTGCATATACACCACGCCCCCCCCAAATTGTTTCTGCCTACGATATAGCTTTGTCAGGTGGCGAACCTTATTCTCTTTGGGTCTAATGACTAAACAACAAGCCAACCTAATCTTAGATGAGGTCAAGGTTGGCATACTTCACCCCCCACACATAATCAATCAAGCACTAATCACCACAGGAGATTTAAAACCATGAGATACCCACGCACATTAAACGAAGCATTCCCCCATACGGTGGAATATGGTGCATCCATTACCAAGTTTTACCGCAAGCGCACAGCTGTAGACATTGCAATGACGATTGTCAGCATTGCAGGCGTTGTTGTACTTTTGTTAGATTTATTTATTTGGAGACCATAAATGAGCAGATTTGAAGACATTGAACACGATTGCCAAGACGCAATTGTCAGACAAGGCCAAAAGACCAATTACGCATTTGAAAGTGGTTACTACAAAGCACAGACCCAAATACTCTGTAGAGAAGTAGAGTTTTTACAGCAAGAGTTGGAATCCACAATTCAGCAAGTTAAAGATGTTTTAAAGGATATGGCATGAAAGAAATAGCAACAGCCTTGGTTAAGGCACAAAAGGCGTTCAATCCTGCGTTAAAGCAGTCTGTGAACCCACATTTTAAAAGTCGATACGTTGACCTTGCTGGATGCGTTGAGGCGGTTATAGACGCTTTAAACGACAATGGCATTTATCTATTGCAAAAGACGTTTGAGTGCGACAACGGCATTATTTTAGAGACCATTTTTATCCACGAAAGCGGAGAATCACTTCAATGTGGTTTATTGCACTTTCCAGCGGTCAAACACGATCCACAGGGTTACGCTAGTGCGTTGACCTATGCTAGAAGATACAGTTTGATGGCGGCCTGCGGTATAGCGCCTGAAGACGATGATGGCAATGCGGCAGTTAAAAAAGAACCCAAAGAATTGCCTACAAAAAGCCATGTAGAACCTGAAAAACTGGGATTGTTGATTGACAAAATGCGTGAGGCCGAGAACGAGGAGCAGTTAAAGGCTAGTTACAGGATTGCTTACCAGGCGTGCCATAGCGAGAAACAATGGCAAGATTTGGTGGCCAAGGTCAAAGATGAATTGAGGGCGTTATTAAATGGATGATTTGCCATGCCCAGTTTGCCCATTGGGTGAACTAGAGTTAACAGAGACCCGCAGACATTTGCATTGTGCAATCTGCGGACATTATGAATTAATTGAGGATGATTACGATGACTGATGAACAGAAACAATTGTGTTTTGAATTATTAGTAAGTTATAACGAAATTGGTTTTAATTATGCACAATTTTATTTTAGGAAAAATAAAGAATTGCAATTGCAAAACAAACATTTAAAAGAACAAATTACAGAGTTAATTGAACAAAGCAAAGAAATGGTAGATTTTCTTCGTGATCTTATAAAAGAGGAAACAAAATGATTGAACAACGCACAGATGAATGGTTTGCCCAACGTTTGGGTAAGGTTACGGCTAGTCGAGTTGGGGACGTAATAGCCAAGACCAAGACAGGCCCAAGCGCAAGTAGGGACAACTACGCCACTCAGCTGGTGCTAGAACGCCTGACAAACGCCAAGGGTGAGTTTTTTTCAAGTACAGCAATGCAATGGGGCACAGATACAGAACCAATGGCACGGCAAGCGTATGAACTTAAATGTGGCGTATTTGTGGATGAGGTGGGATTTATTGACCATCCAACGATAGACATGAGTGGCGCAAGCCCTGACGGATTGGTGGATAAGAACGGTTTGGTAGAAATCAAGTGCCCAGAGTCTAAAACCCACATGGAATATTTACTTAGTGGCAAACCGCCTCCTAAATATATTCCGCAGATGATGTGGCAAATGGCCTGTACCGGCAGAAGTTGGTGCGATTTTGTGAGTTTTGACCCAAGATTCCCAACAAATTTACAGATTTTTGTAATCAAGGTTGAATACGATCCCACTTATGTGCGGATGTTAGAACTAGAAATTACACAATTTTTAGATGAAGTTAGTAAAAAAGTAGAACTATTAAGGAAATTTAATGTCTAAGTTACTTAAAGAAATCAGCGTTATCACAGGTTCATATACCAATGCCGAGGGCATGAAAAAGAATCGGTACACAAGGATTGGATCGATTATTGACACATCCAATGGGCCAATGCTTAAACTTGATTGCGTGCCTTTAAAAGAAGGCGGTTGGGATGGTTGGGGTTATTTGAACGATCCAAAACCAAGGGATGAAATGCCACAGAAAAGGGCATTAAGAGGTAATTTTGATAATATGGCAGACGATATTCCGTTTTGATCATGCAACCATTTCAAGTTAGACAAGCCGAGTTTGACAAATGGCACAAAGATAATCCAGTAATTTGGAAGTATTTTGAACGGTTTAGCTTGGAAGCGGTGGCCAAGAACCGTAAAAAGATTAGCCATTGGTTGATTATCAACAGGATCAGATGGGAGGTTTACGTCTTAACTACAGGAGAAGACTTTAAGATCAGCAATGACTTTATAGCTTTTTATGCAAGGTTATGGCGTAAACACTACCCAGAGCACAAAGAATTGTTTAACATCAAAAAAATGATAGGAGAACCTTGGCAAGAAGAATTTATGATATAGTGTAACGGCTACATAAGTAGTGTTTTTTGCAAAGAAACTAAAGGATATATCATGGGTTATTCAAACATGGAGAAAATGCCAAAAGGCGTAACAGCATCTGACCGCACAGGTGAGAAGAAAGTTGGCGCATCAATGGTAGACAAAGAAGTTATGCGTCCAGGCGCATCTGGTGAGAAGATTCCAAAAGGCGCATTGTCTAGCGACACAACTGGCGAACGTAAAATGCCAATTAGCGGTGGCGTAGGCATGGGCAAGATGGACGGCATGGGTTCAAGGGATAGCTCACACATGGGCAAGCATGATGGAAGAATGGGCGAGATGAAGGGTGGCAGTTCAGAAAAGAGCTGTTACGAACACACGCGGTCAGAATATAAGTAAAGCGAAATGCCCCCAAGGGACAACAAGGGGGCACTTCTAACCTAAACCACAATGGGAGTTGTGAATTATGGCTAAAGAGAATTGTAATACCTGTAGGCACTTTCTTGATATGAACCAGACTGTTGGCGTTTGCAGACGGTATCCACATTATCAGAATCGTAGTCCTAACGAGATTTGCGGCGAATTTGCAGAGAAAGCCATTTTGCCCCCAGTTGTTGGGGGTGTTTTTTCTATGATGAACTTACCTGTTGTTGACATTCCACAGGTCAGCAAGAAAAAGGGAAGGCCACGCAAAAATGATTAAGCCACTTAGAGACAAAATATTTGTCAGACCCGAAAAACGCATTAAATCAGAGTTGTGGATACAAACCGCAGAAGTTGACACGGTTGGTTACATCACAGCCGTAGGTGACAATGCCGCCGAAGAAGGGCTAAAAGTAGGCGATAAGGTATATTTTGGTACATTGGCTAAAGATTACAAAAACGAATACTTAAAGTATACTAACTTTAAGAACAACGATGAAAACCTCATTGTTATGTCATGGCAAGATGTTTGTTTTGTTGAGGAGATTGAATAATGGCAACTGGACTTTACGCAAATATTCACAAAAAACAGGAACGTATCAAGCAAGAAAAGGCAGAGGGCAAGCCAGTAGAACGAATGAGAACGCCTGGCACCAAAGGCGCACCTACAGCTGCTGCTTTCAAACAATCTGCAAAGACGGCTAAGAAATGAGAAAGCACGACAAACCCATCGAGCACAAAACGGTTGGCAAGGGTAAGACTTACAACCCAACAGATCAAGGTGCTGGGATGACCGCCAAAGGGCGTGCGGAATATAACGCTAAGAACAATGCAAACTTAAAGCCGCCTGCGCCAAATCCCAAGACCAAGAAGGATGAAGGGCGTAAAGCTAGTTTTTGTGCCCGCATGGAAGGTGTAGTAAAGAACGCCAAAGGCCCAGCTGAACGGGCTAAAGCATCACTTAAGAACTGGAACTGTTAATGCCACTTATCAAATCAACATCACCCAAAGCATTTAAAGAGAACATCAAGACTGAGATGAAAGCGGGCAAGCCAGTAAAGCAAGCCGTGGCCATCGCCTATGCTGAAAAACGTGAGGCGGCCAAAGCCAAGGCTAAAAAGAAATAATGCCAACAATAGCCGACATTTATAGCGCAATCGGTTCTTTGAAGCGTAAGGGGTCAGATTTTATCCAAAACCCTGTATTAGGCGCACAACAGATGGTTGGGAACGCTAACGACCAGGCTAGGGCATTAAACCAGTTAACGGCAGAATCAGCGCAAGAAGGGTTATCTTATGGCCCTAAAACACAACAATTAGGGTCACAATTAGCTGGATCATACAATCCTGTAGGAATGACAGTTTTGAAAGGATTACCTAAAGATTACCATGCGTTTGGGCCTTTAGTTAATGAAGCGTATGAGGCTTACAAAGTTAACCCTGGTAAAGAAACTGGTGAACGTTATAAAGCATTAATGCAAGCTAGAGACAATGCACCTTTAAATAATCCAAATAAAGTTAAATCAACTTATGTTGAACCTGTTGAAGAATCATATAAAGGACAACATGAAGCTCCAATGCGAGATAGTGGTAAACCCTTACATAATTTAACTGATGTTTATCCTGAAGATTTTTATTCTTTTGATGCACCAAGACTTTATGGTCATGGAATAAATGAAAACAGAGATGCACGAATTATTCGACAAATTCAATCGTTAAAAGGTAGGCCTGATCGACCTGTAGCAATTTATAGAGCTATTCCTAAAGATGCGCCAAAAAACTCAAAAATAAATCAAGGTGATTGGGTTACTACAGACAGAGAATATGCTATTGAACATGGTTTGGGTGCATTGGAAGGTAATTACAAAATTATCAAACAACAAGCCAAAGCACGTGATTTATTTACAAATGGTGATTCTATTTATGAAATGGGTTACGACCCACAACCGTATACGCCGAGATCACAAAGATGACTGAAGAACTAAAACCAGTTGGCCGTCCATCACTATACGATCCTGCTTATTGCGATAAGGTAGTGGAATTGGGCGCATTGGGCAAAAGTGTAGAACAAATTAGCTCAAATTTGGGTGTGTCATGTAGAGTTTTGTATGATTGGCGTGACCGTTATCCTGAATTTCTGCGTGCCTTGGAAGAAGCTAAGGAAGCTGAACAGACATGGTGGGAAGAACAAGCACAAGCTTATATGCTAGAACACAAAGATGGGCCTAAGTTAAACGCTAGTATTTGGTCTAGATCGATGGCCGCAAGGTTTCCAAAGAAATATAGGGAAAGCGTTAAACAAGAGATTACAGGCGAGAACGGTGCGCCATTGTTAACGGCCATTCAAGTATCGTTTGTAACACCTAAAGATGTTGGCGAAGCGGCTTAGCCCCGTGGGATGAAGATATTAAAGAGTGTTGTTCACCTGACCCTGCTACATGGGAGCGCCAACAATGCAAGCTAAGGTAGAGTTCCCACTTAAACTGCAATGCTTATTTAAGCCTGCAAGGTACAAAGTATTGTGGGGTGGACGTGGTGGGGCTAAGTCTTGGGGGATTGCTAGGGCATTGCTGATCACAGGTTCTAGCAAGCCAATCAGGGTTTTATGCGCTAGGGAATTCCAAACCTCAATCAAAGACTCAGTACACAAATTATTGTGCGATCAGATTGTGGCCATGAACTTGGTTGAGTTTTACGAGATAACAGACAGGACGATCAGGGGCAAGAACGGCACGGAGTTTAACTTTGTTGGCCTAAAGAACAATGTTGCTAATGTAAAAAGCTATGAAGGCGTAGATGTGTGTTGGGTCGAGGAGGCGCAAAGTGTATCTAAACGATCCTGGGATGTGTTGATACCAACTATTCGTAAAGAAAACTCAGAAATATGGGTTTCATTCAATCCCGAACTAGAAACAGATGAGACTTACCAACGGTTTATCATTCACCAGCCGACCAATGCAGTAGTGCAAAAGATCAATTGGAACGACAATCCGTGGTTTCCTGAAACATTGAGAATAGAAAAAGACACGTTAAAGATGCGCGACATTGAGGCGTATAACAGCGTTTGGGAGGGAATCTGTAGGATTACTGTAGATGGGGCTATATTTAGCAAAGAAATGCAGATGGCCGAGATTAACAACCAAATTCAAAATGTGCCATACGATCCTATCAAGCCGGTGTTTACCGTATGGGATTTGGGATGGGCAGATGCCACGGCCATTTGGTTTGTGCAGTTTATTGGCATGGAAATCAGGGTTATCAGGTATTTAGAAGATAGTCAAAAGACCATTAGCTATTATTTAGCAGAGTTACAAAAGTTCGGTTATGTGTACGATACCCATTATTTACCCCATGATGCGGCATCACACAATCTAGGAACAGGTAAAAGCATAGAGGAAATTGTCAGGGCTACGGGTATGCGGGTACAAATCCTAGATCGAGTGCCGGTGGTTGATTCAATCAATGCTGCAAGAACGATATTTCCAAGGTGTTATTTTGATCGTATAAACACGGCAGATGGGCTACAATGTCTCAGACATTACCGATATGATGTTGACCCAGATACCAAACAATTTAGTAGAATGCCATTACACGATCAATATTCTCATGGGGCAGATGCGTTTAGGATGTTGGGTTTAATGGTTCAAGAGCCTAGAAAACCTGTTAAAAGAAAGCCCCAAATGGATATTCCTGTAGGTTGGATGGGCTAATAAAGGATTAACATGGATGAATTCGACCCACGCATCACGGATGCTAAACAATTCCTTAAATTGGCCAATGATGCTGATACAAACAATCGTGTCGAAGCATTAGAAGACTTAAAGTTTGCAGCTGGTGACCAATGGCCAGTTGAAATACAGAACAATCGTACTTTAGAAGCTAGACCGTGCCTGACCATCAACAAGATTGATGCTTATGTACGCCAGGTAACAAACCAACAGCGCCAACAACGCCCACGCATCAAAGTTCACGGCATGAACAGCCAATCCGATGCCAAGGTTGCCGAGGTGCTTACGGGCATTTGCAGGCACATCGAGGTCAATTCAGATGCTGACCACGCATACGATAACGCTTTCAACTATGCGGTTAGGTGCGGGTTTGGCTATTGGAGGGTTAAAACGGACTATGTGCGTGAAGACTCGTTTGACCAAGAAATCTACATTGAACCCATTCATAACCCATTTACTGTTTACTTTGATCCTAACAGCACATTGCCTGATGGATCAGATGCTGAGAAATGCTTGGTTACTCAGGTAGTTAGCAAGAAGATATTTGAGAAAATGTACCCAGATGCTGACACAGGTGTAGGTTTTAGTCAGCGTGGCACAGGAGATAGCAATTCAGAATGGATAATGAAAGAAGACATTAGGATTGCTGAATACTGGTATACCGAGCGTAAAAACGATAAATTGTGCCTGTTAAGCGATGGCAGTAGCAAATTCCGTAGTGATCTACCAAGTGACGGAGAACTGTTAAGCCGAGGTTTGGTGATCATTGATGAGCGCCCAACGTTGAAAAAACAGATCAAGATGATCAAGTGTACGGCCATTGAGGTGCTAGAAGAAGGCGATTGGGCATCTAAATACATACCGATTATTCCTGTATATGGCGAAGAATTTGTTATTGATAACAAACGCAAAAAGTACGGTTTGGTGCGTATGGCCAAAGACCCACAAAGAATGTACAACTTCTGGAAAACGTCATTAACTGAAAGCATAGCTTTAGCACCCAAGGCTAAATGGTTATTGGCAGAAGGCCAAGATGAGGGGCATGAGAACGAATGGGCACAGGCCAATATCAAGGCCATGCCGGTGCTTAGATACAAGCAAAAAGATATTGAGGGTGTAATGGCGCCAACGCCTACACGCATCCAACCTGAAGCACCACCAGCGGGCATTATTGCCGCAGCAGATGGAATTAACGCTGATATGCAAGCTGTTTTAGGTATATTTGATCCAAATCAAATGGCCACAGGCAACATTAGTGGTAAGGCATTAAATGGCCAACAGCAACAGATTGACCTTACAAACTTCCATTACTACGATAATTTAACCCGATCGATCAAACATACAGCACGAATTATTCTTGATTTAGTGCCAAAGATTTACGATCAAGCAAGGGTGATGAGAATCATTGGGGACGATGGCAAACCTGATTTGGTTGAAATCAACAAGATGCAACAAGATGAGCAGGGCATCCAAAAGATACTAAATGATGTGACTGTGGGCGAGTACGATGTGGTAATGGATACAGGACCAGGCTACAACAGCAAGCGTATTGAAGCGGTTAACAGCATGATGCCAATGTTATCAGCCGATCCAAACTTAATGAGCGTAGCTGGGGACTTGATTTTTAGAAACATGGACTTTCCTGGCGCTGACACTATTGCGGACAGATTGGCGGCAGCCAACCCATTGGCACAGATTGATGATAAATCACCCATACCGCCCCAAGTTCAAATGCAACTGGCGCAGTCTAAGCAACAGATTCAACAGCTACAGCAAGAACTACAAGGTATGCAATTGATGCTAAAAAATCGTAGCGATGTTGAGCAGATGAAACAAGATGCCGAGACTAAGCGTGTCCTGATTAAAGAAACCAATAGGGCGCATGAGATTGAACTAAGTGACCAAAAACACCATCGTGATATGGTTTTGCGTACAGATACGATGGCGCATGACACGGTGATCAAAACCCAAACGCAACTAGAAATTGAACGTATTAAGGCAGAATTAGCGGTTTATTTAAGCCAATTGGACAGATTGAGCGAGAAAGCAGCCACGGTTGAAGCCATTGAGCGTGCTATTTGACAAACTAAAGAATTCGTGTAAGCATTACACAAACCTTACCGATTAGGTAAATCGGGTTAATTCTTAGGGTGACCTATGTCTGAAAAAGAAGCAGGAAATGTCCTGACAAGTGAGAACAGCGCCGAATTTTATGCTAATAAACTGAATTTAGCTGATCAAAACGATGATGTGGCGGTTGATGCCGAGCCATCAAAAGAATCTGATCAGAGTGAACCAGATGCAGAAACAGGCAAAACTACTGAGGAGCGTAAGCAAAATCCCAAGTTAGAGAAACGGTTTTCTGAACTGACAAAACAACGTGAACAGGCCAAAGCAGAAGCGCAAGCAGAACGCCAAAGGAGTGAAGCGTTAGAGACAAGGTTACGAGTTTTAGAACAACAGGCTATACCCATAAAGGTACAGAGCGTTGACGAAGAACCCCAACCTGGCCAATTCCAAGATGCGTTTGAGTACGCAAAGGCATTGGCGCAGTATTCAACAGAAACAGCTTTAAAGGAACGTGATCAGCAAGATGCAAACAAAAAAGCTAATGAGGAAATGCAAAAGACCTTACAGTCTTGGAACACCAAATTAGAAAAAGTTAAAGCAGATATACCTGATTACGATGACATTGTGTCTACTGCTAACGTGGTAGTGAGTGACGATATTCGAGATTCAATATTAGAAAGCGATGTAGGCCCAAGAATCCTATATCACCTAGCAGAGGATTTAGAGTTTGCACAAAAACTTGCACAAATGCCTACCCGAAAAGCGTTGATTGAAATAGGAAAACTTGAAAAGCTATACGAAAGGACTGAAGCTAAAGCAGAGCCAGTAGTAAAAAGCAGAGCCCCTGCGCCAATTCGTCCACTCAAAGCGGCGGGTGGTGTTGCTGATATTCCCATCAATTCAAGTGGTGAATTTCACGGCACTTATCAATCGTGGAAAGAAGCGAGGCGTGCGGGCAAAATCCGTTAATTTTTAATCAAAGGAAAAGATCATGGCAAATAATTTGCTAACGATATCCAAGATCACCAACGAAGCGTTGATGGTATTGGAAAATGAACTGACATTTACTTCAGAAGTAGACCGTAACTACGATGACCAATTTGCGGTTGTTGGTGCAAAGATTGGTAACACAGTCAATGTCCGCAGACCAGGTAGGTTCATCGGTACAACAGGCCCAGCGCTGAATGTTGAAGACTTTAATGAATCATCCGTACCTGTAACCTTAAGTACTCAATTTCACGTTGATACTCAATTTACAACGGCCGATCTTGCATTATCTTTAGATATGTTTAGTGACCGCGTGTTAAAGCCTGCTGTTGCCGCTATTGCTAACAAAATTGACCGTGATGGTTTGGTTATGGCCAAAAACAACACGGCTAACATTGTTGGAACAGCTGGTACACCTCCTACAGGTTTGATTACATACTTGACTGCCGCGGCATATTTGGACGCTGAAGGCGCACCACGTGACGGT
>Ga0114978_10002555_pt1 | contig 14986 bp, 12 predicted proteins | sample S_140212_EF_Meta_FD_87027 | JGI IMG/M metagenome (GOLD analysis project Ga0114978, IMG submission 87027) | Freshwater microbial communities from Lake Simoncouche, Canada to study carbon cycling - S_140212_EF_MetaG | ecosystem: Environmental > Aquatic > Freshwater > Lake | place: Lake... | reverse complement strand
GTATTAAGATGGGAATTGATATAATGCACCAACATAAACTACACATCCTTAAAAGCAGTGTTAATATTGTTAGAGAGTTTAGTGAGTATGTGTGGACAGTAAATAAGAATGGTGACTTTGAAAACATACCTGTTGATTACTCTAACCACGCAATAGATGCAATTCGTTATGTGTGTATGGAACAATTAAATCAAAAGAAAATCAATGCAGGAAGATATGCAATTACAATCGGACAATACAAATACTAATAAAGATAGGACATGGGATAGAGATGAGATAGCAGAACTAATACAATATGCTAAACATCTACAACAAGAGAATGAGGACTTACAGGCAAAGATGATAATGATGAATGCCAAATTAGGTAATGAGGAAAGTAAAGTGAAACAACTACAAATGTTAATTAAACAACTAACACAATATACAGCATGATAAAAGAAATAGAATTAAGTATACCTACCGATTGGAGTGGTATAACCCTAAAGAAGTATTTAGTATTACAACAAGACTTAAAGAGTTATGAAGATGACGAAGAAGCAATGGTTGCGTTAATGATGTCTCACTTATGTGGATTAGATGCAGAATACTTACACTCTATACCTGTTGACACATACAATCAAATTAGAGAAACACTAACTGCATTCATATCACAGACAGAACATCCCTTGCAGAAAATAATTAAGATAGATGGTAAGGAGTATGGATTTGAACCTAACTTATCTCAACTATCTTATGGTGCTTACTTAGACATCAGCAAATACCAAACGATGACTATTGATGATAATTGGGCAAGTATAATGTCAATCCTTTATAGACCTGTATTAGAAAAGAAAAGTGACATGTATCATATAGCACCTTACACAGGCAAAATAGATAGTGAAAAGTTTTTAACATTAGGAATGGATATACACTTTGGTGCACTCTTTTTTTTTGTCAATTTATCAATGGACTTACTGAACGCTATCCTGAACTCTTTGAAGGTGGAGGGGATACCACCCAACATCAAGTCAATTTTGGAAAAAAGTGGGGAGGTTACTCATCGCTTGCTGAACTTGCAAACGGAGATGTCTTAAAGTTTGACGAAATCACAGAACTTACATTAGAGAAGTGTTTATTGTATCTATCTTATAAATCGGATAAGGCTACATTAGAAAACATATTACATAGAGAGTCCATAAAAAGACAGCAGCAGTCATAACGATATTTCCATTTCGTATTGTTATATCATTAAAGATATTATGGGTAAATGGTCAAATAGTAGAAATGGTAACCTTAGATACTCCGTTAACAGAGAGAATGCTAGTGGCATATACTTAGGCCCTACTCAAGGTCTATCATCACCAAAGAATAGTAGAAGAGCATGTCTATGTTTAGATAGTGATACTTACGATGTTAAGTGTTGCAATGGTGCGTTAATGCAACAAGGTATTGGTGTCATACAAGGAACACCGCCTGTAAGCATTGGTGCATTTAGTGATGGATATAGTGAAGGTTTCAATATTGGTTCTCCGTTAAATTAAAATAGAATATGTCATTGAACAAACAACAATTAGAAGTAGTAAATCAGACTAACTTTCCTGACAACAATACGAAGTATATTACTCCAGCATTGTTAAGGGATTTTAATACTGATATGATTGACGCCATACAACTAACAGGGTCTTATGCGACTACTGGTAGCAATACATTTGTAGGCAATCAAACCATTACCGGTAACTTAAATGTTAGTGGTGTTATTTCTGCAAGTGTATTATATGTGCAAACAGAAACATCATCGGTAATATTCTCAAGTGGTAGTAACCAATTCGGTGATGAGTTAACGGATATACAAACCCTAAGTGGTAGTGTAAAGGTTCAAGGTAGCTTAACTGTAAACGGAGTAGCAGTATTAACTAGTTCTGCTGATGTAACAGGTTTTGTAACTACTGCATCTTTTAACTCATATACTTCATCTACTAATTTAAGACTTAATTCTTTAGAAACTAATAGTGCTAGTGTAAACATTTCAATTGCAAATATAAATACAACAACTGCAAGCTTGAATACATCGGTAAGTGCATTAAACACATTCACTGCATCTCAATTAGTATTAAACGGAAAATATGCAACAACAGGTAGTAATACATTTACAGGCAATCAAGTAATTGACAGAGCAAGTAAGTTATATACTAACGGAATATATTGGACAGATGTAACTGCAGGATATAATAACTTAGAAATCATAAACCAAGGTGGAGGCAATTTAGATTTTGCTTCTTTGAATGGTGGTAAGATGAGAATAGTAAGTACACCTTTAATACTAACGGGTAGTGCTTTATCTTCATCAAACGATATTTCTACATCAGCAAACATATATGGTGCTAACTTAACTGGTAGCACATTACCTTCTGGTGTTATATCAGGTAGTGCACAAATAACTGGATTAGGATTTGTTAGTTCATCAGTAACTGCATCTTCTTTGATTACTGCTTCATTTAGTGGAAACACTTTAACATTCACAAAAGGTAACGGAACTACATTCGGTGTGGTAATACCTGATGTTAGTGGTAGTACAATCCCATCGGGTACAGTTTCAGGTAGTGCACAAATAGTAGCATTAGGATTTGCAACAACTGCATCTCTTAACACATATACTGCATCTATAAACTCATACACTCAATCTAATGATACAAAGTGGACAACATTACAAACTTTAACTGCATCTAATAGTGCATCGCTAAATCAATTGAATGCATTTACTGCATCTCAATTAACAATCAATAGTGCAATAGGAGCATCAACTGCTTCATTAAATACATTTAGTGCATCGACATTAACTAGATTAAATAATATTGAAACGACTACTGCAAGTTTATTGATTGAGACACAAAACTTAGAATTGTTTAGTGCATCTGCATTAACATCATTAAGTAATCTAAATACTGCAACTGCATCTTTATTTACTTCTACAAGTTTATCTTTGACTACTGCATCTTTTGCAGGAAATACTTTAACATTTATAAAAGGTAATGGTACAACATTTGGTGTAGTTATTCCTGATATTAGTGGTAGTACAATACCATCAGGAACTGTTTCATCTTCTGCACAAATAGTTAACTATGGTATATTCGCAACAACAGGTAGCAATCAATTTATTGGTAATCAAGCAATTGATGGTACATTAACTATAACTGGCAAAATCATAGGTTCACAAAGTATAATTTTACAACCTAATGCTAACGATGCTAGAACTTTAGAAATATACAATACCTCTGCAGCTGATACACATATTACTGCAAGTGGTGGTGAATTATTTTTAGGTAATGATGAAACCTATGTATTAGTAAATACTAACGCAAATCAAAAGCTAGTAGTTATAAGAGGTGATGAAAAAATTGTTGCTAGTGGTAGTTTAGATATTAGTGGTAGTTTAACTTCATCTTTACAACAAGGATATGTTTTAGTAGGAGATAGCAATAATAGAACTAAATTAGTTGCAACATCATCATTCATTGACACATTTAATAGTAGTAGTTTAGTAACAACTGCATCATTCAACACATACACAGCATCTAACGACCAAAAGGTAAATAGTTTAATTGCAGCAACTGGAAGTTATGCAACAACAGGTAGTAATACTTTTAATGGTAACCAAAATATTAGTGGAAGTATTAATTTCCCTAATGGAATGTATATTAAAGGATTTGCAGGCCAATTCGGTGAAATATTAGCTGCTTCTACTCAATTAAATATTCAAGCAACTGCTTTAACATTAAGTGGTAGTAATGTATCAATAAATGGTGTTAACTTTATATCATTTAGTTCATCTGTTGATAGTAGAATAAATGCAATAACAGGTAGTAATATAAATACAGGTAGTTTTGCAACAACCGGTAGCAATACATTCATCGGTGACCAAACAATTAGTGGGTCTGCGTTTGTATCAGGAAATATATCTGCACCAAATAACACAATAGACGCTAATACATTTAATGGTAGTTTTATAAACTTATGGAACCAAAATGCTGGAATGGGATTGGCATTAAATTCACAAGGTAGTGGCTCTCAATATCCACAATTTAATGTTACTGTAGACTCAACCGTATGGCCGAAAGACATTTATGGTGGTTTTCAAGTACAAGACCCATCATTAGGATATTTTACATATTTGGCAGCCGAAGCAACTTCATACACACCTGAATATAATGGTGAAGTAGTTGGTTTTATTGCAGGTGGTGCTAATAACGCAAATGGTTCTAACACTGCAATCATTATGAGAACAGGTAGTGCTAATTTGGAAATATATAAACCTATCGTTGCAAACTTTAATTTGAATGTAATAGGAAGTTTAACCTCTTCTTTACAACAAGGGTATGTATGGGCAGGTGGAGCAGGTAATATATCTAAATTAGTAGCAACATCATCGTTTATTGATAATCAAATAACATCTGCATCGTTTAACTCATACACAGCTTCTAACGATGCAAAAGTAAATAGTTTAATTGCAGCAACTGGAAGTTATGCAACAACCGGAAGTAATACATTTAGAGGCAATGAAACATTTGAAGATGCAGCAGGTAATGCATCTACATTAGTTCCTATATCAGGTAGTTTAATGTTAGTTGCAAAATCATTTACATCAGCATCAGCTCATTTAAGTGCATCTACATCAACACAAGTAAACTTAATATTCAAAAATAGTAATACTACTCCAGATACAATTATATCTGGTAGCAATAACATATTTACAAATCCAACTGCACCAACTGCAGGTTTCAAAAGATATATCGGTGGTAGTAGTAATTTAATGTTATCACCTGGTGGTGTCAATCAAATAAGTGCCTCTCAAGCATTCCCAATTACAACGAACTTTAATGTTAATATGAATGGGGCTATTACAACTAGAGGGCCTGTAAGTGCATCTGCATGGAATATGAATGGTAATTTGATAATGGCGGGTATCAATGTTGGTCAAAGTGCTGCAAATAATGCAGAAAAACTATTGGGAACACTTGCTATAAATAATAATCAAGCTGGAAATAGTTTGAATATCATTGCAAATAGAACAGCAATTAGTGCATCTACAACCATAGGTAGTAATGCATTTATAGGAGGAGCAACTATTTTAACAATGGCATCTTCCTCAATTGGCCACCAATTTAATGTTGGTAATGCTACTATTACTAATGGATTTCAAAATGCAGGTGGAACAGGAACTAATAATAGTTTACAAGTATTTTCTAACTGGTTTGGTGGAGCAATAATAAATGTATCAGGAAGTGACGCAGGTGGGTTGTCCAATCCAAGATTTATGTATAACAATTATTTATTTAGTGGATTAAGTTTATCAGGAACATCAGCAATTGCAAATCTTTCATTAAATGGTAGTGGGTCGTCAATGTTATCTACAATGGCGATGGGACATGAATTAGGTATAACTGGTAGTAATGGATATGATAGTAATAATAATATTTTAACACCAGGTACTGGAGCAGGTAGTGCTTTCTTTGGTAGATGGAATGCTCAAGATGGAAATAGAGCAAGAACTTCTGAAACGGTATTTGCAATAGGAACAGGAACTGAAGCAACTAAAAAGACAGGCTTCTTAATTGACTCAGGTAGTAACACATTTATAGAGGGAACTCTTAATGTAAGTGGTAGCACAACACTAACGGGTAGTTTATCTGTATTAGGTAACACAACAATAATAAATAATAAATTAACATTTAGTGGTTCGGCTCCTTTTAACAATGCATCAGTAATAGAAACAATTGGTGGTGGTAATCTACAAATTAGTAGTAGTGGATATATGGTATTAGGTGCTAATGGTTTAGGTATTTCACAAAATGATAGAAATAGTGATTTCACAATGTATTCAAATATGGCAAAAAATGCAACATTTGGAGCATTTGCATCACAATCAGCAAATATGAATGTTGGTGTATACGACCCTGATAATTTTACATATGATAATGAATTACAAATAACTGCAGAACCAAGCGGTGGAATTACTTTTAATGATTGGGATAATGGAAATGGTCAATATGTGTCATGGTTAAAAACAATACCTAACGATGGAAGTAATCCTGCACCTGTAATGACAAGAGGTTTAACTATATCAGGTAGTTTAAGTATGACTGGTAGTGTAAACTTTACAACAGGTAGTAATAAGCAAGCAGGAACTGCAGTATTAGATGGTGCAAACCCAGGTACAGTAACAGTATCAAACTCATTGGTAACTACAAATAGTATCATAATGGTAAGTAAACAAACTAACAATCATCCAAATGCTGGACCGGTTGTTATAAGTTCAAAAGGTAGTGGTACATTTACAATTACTTCTAATCATAATGGTGATACTGATACAGTAGGATGGTTTATAATCAATAATTCATAATAAAATAAAATAACGATTTTTTAACTTGGGTATGTTATACCTGTATAAACAAAATAGAATATGAACGCAAAAAATGTATTGAATAAGATTTTAGGACTTTTATCAGAAGATGTTCTAAACTTTACAGATGCTAAAACAAAAGACGGTACTATTTTACAATCACCAACTTTTGACTTAGGTGAAACAGTTGATGTTGTAGATGCAGACGGAAAGAAAACTCCAGCTCCAGACGGCGAACACGAAATCGCATTGAAAGACACAGAGGGTAAAGAAGTTATCATCAGAATTGAAACTAAAGACGGAAAAATTACTTCAAGAGAAAATGTTGAAGAAGCAAATCCTGAATTAGCTAAAGTAGATGAAGAAGTAGTTGACAAGAATGTTGACGAAAAGAAAGAAGGTGATGTTAAGATGGCTGACACTACAACAGAAGAAGCACATCCATTACCAAACACAACTGACGAAGACCCACGCAATATGATTGCTGATGACTCTGAGGAAACTGAGAAAGACCCATTAATTTCATTGTCTTACAGAATTTCAGAAATGGAAAAGCAAATGAAAACTATGATGGAAAAGTTTGGTGACCCTAATTTACCAATGGTAGATGAAGAAGTTCCAGCAGAAGATGAGATGTTACCAGAAGATGGTGTTGCAATGTCAGAAGTAGAAGAAGAAGAGTTACCTAAATTAGATGGTGCTCCAATTGATACTGCAGGCTTTAAGTTTTCACAAGAGGTACACAAACCTAACACATTCGGAAAAAAAGTAGGAAGTTCACAAAACAACTTCTTATCTAAACTATATAATTAAAATAATTAAAAAACAAACAAACATGAAAAAATTTCAAAAGTTTGCTGAACCTACCATCACCGCTACATCGTATGCAGGTGAGGCAGCTGCACAATATATCGCTGCAGCTTTGTTATCAGCAAAAACACTTGACAACAAGTATGTGACTATCATGCCAAACGTGAAATACAAAGAAGTAATTCAAAAGTTAGCAGTTGATGGTATCGTACAAGACGCATCTTGTGATTTCACAACTTCAGGTAGTGTAACAATTACTGAAAGAGTTATCACTCCAAAAGAATTACAAGTTAACTTACAATTATGTAAGCAAAACTTCGTAGCATCTTGGGAAGCTTTACAATTAGGATTTTCTGCATTTGACGAAATTCCTAAATCATTCAACGACTATTTAGTATCTTATGTAGGTGGTGTAGTTGCACAAGCAACTGAACAATCTATTTGGGCAGGTACAAATGTAAATGGTCAATTCGCAGGTTTCCAAACTGCATTATCTGCATCAGTAGCAGCAGGAACAGGTGTAATCTCTGCAAAGAGTGGTTCAATCGTAATTTCTGGAAGTATCACAGCTGGTAATGTATTATCAGTAATGAACTCAGTAGTGGATACAATCCCTGCAGCAGTTTATGGTAAAGAAGATTTATTATTGTATGTAGGTACAGGTGTTGCAAAAAACTATCAACAAGCATTAGCAGGTGGAGCAGTTGGAGCAAATGGTTGGAACAACCAAATGAACGTGGGTGACAAACCTTTCAACTTTAACGGTATTGAAATCGTTATGTGTCCAGGTATGTCTGCTAACACAATCGTTGCAGCTCAAAAATCTAACTTATTCTTCGGAACAGGTTTACTTTCTGACTACAATGAAGTAAAAGTAATTGACATGGCGAATATTGATGGTTCACAAAACTATCGTATCATCATGAGATACACAGCAGGTACACAAATCGGTATCTTAAGTGATGTAGTTTACTACGGAGCTTACTAATATAACTAAGGTCGGTGGGGTTAAAATCCCACCAACTTTTAACTAACAAAAATAAAATTAAAGTATCATGGCTTGTAACTTAACACAAGGGCGTCAGGAAGTTTGTAAAGAAAGTATCGGTGGATTACTAGGTGCTTACTTCATTAACTTTACAACTGGGTCTTTTACAAAAAACGCAGCAGGATTGGTGACAGCGTTACCATCAGGCTCAACCGTATATTATTACGAGTTGAAAGGAACTAGTGCATATACCGAAACTGTAAACACATCTCGTGAAAATGGTACAACATTCTTCTCTCAAGAATTATCTTTGAATTTGAAGAAGTTGACTAATGAAATGACTACACAATTAAAGTTGATGGCTTACGGCCGTCCTCAAGTAATTGTATGGACAAATAACGGAGATGCATTGTTAGTTGGTGAAAAATTAGGAGCTGATGTAACTGCAGGAACTATTCAAACAGGTGGAGCATTGGGTGACTTATATGGTTATTTAGTAACTTTAACAGGAACTGAACAATTACCAGCATCATTTATCTCTGGAAGTACAACGACTTCTCCTTTCGCAGGATTAGCAGTTCAACCAACTATCGTATACAACTAATCAGTATAACGCATAAAAATATTAGACCCTACTCTTCGGAGTGGGGTTTTTTTATTTAATGATATTTGGTTTTGATGGTGTTATAACTAGATAAAGACAAGGTAATGCTAGCATATAATATATCTCAGAGCAACGAATATACATTTAGAATACAACCTACGGCCAGTGCAGAGTTCACAATGAGTTTACAAGATATGACAACTCTACAAAACTTTACCGCATCTATCGTAAGTATGTCATATGAACCATACGAAAGTTATGTTTCATTTAGTTTGAATATAAGTGGTGCAATTGTAGGAGAAGAATATAGAGCAGTGCTTTATAATTCAGGTAGTATAACTTCACTATGGAATGGTTCCGTTCAATGTTATGCATCACAATCTTTATCTATACCAAAATCAGATTACGAAAACCAAAACAAGCAATATGTTTCCAATGTAACGGAGAACAGATATGTAATACTAGACTAATATGAAAGCAAATCAAAATTTCGCAGTTGTTAATGTTAACACAAACCAACTTCCAATTATTACGGAAGATACAAAGACTCGTTATCAATGGGTGCCATTCGGCGTTTATGGTCACGATGACTTCTTTGGTGCTGTAACATCTGCATTTAATGTATCTACAACAACTTCTGCATGTGTAGAAGGAATTGCTGATTTAATTTATGGTAAAGGGTTATACTCAAAGAATAGTGCATTTAACGATGTATTACAAAAGTTAATTCCACAAGAAGAAACTAAAAGAGTATCATTTGACTTAAAATTATTCGGTAATGCTGCATATCAAGTGTTTTGGAATGATGACCATACTAAAATAATTAAGTTGTATCACATTCCTATTCAAACCCTTCGTGCAGAAAAGTTAAACAACGAACCAAAGATACAAAACTATTATTATTGCACAGATTGGAATGACCAAAGAAAGATTAAAGATAAAAAGAAAATACCAGCATTTGGAACATCAAGTGACAAAATGGAAATACTTTACATAAAGAATTATTTCCCTGGATTATACTATTATTCTTTACCAGATTGGGTTTCAGCAATGCAATACTCAATAGCCGAAGGTGAAATCTCCAATTTACACTTAAATAATATTACTAATGGTTTCTTACCTGCAGTAATGATTAACTTTAACAATGGAGTTCCTGCACCTGAAGAAAGACAAACCATTGAAGATTTATTACAGGCTAAATTTACTGGAACAGATAACGCAGGTAGATTTATGTTATCATTCAATGATGACCCTGCAACTAAACCAACATTAGACATTATTCAAATAGATAACTTACATGAGAAGTATGAATATGTTGCAGATTATACACAAGATAGAATATTAGTTGCACATAGAGTAACATCACCTTTATTATTCGGTATTAGAACTGACAATAATGGTTTTAGTTCTCAAAGTGAAGAAATGAAGACTGCATTCTCTATCATGCAAACAATGACTATCTCTCCATTCCAAAATCTTATCTTAAACAGTTTAGATATGGCATTGACAGAAGGTGGATATGAAGCAACTGAATTATACTTTGAACAATTAACTCCATTAGTAATACTTGCAGAAACTGCAGATGAAACTGGTAAATCAATTGGACAAGTTGAAGATGAAACTAACAAATCAATGGAAAATCCTGCAACACAGGAAAACCCAGGTGACCAAACTACTCAAGATGCAACTCCTCCAACTAAAAACAAAATGGAGACAGAAGATAATATAATGATGCCAATGAGTAGTGCATTTTTTGAAAGAGAATACGAAATAATTAAACATTAAGACATGGCGATAGCACTTTTTATTACAAGAAACGACATTATAAAGAATACACCATTACAGGGTGCAATAGATGCAGATGCTCTATTACCTTTTGTAAGTGTATCTCAAATTAAGTATATGAAAAACTTATTGGGTACAGTTCTTTATGATTATATAGATGCACAAATCTTAGCAGGTACATTTGACAATCTAAGTATATACTACCAAGATTTAATGACTGACCATATTAAACCATGTTTGATTTGGCACGCATGTGCTGAATACATTCCGTTTAGTTCTGTTCAATTCAAATCAAATGGTGCAGTTAAACAACAATCTGAACAAGGTGTTGCTCCATCTAAAAGTGAATTAGATTACTTATTAGCAAAAGCAAATGAGAATGCTAACTACTACGATTTAAGATTGCAAAACTATTTGATTGCATACGCAAACAATATACCACAATACTTACAATCAGTTGGTAATCAAACACAGATTTACCCTGACATGACAAATCAATATTTCGGAGGAATACAATTATAAAATATGTCATATCCATTACAACATACACAAAATCAGAGTATTGTTCAAAATACAGGTACTAATTATACTTTGTATTACAATGTCTTAAATTACTTTAAGACTATTATGAACAATCACCCTAGTATTGCACAAGTATCACAAGGTGATATTAGTGAGGTGGATAATATTGCATTCCCTAGTTATCCATTAGGTAATGTATTAGTAACTACTTCTACTTTTGGAACTTCAACAACACAATTCAATATTCAATTGATTGTTGCAGATAAAGTTAAGAATAAGAATAATGAGTCAATAGGAGAAAGAAATGAACAAATAGTTCCGTTCTATGGTGTAGATGATATGGTAGACATACATGCAAACACTCTAGCTATACTAAATGATTTAACGGCATATACGCAAAGAGGAGTTGCTGGTTTTGAAATAAACGAAGAAATTACATGTACTCCATTTGGTGATAGGTTTAATAACGGACTAGCTGGGTGGCAAGCAGAGTTTACTTTGACCACTCACAATGATAAAAATCGTTGTCTTTTTTTTTTAATTAACCCTTCGGGAAGTGGTTATATTATAGAAGAATGTTTAACGGGAAATTATTATAAAGCGGTTTTAGCGGAGACAGGTAGTATAGGACAAGTATTTAGTAGTAGATACTCTCTAAAAAACAATATAGATGTCAATACATATGACTTCTTACATTGTTATACGATTGTAGATACTTTTAGTGGTGAAAATGATTTTGACTATGTTAATTTACAAATATTGGACTTACCTTATGCAGATTATGGAGATTGTCCGTATTGTGAATTATGGATAAATCCTAAAATATGGTCAACAACACCAGCAAAGTGGGGACAAGGAACAGATGTTGAGTTTAGAAGATGGCAATTTGATTAAAACGATAAAATAAAAATAAATGGGAAGTTTAAGTAATTTATATATTTCACAATCTTATCAGTCACTAATTCATTTTAGTACTGATACTTCTGCGTCTACAACATTAACTGAATTAGAAGATGGTGTAGGACAAGGACTAGGTATTTACTTTAATACAGAAGGTGACTTTAGAGCTGATGGTAGATACTATGTAGATAAAGGTATTACAATTTCAGGGTCTGTATTAATTGATACACAATATTCTGCATCAACTCCTGCATATTATAATTCTTTTAATTCTATTAGTAATACTATTAGAGTGCAAGGTAGTTATCCTGCAGCAGGTTATGACCCACCATCAATAAACGATGTGCAAGTGGGTTGGTTAGTAAATGGTGAGAATGTAACTAATGCAATTGTAACTGCAATAACAGGAAAAGGAACAGGTGATGTATTGGTTACAATTAATCAAAACTTTGCAAGACCTACAAAACAATATATATTTAAAGGTAATATTCCAACAATAATACAGATTACAGGGTCAATGACTCAATCAGGAAGTTATACTTTAACTGGCTCATTGTCAGTCGACGGACATGGTAAATTTGGTAAAGGATTAGAAGTAACTGGAGCAATTGATTTAGTAGGTGACTTAACAGCATCTAATGTATTTATAAAAAATAACTTAATAGTTAGTGGAACAATTAATGCGTATAGGATAGTTACTACAATAGAAAGTAGTTCTGTCATATTCTCATCTGGGTCTAATATTTTGGGAGATGCTACAAATGATACACAAACACTCATAGGAAGTATTATAATGTCAGGAAGCAGTTCTTTGACAGGTTCTAGCGGTATTACAGGTAACTTAAATGTAGGTGGGGCTGGAACATTCGGAGGAACGGGTAGTTTTATAGGAGATTTAACTGCAACTGGAAATATTTCTTCATCTACTTTAAGTGGTGTTGGAAATGTAACTATATATTCTGCTTCAGTTAATAGTAGATTAGTTTATTTAGAGGGCCCGTTTAGTACATCTGTTGATTTAAGATTAGACCAATTAGAAAGTTTTAGTTCTTCATTACAAACAACATTTGTAACAGAAATTGAAGCAAATCAAACTGCATCTTTTTTTCAAAATCAAATAAACCAAAAGTTATTTACTTCATCATTTAATTCATATACACAATCATATAGTCAAAGTGTTGCGGTAACAACTACTGGTTTAAATGATAGAATAAATACTCTTTCTTCATTTACGGGAAGTTACGCAACAACCGGAAGTAATATATTTATTGGTAATGAAACTATTAGTGGCTCATTATCTGTTTCTGGAAGTACATCATTAAGAGGAAACTTAAATGTAACAGGTGCAGTGGGTATTAATGGTAATATGATTTATTCAGGCTCAGTTAGAGGCAATGTTGTTGCATTAACAATTAGTGGAACTACTTCAAGTATGGATTTATCTTTAGGTAACTTCTTTACTATTACCTTGAACGCAAGTAGTCCATGTAGAATTGAACCAACAAATATTCAACCTGGTGAAACTATTACATTAAGAGTAACACAACCTGCAGGTGGATTTGGAACTGTACAATTTCCAACTAATGTAGATTATGCAACTGGATATCAATATAGTGCAACACCACAAGCAAATGCAGTGGATATTTTAACTTTCTTATCATTTGATACTGGTAGTTTATATTATAATAGAGCAAATCAATTTATTTAATAGAGTATGTATATACCTTCTTTATTTACAACAAGTCCTAATGGGTGTCCTAATGGATTTAGGGCATATAAAATGGCTAATTTTGGTACAACTAATCTAAATTCAGGTGCAAGAGGAAGAATAACTGTCAATATAAATCAATTTACAAATGATGTTGTTGGTGAAAACTTTCAAGGTATTGGAAGTTATACTACAAATATAACATTAAATAATGGTGGAAGTTATACTACAAATGGTATAGAACCACCATCTGGTATATCAAACCCTGCACTTCCTTTTTGGGGTAGTACCAGTCAAAACCAAAGCACTAATTATTATATAACTAGTTCTGCAGGTGAAGAATTATATTATTGTTATGATTGTACTAAAAAATGGAGATGGACAATTGGTTCAAATGCATGTCAAGCTGCACCATGGCAACAATTTGCTACACCATTAACACTTGCGGTATTAACAACTCCTACCGGGTCTTTAACATCGGATGCTGCTTACACAAAAGGAACTTTTAATTTTTGTATAGGAACTACCTCAACTATTGAAGGTTTTGGCCCTATATGGGAAAGAGCAACCGGTGGTAATAATTCAACTGCATATTATATTGTAAGTAGAGAAGATATTACACCAATATATTATGGTATAGAAAATTGCTTAACATCAAGTGTTACAAGAAGTATTTCATTATCTGGAGGTGTAACTCTAAATGTTGGAGATGTATTCAAATCATCTACAACAGGTTTATCAGGAAGTTGTTGGAGTGTAACAAGTTCATTCCAATCAGCATCATTTACACCAAATGTTGCAAATGTTGTAACCGCATCTACATTTGCTGCATGTATAAATTGTACTGACCCATTATCTATAAAATATAATATTACTGATTGTGCTACATCTACAAGTTATGTTGCTACATTTAGTTCAGCACCTACATTGGGAACTATATTCAAATCAAATGATTTACAAAAATGTTTTACAATAGTTTCACAAGCAAGCCAAAGTGTAACAACCGATTATTCTAATTTATCAATTGCACAAACATATGTAGATTGTCCTACTTGTTTAGCTACTTCAAGTAGTTTAACAATTAATTATTTAATTGTTGGTGGAGGAGGAGCAGGTGGAGGATATGGTGGTGGAGGAGCAGGAGCAGGTCAATATATAGCATCAACAACTACATTATTAACTGGGTCATCATATACTGTTGTTGTTGGAGATGGTGGAATAGCTGCAGGATTTAAAGGAACGAATGGTGATAGTTCATCATTTAATTCAATAATTGCTATTGGTGGTGGAGCC
>Ga0114978_10002554_pt1 | contig 14988 bp, 14 predicted proteins | sample S_140212_EF_Meta_FD_87027 | JGI IMG/M metagenome (GOLD analysis project Ga0114978, IMG submission 87027) | Freshwater microbial communities from Lake Simoncouche, Canada to study carbon cycling - S_140212_EF_MetaG | ecosystem: Environmental > Aquatic > Freshwater > Lake | place: Lake... | reverse complement strand
TAATTTTTTATACTCTAAACCTCCCTCTTTTCGTAACCCTAATACTCTCTTTCGCGCTCTTCAAAAACCACCACACTTTTACACTTTCAATCTACTACACCTCTCTTTTCCTCTTATTCGAGTCCGCGGGTTCGGAAAATTGAAGCCAAATAAACCATATATAATGTATATAAGAACCCAAACGTTTCGTATATACAGCCTCAAACAATGACTACTGGAAACAACAACGCCAGCATCAATAACAATCTCAATGAGCGCAAAACCAATGCGAGTGATTTTGTACACCTTACACTAAGCATGTCTTGTGATATATTTTGGAGAAATGAATTTACGTTACCAGTAGACAGAAGACAATTTTCGCGAAAATATACCAACCAAACTGAAGAGGAGGCGTTCCAAGCGCTGTCGCAATTTCTATGCCTCCAAATGAAAAAAAATATCGAAGACAATTTGATAAGTGCTGGAGACCGCGGAATGCTTGCAAAACTAGAAGAAGTGTTCCCAAAATTTCATATTCATGGACAAACATCGCACGAAATCTTGTATCCCAATGATCCATCGAATTCCGACCATTGCCGCGGCGACGGAAAAATATTCATTTGTACACACTGCTAATCGTCGCGTTTCACATAGATTAGGAGGTTATTGTATTATTATTTTTTGTTTGCGTATATATATGCCTAGCCCCAGTCGCCGTTTTTTAACACAACGTTCTTTATCACCACGTTTATCACGGCGTTCTTTATCACCACCTCCCGATCCAGTATTTAATAACGTAACAGATAATATGACACTTTCCAGTGCAGATTGTCGTCATCTTAACCGTAAAGATTCAGGACTTTCCGGTGGAGACGGGACGGATATAGAGATTGACCATATCACGATACTTTGTGTTTTATTTCACGGAATTACCGATGTAACCCAAGAAGCAGTTGACGCTCAAAGACAAGGGTTACTAACTATAAATACAGATGATTTATCCGATATTGAGAATCTAGCATATTTAGCTTTTGCTCCCACAGGTCTCCCAAATATAGGGTCATTTAAGGAATTACAATTTTGGAGAAGTTTTTTAAAAAACGAAATGATCATACATATCATAGATGCTATAACCGGTAAGTTTAACCAAATAATAACCGCCACGCCTATACCTGAAACAGATACTAGACCCGAGAGTACATTATCTAGAATATGTAAGTATTGTTTTGATTTTACTGCTGCATTACTCTCAACCTTCCAAACATCTTTAGCGACTCTTAATAACTTATTTACTGATTTTAAATTTACTGGTAATTTTAGAGTTTGTAGAAGTGTAGTAAACGGTCTATTATCGAGTGGAGCTAGTAGTTCGGTTTCATCTGGCGGAACAAAAAAAAGAGGTAGAGGAAGCTTAAAACCCGTACCCCTACAACGTTTTTCGATGAATTTTGAAATGTTTTTACTACTTCTCGAAAGTTTACGCCTAGCTATAAAACAGCGCGACTGTACAAGGTTTCCAGAAATGTGCCGCCAATTCCCCGATCCGTGGCCCGATTACTGTCGGTGTGCATATGATAGTGCATCGCATAGATGTCGAAATCTTGCTCTATTAAAAGGTTTTGGAAATACACATATGCCATTTACAAATAAATATTTATCGTATAGTATCGCCGATATACCACTTCACATGGGTATTGCAAAACTAAATTTTACTATAGGTAGAAAGGGAAGAGTTATATGTAAACAAACATTTTTTACTCCCAGTGATGTAATTGGAGGACTTGGGAATAGAGTAACACTGTCTCAAGATGGTTTGACAAATTGGTTCACAATGGAAGATTGTATACACTTTTGTACTTCAGGGAGGGGTGACTCGAAGACAACATTTATTTTAGATATGTCTTGTTCTGGTAATGCATCGGGTATTAATAAACATGTTACACCATCTTATAAAAAACATCGACCTGCCTTTCCCGGAGGTGGCAATGGGATTAAAAAAAAAACAAGTTCAGTGAAAAAAACAAAGAAGATGAAAACACGAAGAAGAAGAAGTATTACCCATCCAAGAAATCGAAGAAATAGAATAAAACCCAAGAATAGAACAAAAAGGACGTAAAAATTAAGTAAAAATGAAGAGACTATAATATCGTACCGTTATTTATATTTGCGTGTTTCATTTTTATCCAGAGTAAATTTACGCGACGATTCTAATATATTATATGTTATAAAATTGAAAAATATTAAATATAACTTTATATAATATACAAACAGTCATATAAATCAAAACAGAAATGTCTTCATCCGCTGGTCAATACTTCCAGAATTCACAATTTTATCAACACAATCCGCAATTTTATACACCGATGGTAAATGTTCCTACTTTGAATCGGCTTCCATCACATGGCGAGCTTGTTTCATCTGTTGAGCTGTTAATAGCCCATGTATCAAAAATAACAAGCAGACTTGACCGCCTAGAGTCTCGTGTAAACGACTGGGTAAATCTTGGGTTAGCGGATCGCATGGTGATTGCCGAGAAAGGCATCAATGCTCTCAAAGTATGTCACAATGAAAATGATACAAAAATAGCGTCGACAAATATAGAAATCGACTACGCATTTGATGCGATAAAATGCGCAAATGAGCGCATGGTTGAAAATGAAAAGGTAGTAGATAGAATCGCGGATATCATGACAGAACACGAGTCAAAGCTTCGTCATGCAAAACAAAGATCGCGCGACAATTCAAAAAAATGTGCCGAAATTGGTGTTCTTCGTCGGCGCATATCCAAGGTGGAAGATTTTAATACCGAATTCGCCGAATGTTTTGAAACGCCGTCCCGCCTTAGGGGTATAGTTACACAAGTGAACAATCAAGTTGAGGAATGCGACAAGACGTTGACGTATATGGTGAAATATGGTTTTGAGCAACATTCTACGTATGATACGTTAAGTTATTCAAACTTTTGCGAGGGGTACAGTGGGTGCAAAGGAGAGTATGATGATAATTATACATTGGGGGCATCGGAGGCATTAAATAACGTGCAAGATTTCTTCGCAGACTATGACAATGAGGAATGCGATCATGGTGTAGAAAGTGCGAATAATGTAGTGGGGTCGTCGTTTCAGTGCTCACCTGCGATGGCGTCATGCGATGGAATGTATGGAGTTGGTGAAAGGAGTATTGAACAGGACGCGGAGAAGAACGAGGAGGAAGAGGATGAAGGTTTTGAGAAAATATGATAAATACTATAATATATAAAATTGAAATTTATAGTACAACTAAATATATATATTAGTTTTTAATGTCAAACACTAATATATACGTACTTCTCCTTGAGAAGGGAAAATATTATATTGGTAAAAGTAATGATGTTTTCAAACGATGCATCGAACATTTTGAAGGGAGTGGTTCGTCATGGACAAAAAAATATAAACCATTAAAGTTGCAAAAAACAATAGAAAATGTCTCACCATTTGAAGAAGATAAAGTAACAAAAGAATATATGTTAAAGTATGGTATTGAAAATGTTAGAGGAGGAACATACACACAAATTGAACTTACAGAAAATCAAATACAGTCAATAAATGATGAGCTAAGAGGAGCTATGGACGAATGTCTCAAATGTGGGAAAAAGGGACACTTTGTAGCAGAGTGTGTATACTATACAAAAAATAAAGATAGTCGTATTGTTTCAGATGATGATGATGATTGGCAAACTGTTGATGATGACGATGATGATGATGATGATGATGATGATGATGATGACGATGACAGTGATGGAGTAGGTCACGTTTGTGATAAATGCGGCAAAAAATTTAAAGAGGATTGTTACTATTATGAGCATATAAGCGTATGTAAAGTAGGGAAAGGTGGTACATGTTTCCGTTGTGGAAGAAAGGGGCATTATTCGCCAAACTGTTATGCAAAATCTCACATAAAAGGATATTGCTTATAGTATAGATAAAATATAAAGTTTTACACTAGATTATTTTTTATCAAGAAAGTCGATTGCGGAGATAAGAATTTGTTCTTGTTCGGATAATTTTTGAAATATGAGAACCTTATCGAATTTGACGATGATGGGGCGTCGATAACTGTTATTGCATACGATGCATACGCCATCTTCGTTAAGAAATGTATTTACGGTGAATGCTCCTTTTGTGAGTTTAATTTCGGCGGTTTCAGCGTTGAGTGGTATCCATCGTATATATCGTCCAAGCTGAAGTTCGTTTAATTCGTTGATGTATCTATAATCAGCGAGACGTGCGTGTAGGTCTTTAAGTTCTTGACCTGAAAGTTGTAGTTTTTGTAGTATATCATTTTTTTCTTTTTTTATTTTAGCGGTGGTTAAGCCGGCGATGCCAGTATTATTTTCATTATCTAGTGCTTTAAGAAGGTCATCGACGTTCAAACTCATGGCGGTGTCTGTATATAGTTATATATAAGATATTATTTAAATTGTTAAGTGTGTATACTAAAAAATACAAAAGATCCCCCAAAAAATGGACAAAAAAGTGCGAAAAATGGGCTAAAACAAGACCCCCTCATTTTGGGACATGATTCGGATTTCGTTAGCGGCGAGTATTCAAAACATCCCCAAAAAACGACCATCCTTGTTTTCGAAAAAGACGTTCCCATAGTTCGCACCCATCTTTCGCAAAATATTCGCGCGATTTGTGCCCCACTGCATAATGCAGTCGTTGCTATAATAAAATAAAAAATAATCAAAGCATAAAGGTAAGCCCACGAAAATGGGTAGGGCGTACGCCAAAGAAGTGATGATGTATAAAAATTTCAAATCTAGGGCTGGGTTTTGAAAAAAGGACATTTATAAATGTCCATTTTTGAAAAGTGGGGGTAGAGATATAAAAAAAACATCGATTTCATCACTCAGACCATAATGGTCTAAATCGTATTTTTAAGTTGAAAATTTTGTGACGATAAATTTTTTAAGAATTGTATATCTTATAATAAAAGGATTTAGGAATTTTTTTGTATACTAATTATATAATAAGATTATTTTAAGATTATTTTAAGATTATTTTAAGATTATGCCCAAAACAGACATTGACTACACGAATACGATTATTTATAAAATAACTTGTAAAAACCCCACTGTTACAGATGTGTATGTTGGACACACGACCAACTTTGTTCAAAGAAAACATGCTCATAAGCAGAGCTGTACAAATACTAAGTCACGTAACTATAAGTGTAAACTATATGAAGTGATAAGAAATAACAATGGGTGGGATAATTGGAACATGGAAATAGTTAATTTTTTTAATTGTAAAGATAACTATGAAGCTAGACAGAAGGAACATGAATATTTTATTTTACTTAATGCGACGCTTAACAGTGTTGAACCATTACCATTACCAAAACCAAAACCAAATAATGTTAATATGGATATTAAGGAGTGTGAAGAAAAAAAAATATATTACTGTGAACACTGCGATATACATTGTTATACCAATGATTTATTAAATAAACACAATGATACGAAAAAACATAATGCAATAGTTTCGGGACAAAAACCACGACCAGAAGTAAATCATAATAAAAACGTAGTATGTTTTTCTTGTGAACCTTGTGGTTTCAAATGTTACAAAGAAAATAATTATAAAGTACACCTTGAGACACCCAAACACGCAAAGTTTACAAAAGTTTACAAAAGTTTACAAAAAACTGCCGTTACCGACCCTACTAATATCATCAAATGCAAGTGTTCAAAAACATACACAACGCGTATGGGGCTTTGGAAGCATAAACAAAAGTGTCCGATTGCGAATGATAAAACGAATGATAAAATGAATGATAAAACAAATGATAAAACGAATGATATAATATTGTCAGAGTTTAAAGATATTAATAACATGGACAAGGATGGTCTTATTCTAAAATTATTAAAGGACAATGAAGAGATTCGCCAGATTCTGAAGGAAGTTTTACCAAAGATAGGTAACAATAATACTATCATAAATAATAATAATACAACAAATAATAATAATAATAATATGACGAACAATTTCAATTTGAATGTATTTCTGAACGAGCAGTGCAAAGATGCTTTGAATATATCCGAGTTTGTGGATTCGTTGAAGATAACGTTTGAGGATTTATTATATTCGAAGAAGAATGGGTTAGTGGAGGGTATTAGTAATGTGATGATAAGGGGGTTGAAGGAGTTGGATATTTATAAGAGACCGATACATTGTACGGATAAGAAGAGGGAGACGATGTATATAAAGGATCATGAGAAGTGGGAGAAGGATGAGACGCATGAGATAATGAGGAATACGATAGAGAAGATAGCGGATAAGGAGAGAACGGCGTTACAGATATGGGCGGAGGAGAATCCGGATTGGATAGAGACGGAGCGAAAGCAGATGGAGTATTTAACAATGTTGAGGAATATATCAGAGCCGATAGAGGATGAGGCGAAGAATGGTAGGAAAATAATAAGAGCGGTGAGTCGCGAGGTTATTGTGGACAAGAAGGAGTTAGATATGTGAGGGTTGTTTATACATGAGGTGATACAGGAGCGTGAGATTTGTGTTTAATCGTAATATAAATGCAAAATGCAACCAGAAGCAAATAGGTTATTTTATGGAATGCATATAAAAGTAAAAAAATAATATATGTAAAGTATAAGGTTGTGTGACTTGGTTGTGAGATATAATTATAAATAAAATCGAATAATGATAGAAACTCTTACGCATTATGGTATATATGATGGTGCGCTATGTACTCCTGCGACCGAGGTTGCGTATCATAGAATGTATCAGTCGCCGTGTCAAAACGAGAGTAGTGTTGGTGGTGGGCATGCAAATCGTAGTGAGTTGTTTTTTCATGAAGGTGCGAATGCGCGTATTTCGTATACTGCGTGTACGTCATCGTATAGGTCACGTGATGCGGATATGATAAGTCATTATAATGTGGCGAATAGTGCGGCGGATAGTGGGGCGAATAGTGGGGCGAAGGTGGGATGTTTGCAATATTTTTTAAGAGAGTTTTGTTGTTGCGAGTGAGTGATATATTATTGTTTTGGTAAAACTATTTAAAAACAATAATATATATTTTATTTAGACACTATGTCATTGGTCATCGGTCATTGGTCATTGGTCATCGGTCACTTCTTACCATGCCGAGCCAAATCCTCCTCCACCAAGGGCAGCATTTGCAGCCATTGGTTCGGGCATGCCTCCCATCATGCTGTCATCACCGTATCCGCCCTGTTGTCCTTGGTCATAACCGCCACCGCCGCCGCCTTGTTGTCCTCTTCCGCCGCCGCCGCCTCCCATATACATTTGAGTCATTGGTTGTTGTACCACTGGACCATGTACGGGGATAGGTTGAGATGGTACGTGCTGTTGGGTCATCATACCTTCGGCGCGTGGAGCGTTACCGGTATTAGCTGCGTTACCTTTCTTATTATTTTTTTTACCTGAATTTTTATTGTGGGAAATGTCATCTATTTTCAAGTTGAATGGGCGAACTTCTCCGCCGAATTTTCGAATAAGGGCGTCGTCGATAAAGAACCATTTATCGAATCGTTCCAACATAACGGTTGTTCTATCTTTGAATCCCGATTCATCGAGAAGCATAAAGAGAACAAATATAAGTACAACCGTTGTTAAGTTGATGGTTTCATAATATTTTCCACTATATGTTGGAATATAGTTAATAATTCTATCAATAAAGAATATTCCTATCATCATAACCAATAAATGAATAACGGTAATCGTGAACATGTATAAAGATGAATCATCTTGGTCTACTGTGGGGAAGTATTTTTTAGTAAAGTATACAAACAATATAACAGGTGCAATGGAGAGGAGAGTATATTGAACAATATTCATCAAATCCTCTTGTTTAAATCTAGATAGTTTAAACACATAAGTGAAAAATCCTTGGTTGGTAATAGGTTTTATACTGTCGTCGTCCATTTTATATATGAATTATATTAAGAAATTAAATAAAAGAAAATTAAACAATAAAAAAATATACTAAAGATATTTAATATATACTATAAATAATAGTAATTATTAAAAGATATTCGTCGAATGTTGAAAAAACTTGCTAAATATAATATGAAACGTAATTATAATAATCCTAATGAAGCCGATTTTAGTGCCGGCGAAGAACATGAAGAATATCAGTATTTAAACCTCATTCATGATATTTTAGAGAGTGGGTCAGTAGAGGAAGGACGCAATGGGGTTACAAGATCTATATTTGGTGCATCCATGATATTTTCTTTACGTGATGGCAAAATTCCAGTATTGACTACAAAGCGTACAGCGTGGAAGACGTGTTTTAAGGAACTGCTGTGGTTTATTAAAGGAGATACAAGTAACGAAAAACTTCGCAACCAGGGGGTACATATATGGGATGGTAATGCATCGCGCGAGTTTCTAGATAGTAGAGGTCTGCACGACAATAAGGAGGGGGATCTTGGACCAGTGTACGGGCATCAGTGGAGGCATTTTAATGCACCATATGCGGGGTGTGATGTCGACTATAATGGGAAGGGTGTAGATCAGCTTCAGCAAATTATAGATGCATTAAAGAGTCCTGATTCTATTGTTAGAGCAAGTAGACGGTTGGTATTAAGTGCGTGGAATCCGTGTCAGTTGGAAGAGATGGCGCTACCCCCGTGTCACGTATTGATGCAGTTCAATGTATCGGATGGCAACAAGTTATCGTGTGCATTATATCAGAGGAGTGGGGATGTTGGGTTGGGTGTGCCATTTAATATAGCGAGTTATTCGGCATTGACGCATATAATTGCTAAACATGCGGGTTTAGTAGCGGAGGAGTTTGTGTATCATTTGGGGAATGCGCATATATATGAGGAGCATATAGATGCGTTAAGAGGACAACTGAGTAGGAAGCCGTACGAGTTTGCGAGGATAGAAATACATGAGACGAAAGAGAACCGTGAGAATATCGAAAATTACCGAATTGAGGATATTAAATTGGTAGACTATAAAAGTCATGAAACGATACAATTAAAGTTCGTCGCGTAGGTGTATTTTTAGGAAAATGGAATTAAAATAATTTAAATGATTGCGTAAAAAAGGGTTTAAAATACTATTACTATGAAATATATAAGATTGCTAACATGAGTAATAGTGCATCAATATCGGCAGCAAAGAAGCGACGAAGTGGTGGTCCTCCGCCTATTGGAGGTGGTCCTGGACAGGGGCAAGCGATGGGTATGCCTCCTGGATTGCCGCCCGGTTTACCTCCAAATTTTCGCCAACTCCCTCCACACGTTCAGCAACAGTTGTTTCAGCAGTTACAGCAAAGAGCTGCGGCGGCTGCAGCGGCTGCGAAATCAGCTCCACCCATGCCTCCAGCGCCAATACAGACAAGAGTACCTACTCCTGGTTCAAGTAATAGCAATAGTAATGTAAATGTAGCAAATCCGTATACGGTAAATACGGTTATACACAATAGGGCTATGACGGAGGTGGATGGTATTCACATTCGCGACTTGCCAATTAGTTCGGCGGGGTTACCGTGTCTGCCATCGGGTGCGGCTCTTCCGCCAAATGTATTATTCAAGTTGCATCACGACGAATTATTAAATATGGATGCGATACTTAATGAGCATTCAAATAAAATACAGATGTTAACAAATCGCGTAGATAGAGGTGCAGTGGGGGCGGCAAATATGGTGTCAGAAAATGGTAGTAGCGATAGTAATAAGACAAGTGGGGGTGGTGATTTCTCTTATGATAAACTTGTAAATAATACTGTTTTTATAACAAAAATACTTGATAATATATTGACGAATACGAATTTATCTGATATAATAAATCAAATCGAGCCTCTTCAGAAGGAAAATGAGTCATTGCGTGCCTTATTGAATTCTCAACAGACTACATTAAACGAGTTATCGGGGCTTGTAATGAAGCTTCTTTCGAATGGGATACCATCGTCTAGTACTATCGATAACCGAGGGTACAATAGGTATGACAATACGGTTATTGGTGGAATGTCGGATGTATATATTCCCAATAATGAAGAGTATGTGGGACAAAACAATAACGGCGCGGATTACGCAGATTACAACCCGAATTCTATTGATGGTGGTTGCACTTTATCGGTTACACATTTAGAAGAATTTGTAGAACCGGTCGAGAATGGAGTGTTACATGAAGATGGCGGCGAAGAAGACGAGGAGGAGGGGGACGAGGAGGGAGAGGAGGGAGAGGATGAGCAAGGTGTCGATAGTTAATGGTTGGATACATATGAGACGTATGAGGTTCGAGAGATTAATGAAAAATCGAAAGGAAAACAAATAATATAAAATGGATAAATTTTATATTATTATTATAAAAACGAATGAGTATAAATTGGCAAATATTAGTATAAAAATAAATTAGTAAAAATAAATATATTCGCATGAAAGAAGTTATAGCTATAATCGTATTTTGTTTTGTATTATTTATTTATTTACATGTATGTTTTCATTTGAAGAAGGTGGACGATTTAGAGATATATGAAATGTGTGATCCATCAAAGGAGAAATTAGAGGAGGTGTGTGATTTACGGCAACCGGTTGTGACAGATTTTATGAATGAGAAGTTAATGACGAATTGTAATTTCAATAGTATTAAAGCGAACTATGGTGGGTTTGATATAAAAATAAGGAACACAAAAGACTATGACGATGAGACTGAATTATATGTCCCTTTAGCGATAAGCGATTCGGTTGAATTATTTAAAAAAGACAAAGACTCGCAATATATAAGCGAAAATAACTATGATTTTTTAGAAGATTCCGGGGTTATTAACTATTACAAAAATAATGATATATTTTTGAGACCATCGATGGTTTCGTCGTGTTTGTACGATATAATGTTTGCATCTCTTAATGCTGAAACGCCGCTTAGATATGATGTGAATTATCGCAATTACATGTTGGTAACGAATGGTAAGGTAATAATAAGATTATTTGCACCGAAGTCTACAAAGTATTTATATTCGTCGAATGACTATGAGAATTTCGAGTTTATATCGCCGGTGAATCCGTGGAATGTACAGGATAAATATAAGAGTGATTTTGATAAATTACGTAGTATGGATGTTACATTAGTCCCTGGGCAAATGATACATATACCTGCGTATTGGTGGTATAGTATAAAGTTTGTAAAGTCAAATACGTCGGTATGTGTATTCAAGTATAAAACGTATATGAGTGTTTTATCAATAAGCAATCATTTAATAATGAGAATGTTACAGAGACAAAATACGAAGCGTGTGATAGCGAAGCGGATGAGGGTCGCCGAGTCAGGTGAACATAATGTTTTGGATATTATTGTGGATGGTGGTTCTGTAAAGGAAGAAAATGTGACGAAGAATACGGATATGGAGAAAGAGAAGGATAACGAGCATGACAAAGAAGGGATAAATTTTACTGGTGCTGATACCGCGAAAGACATATCTGTTATGGTAAAGTTATAGATGTAGATGTAGATGTAGATGTAGACGTAGACGTAGATGTAGATGTAAGTGAACTTTCAAGAAGTTGAATAAAATTAGAAAGATTAATGTCTGATTTTTTAGCAAGCACGAGCATGAATGGTTCTTTAAATTGTAATGGTATGCGGGTTAAGAACTGCATATTAATATAACCGTCTTTGGCAAAATAGTTGAGAGGATAATCGTCATAATATAGATATGAGTTTTTGAAAATAATAATTGTAGAAAATACAAAAGCGATGGACCATAAATCGTTTTGTTTATTATTTCTAATCCATAAATATTCGCCGATTGCGGTATTCAATCCGTTATTTGTTTCCGGACAACAGAATGGTAATGTACCGCCTGTTCCTTGAGAAATTTTATGGAGACCCGACATTCCGAAGTCTATAATATAAGGTTGATTGTTGGACAACTCGATTAATATGTTATCAGGTTTTATATCACCGTGGACTATATTATGGGAGTGCATAAAAAGTATGGATTTCGAGACAGTGATGCACATTTGAATATAGTAATTAACCGAATAGGAACGATTACTTAACAAGTTTATCCATTTACGGAGAGACAGGCTATTTTTTATGCGCGGTTGAATACTGAAGTTCATATAAGTGGGTGTATTGGGTGTATCCTTATTATCTTTTTTTATATGAACAAAGTAAGGTAGAACAATATTGTGCGTTGGAATAATGCCTTTTCCTAAAGTCGACATAAGTAGTAATTCCGGGACAAAAATAGTGTAGTGGTCGTCAATTTTGATGATAAAATTGTTTGTTTCAAATACGCCATACCTTATAGTGGAAGATGATAAGTCTCCTTGGTATTTTTTGATTTGAAGAAGGCTGCGGAGATAATTAGGCATTGGAAATAAAATACCATTAACAATTTGCCGAAATTCTTCAAAGGCGCTGGGTGTTAGTATCGTTTGTAAACTAGAGTAGTTGCATTGTTCGTCATAAAACTGGTATATTTTGTTTTTATTTTTTGAGCGATTAGATATACAGTGTTCTGTTTCAATATCATCAACAATATTGCTGAGTAGTGAAGATACAATGTTATAAGTATATCTAGAGTAGTCATCATTTATATATCTGCATTTAACCGACGATTGTCTTTTATTATGTATCGCATCGATATTCGGGGTGGTTTTAATAGTAATATTTATTTCATTGTTGGTGTTATTATTTTTATTACTATTATCACCTATATTATTATCAGAGGATGACATATATATAGTGGGGTTATTATTTATTGGTGTAGCTATATTTACAGGTGAATGTCTTATAGAATTATTGACGGCGGTATTGGTGGCGGTATTGGTGGCGGTATTGGTGGCGGTATTGGTGGCGGTATTGGCGGCGGTATTGGTGGCGGTATTGGTGGCGGTATTGGGTGTTAGACTGTTTTTAAAAATATCAAATTTATTTTTAAAAAAATATATAACTTTTTGTAATGAAATATCATTGTTGTCTTGCATAGCTATGTTGGGGAGAGGAGAGGAGAGGAGAGGAGAGGAGAGGCGAGGCGTATATGATGTTATTTTTTGTGTATAATAAATATAGTAGATATATATTTATATCATTATACTAAATATAATAGACGGGGTATTCATCCAAATGTGGATTCTTCGCAGAATTCGAGGTATAGGAAACCATCTTCGTCGACTTGTTCTTTATATATATTACCGACAGGTGTTGTAATGGGGAAAATTTTATTATTAATAAAGAAAAAAAGAGCTGTCGACGGCTCAATTTTAATTTTATCGCGTAAAATTTTTATAAACTGTCCCATTGTCAGGTCATATGGGACGAGGTATTTAATTTTATGTGAGGCGGCGATATAAGAATGATAATTTGCGGAAGAGGGAGACATTTCAACGATGACTGGTACACGATCGGGGTAAGTTACGGTCATTTTGTATGACTTTTGTTTTCGTTCTTCGAGCGATGTCGACTTTTTATAGTTGGAAATAAAACCGGGCATATGTTTTGTATAAGGTATATAATGTGCGTATAATGTATATTGTATGTATATTGTATTTATATTATATTATTCGATTGATTAATATAATATAATATTCTATTTTATTCTAAAATGATACTAAAAAATAAAGACCAATGTGTTGAATATTAAAAGTGTATAGCATCTTGCGATAAGAATATTTTATTAAATGATTTGTTTGATATTTCTTCTATATTTTGTATTTTAGAATTTAAATAACACCCCAATATCCTTTCAAAAGCGCACGAGTGTTCTTTTGTATTTGATGGTAAGTCAAATAATTTATCTTTAAACATGTTATCTATAAATAAATTATTACAGCAAAAACAGTTCCATAAAACAAGGGGGTCGTTGTTCCATTTTTTCATTTGTATAGAGGTTAATAAACTATTAGTGAATATCAAACCTTTATCGCTCCATGATAACTTATTATGTAGTAGTTTAAACGCGGTAGCGTTTGGTATAGGTACATCCAGTGATGTCAAGTCGAGTTTATTATTTAAAAAAATAGTTCCTTGTATAAAAATATATTTATTTGAGCGGTAATATTTTAAAGCGAGTTTATATGCACCTATTTCAAATCTATGAAGTTGGGAATAATTGGACAAAATAATAATATTTAATGATTTTGCTACTTCGATCCATTTATTATTTAGTGAAGTATTATCGACGGCAATAATCGTTTCATTTGTATAAATATGTCTCAATTGTTTTAAACATTTTATTAACTTGATATAATTTTTGTTATCATTATTTATATATACAGCTAGGACGATAACAATATTATTTATATAGACGGGTGTAATATTTTCCATATTTATAATATTATTAAATATTATTAAATATTATTAAATATTATTAAATATTTAATAATATAATTAAATTTTATTTTAAAATTGCTGGTATGTATTTGGAATAAGTGTAAGTAATTTTTGCGTATCTTGTTGGTACTGTATTTTTAATTTATCTAAAATTCCGAGAAGAATGTATTTATGATTTCCTTTAATAAATTGAATACTATCTTCTATTTTTTTAATGGATATATTCAAGGTATGCATGGATTGAAGATAGCGGGGTATATTTTTTACTGAATTTTTACGGATTGTTGGTGTAGCGTCGTATATGTTTTGTTTTTCCAAGATATGTTTAATGTCGTAAAATAATGCATTATAGTGTTGTTTTAAATGTAAACGCGCAATAGTCAATAGTTTATAAAGTTTGTATTCGTCGCGGTAAAGTGATAATTTTCGAAATAAATTATCGACATGTGTGTTCGAGCGTCTTTGTGAAAATTTAATATTTTGAATAATTATTTGGATGTGAGGGGAAATAACAATAGTCGGCGCGGGACGTGGTGCGGATGTTTGCGCGGGACGTGGTGCTGATGTTTGCACGGGATGTGGTGCGGATGTTTGCACGGGATGTGGTGCGGATGTTTGCACGGGACGCGGTGCGGATGTTTGCACAGGACGTGGTGCTGATGTTTGCACAGTCGGAGGTGCGGATGTTTGC
>Ga0114978_10002551_pt1 | contig 14996 bp, 15 predicted proteins | sample S_140212_EF_Meta_FD_87027 | JGI IMG/M metagenome (GOLD analysis project Ga0114978, IMG submission 87027) | Freshwater microbial communities from Lake Simoncouche, Canada to study carbon cycling - S_140212_EF_MetaG | ecosystem: Environmental > Aquatic > Freshwater > Lake | place: Lake... | reverse complement strand
CGCTCCTGATTGCCAGGGAAGTGGGAAAACCTCTGCGCGAGGCGCGCTTGGAACTGGGGGCGGTGGTGGCGAAGTTCGATCTGGCGTTTGCCGATGCGGATCGGTTTGTGACGGATGAGGCGGTGACCGATGGCCCGCATCCCGCGATGGTGAGGCGGCGGGCGAGGGGACCGGCGGCGGTCATCGCACCGTTTAATTTTCCGATTCATTTGGGGCACGGCGCGGCGGTGGCGTATTTGCTGGCGGGCAATACGGTGGTGTTCAAGCCGTCGCCCCTGGCGGCGAATGTGGGAGCGGCCTATGCGGCGGAGATGCAGGCCGGGCTGCCGGAAGGTGTCCTTGAACTGGTGCAAGGCTGGGGGGAGGCCGGGCGGGAGCTTTGTCTGCATCCGGCGGTGCGGTCCGTGTGTTTCACCGGCTCGGTGCCGGTGGGGACCGCGCTGGCGAAGGAGCTGGCGGGGGATTATTCCAAGGCGCTGGCGTTGGAGCTGGGCGGGGTCAATAGCCTGATTGTTTGCGCCGACGCCGATCTCGATCTGGCCGCGACGGCGGCGGCGGATGGAATATGCCTGACGACGGGACAACGCTGCAATGCGACGAGCCGGATTCTGGTTGATCGCGCCGTGGAGGAGGAATTCGTCAAAAAACTTCACCGCGCGCTCGAGCGTTACGAGCCGGGTGATCCGCTTGGAGAATCCACCATGTTGGGGCCGCTGGTCAGCGCGGCGGCGGTTGAGCGGCATAAGAAATTCGGGGGAGAGGGGATTCCATTGGTGCAGGGCAAGGCGGGATACTTTGTGAAACCGATGGTCGTGCGAACAAACGGGGGTTCGCTTTTTGGCAAACACGAGGCGTTTTGTCCGGTGGCGGAGGTGCAGGGCTTTTCCAACATCGATGAGGCGGCGGCCCGGCAGGGCGATTTGCCTTTCGGACTAACGGCTTCGATTTTCACCCGTTCGAATGAGATCTTCCGCGCGTTGGGAGACCGGCTGGAGGTGGGCAACCTTTATCAGAATCTTCCCACCACATTTTCGCCGTCTACGCTGCCCTTCGGAGGCTGGCGGGCCTCGGGCAATGGCCGGCCGGCCGGGCGCGGATTCATCCGCTTTGCCGTCGAGGAGCAGGCGGTGCAATGGCGGGGCCAATAACCCAAACATGAAAAAAGGATTCCTCGAAAAACTGATTGAACGCATCCGGCTGGTGCAGCCCGGGGACGTGCAAAATTATCTGGTCGAGATCGCGCGCGAGAAGGGGTTCCTCGAAACGATCTTCAATGCGATTCTGGAGGGTGTGATCGTGACCGATCCGGCGGGACGGGTGATCTATTTGAACCGGGCGGCGTGCGGATTTTTCGGCATCGAGGCGCAGGCCAGCCTGGGAAAACCGCTGGGCGACGTGGTGAAGGGATTGGATTGGGAACATCTTTCCGGCGCGAGTGATGTGATGAGTCGTGATCTGGAGGTTTTTTATCCGGAGAACCGGTTTCTGAATTTTTACATCGTGCCGTTGATGAGCGAGGAGGGACAGGCGGAGATGGTCGGCCGGGCGATCATCCTGCGCGACATCACACAAAACCGCCGCGCGACGCAGGAGACAATTGAGAGCGAAAGGTTTTCCGCGCTCACCTTGCTGGCGGCCGGGGTGGCCCATGAGATCGGTAATCCGCTCAACTCACTGGGGATTCATCTTCAACTCATGCAGCGGAGGGTGAGAAATCTGGCGGCAAAATCGCGGGGGGATTTTGAGGAATCCATCACGGTGGCACGGCAGGAGGTGTCGCGGCTTGATCAGATCATCACGCAGTTTTTGCGCGCGATCCGGCCTCAGCCGCTCACGATGGGAATGGACCGCCTCAATGCGATTATCGAGGAGTCCGTCGCATTTCTGGATGCGGAGATTCACGACCGGGATGTTCTGGTCGAGGTGGAGTTGGAAAAAAATCTGCCGCCCATCGAGGTGGACCGCGATCAGATCAAGCAGGCGGTTTACAATGTGATTCGCAACGCCTTCCAGGCGATGAAAAGCGGAGGCATCCTGCGCATTCGCTCGGGGGCGGATGAGACGCATGAGTTCCTGTCCTTTTCGGATACCGGCGGGGGTATTGCTCCGGAAAATATCAGCCGGGTTTTCGAGCCGTATTTTACGACGAAGGCCGGAGGCTCCGGATTGGGGTTGCTGATTGTTCGGCGCATCGTGCGTGCGCATGGCGGGGAAGTGATCATTGAAAGCACGCAGGGGAAGGGGCTCACCCTGACCATCCGTTTGCCGCGCGCGGATCGGCGCGTGCGTTTTCTCGAACACGGCACGCCTCCTGAGGAAAGTTGACCTTGCGTCGGGCAAGGCTGGAGGATTACATTTATCGAATGTCAACACTCTTAGCACCATTGATCGGAGGGATTGTGGGAACGATGGTAATGAGTGCCTTCCTGCTTCTTCCGCGTTGGTTGAAAATCGGCAATATTGACATTGTCCCTGCGGTCGGTGCCCTGATTACCGGAAAAGTTGAGAATGCTTACGGGCCGGGCTATCTGATTCATTTCACCTCCGGCATCCTCTTTGCCTATATCTATTGGGGACTGCTCGTTGCGCTGAGTCTTCCGCTGAATGTGTGGACCTTCGGCCTGGCCGGATTGATCCACGGGGTGATCGTCATGCTGCTGGTTTCCATCGTCATCATGGAGCATCACCCGATTGCCCGTTATCATGAGCGTGGTCCCATGACGGGGTTGGCCCAGTTGCTGGCGCACATCATTTACGGTGTGATTGTGGGCTTGATCGTCCAGACCGCTCATTGAGCTTGGCTGAATCCCGGCCCTCGATAGGGTGTCGCGTATGATTCTGGATCAGATCAAAAGTGCGGTGGGGTTTGCCCACAATCTTCCACGCTACCGCGAGATTCTGGGGGTCTTATGGAAATACGGCTTTGCCGATGTGCTGAAGCTTGTCGCGTTGCAACGGATCCTGGGGATAGAGGATGCCACGATCAAGATTCATGAAGAGGGTCTGCTGTCGAAGCCCCTGCCCGAACGCGTGAGGCTGGCTCTGGAGGAACTCGGGCCGACGTTCATCAAATTCGGACAAATCGTCAGTTCGCGCCGGGACTTGGTTACGGACGAATATTACGTGGAGCTGTGCAAACTCCAGGCGGGCGTGCGGCCGTTTCCGGCCAGGGAGGCGAAAGCAATCATCGCCCGGGAACTGGGTCGGCCCCTCGCTCAGCTTTTTGCGGAATTTGAGGATGAGCCCGTGGGCAGCGCCTCCATCGCGCAGGTGCATAAGGCGGAGTTGCTGGATGGCACGAAAGTCGCCATCAAGGTCCAGCGCCCGGATATTGATCAAGTCATCGAACTCGACCTGGCGATCCTGCACGATCTGGCGCGTTTTGTGGACCGGCATGTGCCGGAGTTTTCCAGCCTGAATCCCGTCGGCGTGGTCACGGAGTTTTCCCTCGTTCTGGTCAAAGAACTGGATTTCAACAATGAAGCGATTAACGCCGACCGCTTTGCCAAACAGTTTGCGGAAAATTCCTGGATCAAGGTTCCTGCTGTCTTTCTGGAACAGACCGCGACGCGGGTGCTGACCATGGAGTTTATCTCCGGGTTGGGGGTTGATGATGCGGGTGAGCTGGAGGCCGCCGGGATCAACTCCAAGGAATTAGCCTTGCACATCACCAGCCTCATTTACGAACAGATTTTCGAGCACGGTTTTTTTCACGGCGATCCGCATCCCGGAAACATGATGATCCTCCCCGAGGGGGTGACGGCGCTGCTCGATTATGGAATGATGGGGTCTTTCACCCCGCCTTTTCGTTCCAGCGTGGCGCATTTGATCGCCGGACTGGCCGAGAAAAATCATCAGCAGGTTATGAACTCCATCCTCGACATGAGCGAGGAGGGCTACGTGATGAATTCCATCAAGATGCTGGCCGATGTGGAGGCTTTCAGTGAAGCCCATCTGAACCGGCCGCTGCGGGACATCCGGCTCGGGGAGGTGCTGAACAAGCTGCTCGAAATGCTGCGCGGCAACCGCCTGCGCATGAAGGGCAGTTTTTATCTTGGCATCAAGGCGCTGACCCAGGTCGAGGCCATCGGACGTTCGCTCGATCCGGACCTCAATTTCATCATGCTGGGGGAACCCTATGCGATGAAACTCATCCAGGGAAAATACCAGCCCAAGCGGCTCTTCCAACTCGCGCGCAAGCTGCTCGGGGAAAGCCTCGATTTTCTCGACGAGTTTCCCAGCGATTTCCGCAACCTCTATCAGCAGATCAAGCACGGGAAGATTAACATTCCCCTGCAACACAAGATTGACCCGGAGGGTTTCGAACCCCTGCGCAAGACCCTTGATCTGATCGCGAACCGACTGGCGAATGCCATTCTCGCCGCCTCAGTTCTCATCTGCTCAAGCATTCTCATTCATTCCGGCCTGCCTCCGAAATTCGGTAGTGTGCCGGTTATTGGTGTGGTCGGGCTAATCTGGGGCGGCTACATGTGCCTCCGGCTTGTGATTTCCATCTGGAAACACGGGGGATTGTAACAAAGACCGCAGGCGCCTTCATTAAGCCAGGCCAGGCGCGGCTGCATGTAGGCGGGTTTGACTCCCTTCGCGGCGGCCAAGAGTGGCCGCAATTTGGGGTGTCTGGCCGGGCGTTGTCTTTCCTCGGATATGTCGCTTTGATGGACAGCGCGGGGGATTGCCGTTAAGAATACCGGATGGACAGCCATGGGCGCATCATTGATTACCTGCGGATATCCATCACGGATCGCTGTAATGAGCGCTGTCTTTACTGCATGCCCGAAGGCTACAAAGGCTGGGCGCAAAAGGCCGACCATCTGACGGCGGATGAAGTCATCCGGGTGGCCCGGGCGGCCAGCGCGATGGGTTTCCGCAAGTTCCGGCTGACGGGAGGCGAGCCGACCATCCGAACCGACCTGCTGGAAATTGCCCGTGGCATATCCACCTTGAAAAACGCCGACCACCTGGCCCTTTCCACCAATGGCACCCGGCTGCAGGCTCTCGCCTCGCCCTTGAAAGAGGCCGGTGTTTCTTCGGTAAATATCAGCCTCGACGCGCTGGATCCCGCGCTTTATCGGAAAGTTACCGGCGGGGATGTCTCGCTGGTTCTTACCGGAATCGAGGCGGCTCTGCAGGCTGGTTTTTCCCGCCTGAAAATCAATTGCGTGCTGATGCGCGGAGTCAATGAAAACGAAATCTGGCCGCTGATTCTTTTTGCATCCGAACGGGAAATCCCGATTCGTTTCATCGAGTTGATGCCGCTCTCCCATGCCGATGTTTTGAACGGGAAAAACTTCCTGTCGGTGGATGAGGTTCTTGCCCGTCTGGCGCAGCGCGATGAGGTTTCCCCTCTGGAGTCCGTCCCTCTGGGATGGGGGCCGGCCCGGTATTACCACTTGAAAAAAACCGGCGCGACCGTCGGATTTATCGGGGCCATCACGACCCCGGATTTCTGCGCCTCCTGCAATAAAATCCGCCTGACAGCGGATGGGAAAATCCGTCCCTGCCTCGGCCGCCATAACGAACTCGACCTGTTGTCCGTCCTGCGCAGTGAGGCGGGTGGCGTGGAGGAAGTTCTGAGGGAGGCGATCGCGCTCAAGCCGATTGATCATGAATTTTCCGGGTGTTACGAGCCTGGCCGCCCCATGACGGCGATTGGAGGTTAGATGGCGGGCCGTGTTCGGGTTTTGTTTTTTGCCTCCGCCCGGCTGGCGGCTGGCGGTTCGGAAATGGACCTGCCCTGTGCAGAAGCGGGCATGAATGATGAGGCCTTCTGGACGCGGTTGGCGGAAAGCCATCCCGCCTTGAAACCACTCCGCGCTTCGGTGCGTCTGGCCCGGAATCACGAATTTCTCGCCGCGGGTGAATTGATCAAACCCGGCGATGAGATCGCCCTGATTCCGCCGGTTTCCGGTGGCTAGAATGCGAATGGAGATGGACATCCAATTTACCGATCACCCGATCAAAATCGTGTCCCGTCCTCCGGGCCTGGAAGTCGGGGCCGTATTGGAATTTCTGGGGGTGGTGCGGTCGGTGGAAAACGGCGCGAAAATTTCCGCCATCGTTTATGAGATTTACGAGCCGATGGCCGGTAAGGTCATGCGGCGGATCTTGGAGAAATTGGGTGAGGCTAATCCCTGCCGCCGCGTTCAAATCGTTCACCGTCATGGCACCGTGCCGGTTGGTGAGGCTTCCATCCACGTTCGGGTGGAGTCGCAACATCGCGGCGATGGGCTTCGCCTGATGGAGGAATTCATGAACCAACTGAAGGCCGATGTTCCCATCTGGAAAACCGGCAGTTTGCCATGTTGAGTGTTGATGAGGTCTGGGCGGTGATTGACCGTGAGGTGTTGGCCTTGCCGTCCGCGCGGGTGCCTCTGGAACAGGTCTGCGGGCGCAGACTGGCGGAAAACATTTGCGCCGATAGCGACCTGCCCGCCTTCAGCCGTTCGGCCATTGATGGGTATGCGCTGCCGGCCGGATCCCAACCGGGCCGCTATCGCCTTGTCGGCGAGTCCAAACCCGGCGGGCCCGCGCCTTTGGCGCCGCGCCAGGGTGAAGCCGTGAAAGTTTTCACCGGTTCCGCTCTGCCGGAGTCCGGCATTGAATTGGTCATGGTCGAGGACACAACCCTTGTCGGCGATGAAGTCATTGTGGATGTCTCATCCAGCGCGAAGCCTGTGCGGGCCAGGGCTTCACAGGCCAAAGCGGGTGAGGTTTTGCTGTCCGGAGGAAGTCTCATTGGTCCTGGCACTATTGCTCTGCTGGCCACGGTGGGGGCGTCGGCCCCGCGGGTTTCTCCTGCTGTAAAGGTCGCGCATCTCTCGACCGGCAGCGAGCTTGTCTCTGTTTCGCAAAACCCGGGCTTGGGATTTATTCGGGATAGCAACACGCCGTTGCTTGCCGCTTTGCTCGCTGAGGCCGGGGCGGATTTGAGCTTTCATGCCCGGGTTTCCGAAAGGGTGGACGATGCGGTGGCCGGCTTGGAAGGTATCGAGGCCGATTTGTTTTTGATCAGCGGTGGAGCGAGTGTTGGTCAATACGACGGAACGGCGGAAATTTTGCAGCGGCTGGGATTTGTCATCCACAGCGCGAAGGTCAAAAGCCGTCCCGGCAAGCCGCTGATCTTTGCCACGCGCGGTTCACAGGTTGCCTTCGGTCTGCCGGGAAACCCGCTATCGCATTTCGTGTGCTTCCATCTTTTTGTCCGTCGCGCCCTTGACCGGCTGACCGGACTTTTGCCGCGTAAAATGATTGCGGTGCTTCTGGCCGGCCAGCGCCCAGAGCCCGATCTGCGGGAGACCTGGTGGCCGGCAAAGATTCGGGCGGAAGCCGGATGTCTGCTGGCCGATCCCTTGCCGTGGCGGGATTCCTCCGACCTCACCGGCCTTCCTCAGGCGAATGCCTTGCTGCGCATTGGATCCCGCCGCACGAACGGACTGGTCGAGGCGTTCCTTTTTGGCCATCTGGAACCATGAGGGATTTCAGCCGCAAAAGAACCCCGAGACCGCAAAAAATCTTTTGTGTTCCTTGCGTCCTTTTGCGGCGATTCTTCCCAGTCTGAAATGAACGAATTTTCTCATCTGGATAGTGGAGGCAGTGCGCGCATGGTTGATGTCGGCCACAAGCCGGAGCAGGCGCGTGTGGCGGTGGCTTCGGGCCGTATCGTTTGTCAGCAGGAAACGATTGTGGCGTTGAAAAATCACGCCCTTCCCAAAGGCGATGCCCTGACGGTGGCCCGCATTGCCGGCATTCAGGCGGCAAAATCCACCGCCCAGCTTATCCCGCTTTGTCATCCGCTGCCACTGAACCATGTGGCCATTGATTTTGCAGTCGGTGAAACGGCCATCACCATCCGCTGCGAAGCGGCCACGCGTGCCGCCACCGGGGTGGAGATGGAGGCATTGACCGGAGTGACTGTGGCCGCGTTGACGCTCTACGATATGATGAAGTCGGCGGACAAAACCATGCGCATCGAAGGAATCACGCTGCTGGAAAAAACCAAAAAATGAAAATTGCGCGCGTGACGATCAGTGACCGGGCCTCGGCGGGAGTTTATCAGGACCGGGGCGGTCCGGAAATTGCGCGGGTATTTTGCGAAGCGTGGAAGGAACCGTGCGAGATGATCGCCCGCATCATCCCTGACGAACGGGCCGGGATCAGTCAGGTGTTAGCTGAACTGGCGGATCAGGAAGGGTGTCATTTGATTCTCACCACCGGTGGCACCGGGCCCGCGCCGAGGGATGTGACACCCGAAGCGACCCGCGATGTGTTGGAAAAAGAAATGCCCGGCTTCGGCGAGGCGCAGCGCATGGCGTCCTTTGCCAGGGTGCCGACGGCCATTCTTTCGCGGGCGACCGCCGGCGTGCGGGGCCGGTCGCTGATCATCAACCTGCCAGGCAATCCCCGCGCCATTGCCGAATGCCTGCCAGGCTTGATCCCCGCGATTCGCGAGGCCCTGCGGCATCTGGCGGAACAGGCCTGAATTCTGCTGAGGACTTTTGGCAGAACGGAGGGTTTTCTTTTTAGTGGGCGGACGATCAGGCTTGTCCCTTGATTGGCTGACTTGCCAAGGGACGATGCAGACGCCAGCATGTCCGCCTCCATGGAAGCTCTGATTCATCTCCTGCAAAAAAACGCCCTGACCCCGCGCGAGGATATCGCGCGCATGCTCGACCTGACGGTCGAACAGGTGGAGGCCGAAATCGCGCGTCTGGAACACGAGGGCGTGATTCTTGGTTACCAAACCATCATCAACCGCGAGAAGTGGGACACCGATGTCGTGACGGCGGTGATTGAAGTGAAGGTGACCCCGGAGCGCGAAGGCGGTTTCGACCGGATCGCCTCGCGGATCGCAAAATTCGAAGAGGTGCAGACGTGTTACCTGATGAGCGGGGGATACGACCTGCTGATTGTGGTGGAGGCGAAAAATCTGCGCGCAATCGCCGGGTTCGTCGCGGAAAAACTCAGCACGATCGAGGCGGTGCAGGCAACGGCCACACACTTCCGGCTCAAGACGTATAAAGAAAACGGTGCGTTCCACGATTTTGAGCTCGCGCCGGAGCGTCTCGCGGTTTCGCCATGAGTATCGCGATTGCTGACCATGTTCGCGATATCCCCCGCTCGGGGATTCGCGATTTTTTTGAAGTGGTGCAGAGCACGAGCGATGTCATTTCCCTCGGCATTGGCGAGCCGGATTTTGCCACGCCCTGGCACATTCGCGAAGCGGCGATCTATGCGCTGGAAAAAGGCCGCACCGGCTATACGTCCAATCTCGGGCTGCCGCGATTGAGGCACTCGATTTCCGAATACGTGAAAAGCCATTTCGGGGTGCGTTACGATGCTTTGAGCGAAGTTCTGGTCTCGGTTGGCGTTTCCGAAGCCATTGACATCACGCTGCGGGCGCTGCTCAACCCCGGCGATGAAGTTCTGTATCATGAGCCCTGCTACGTTTCCTATGCGCCAAGCATTGTGCTGGCGCGCGGGGTGGCGAGGGCCATTGCCACACGCTCGGAAGATCATTTCGTGCTGCGGGCGGAGGATGTGGAAAAGGCGATTACGCCGCGCACGAAAATCCTGATGCTGAATTTTCCCACCAATCCAACCGGCGCGACGATGCCGCCGCAGGAGCTGGAAAAAATCGCCGGCCTTTGCGTCCGGCACAATCTGGTGGTGATGACTGATGAGATTTATAGCGAGTTGACCTATGACGGAGTGGCCCATCCTTCGATTGTGGCGCTGCCAGGCATGAAGGAACGGACGGTGTTGCTCCACGGCGTTTCCAAGGCTTTTGCCATGACGGGCTGGCGGATCGGATTTGCGTGTGCGCCGGCGGAACTGATCGAGGCGATGATGCGGATTCACCAATACGCGATTCTGTGCGCTCCGATCATGAGTCAGGAAGCGGCCATTGAAGCGCTGGATCGCGGTGAATCGAGCATGATGAAGATGCGGCAGGAATACGAACTTCGCCGCAACTATATTGTCGGGGGTTTCAACGCAATGGGCCTGGAATGTTTCAAGCCGCAGGGCGCCTTCTATGTTTTTCCAAAAATCACCGGCACGGGGCTGACCAGCCGGGATTTTTCGCTTCGTCTCCTGCGCGAAAAAAAGGTGGCGGTTGTTCCCGGCGGCGCTTTTGGGCCCAGCGGTGAAGGGCACGTGCGTTGCAGCTACGCCACGGGTTTGGATCAGATCAAGATTGCGATCGAGCGGATCGGGGAGTTTTGCGCGGAGTTGGCCGGCGATGGAGCCGAGAGAATCCTAAAACCTGGAAAGCAAAATCAGGATTCCGGCAAGAAGGGGTAACGAAGATGCTCCGGCCGCAATACAGCCGGTAATCGGGCCATCGTTTTTCGTATTCGGAATCAAGGTCAGGCATCCCGGCCGACGGAGATGGATCGTATGGGTAGGAATCTCTGCAATCAGATTTTTGGCAGATAGCCCTTGGCTAACGCTTTAAACTCCTGCACCTGCGCGGCTTCCCAGGCTTTGTCTTTCTTGAGTTCCGCAGCCATGATGGCGGCGACTTCGCGGGCGGATTCGATAGCGGCTTTGGCGTCGAGTAACAGGGCCCGGGTGCGGCGGGAGAGGACGTCTTCGACGGTGCGGGCCATTTCGGTGCGGACGGCCCAGAGGACGTTGGCTTTGGTGTAAGGCAGGCGGGGGTGGAGCGGCGTGTCGAGGCCGAGTTGTTCGAGCTTGGGGGCGTCGGAGCCATAGATGGCGTAGGCGGCGGGCAGCGCGGTAGTTTGGGGGCTGCGGTAGCCGTGGAGTTGGAGGTTCTCGGTGACGCAGGGTTTCTCGGCGAGGCCGCCGATGAGAGTGGCGTGGTTGACGGTGTCCTCGGCCATTTTGCGATAGGTGGTCCACTTGCCGCCGACGATCGTGACGAGGCCGGAATCGGAGACGAGGACCTCGTGGTTGCGGGAGATCGCCTTTGTCGCGCCGCCATCCTTGCCGGGTTTGCGCACGAGGGGACGCTGGCCGGCGAAGATGCTGAGGATGTCCTCGCGTTTCGGGTCGCGGGCGAGATAGCGGGAGGCGTTGCGCAGGATAAAGGTGATTTCGTCGTCGAGGGCGCGGGGTTCGAGTTCGGCTTTGTCCATGGCGGTGTCGGTGGTGCCGACGAGGACCTTGTCGTGCCAGGGGATGACAAAGAGGACGCGTCCGTCGTCGGTATGGGGGACCATGATGGCGGAATCGCCCTGGAGGAAACTGCGTTCGAAGACGAGATGGACGCCCTGGCTGGGCTGGACGGCGCGTGCGGCGGCGGGTTCGTCTATGAGGCGGATCTCGTCGGCAAAGATGCCGGTGGCGTTGATCACGACGCGGGCGGCGAGTTCGTAGGTTTTCCCGGTTTCCTCGTCGCGGCAGGTGAGGCCGCTGGTCATGCCATCGGTTTTTTGCAGGCCGGTGACGGTGGTGTAGTTGAGCAGGGTGGCGCCGTGGTCGGCGGCGGTCTGCGCGAGGGTGATGGCGAGGCGGGAGTCGTCGAACTGGCCGTCGAAATACTCGACGCCGCCGAGGAGGTTCCGGCGTTCGATGTTGGGGATGCGCTGGAGGGTTTCCTCGCGGGAGAGAATCTTCGAAGGGGAGAGGTGCAGTTTTCCGGCGAGGGCATCATAGACTTTCATGCCGATGCCGAAGAAGGGGCCTTCCCACCATTTGTAACGGGGGACGATGAAGGAGAGGTGGTGGACGATGTGGGGGGCGTTGTGGTGGAGCAGGCCGCGTTCGCGCAGGGCTTCGAGGACGAGAGGGATGTCGCCCTGTTCGAGGTAACGGACGCCGCCGTGGACGAGTTTGGTGCTGCGGCTGGAGGTGCCTTTGGCAAAGTCGTGGGCTTCAAGGAGGAGGGTCTTGAGGCCGCGGCTGGCGGCGTCAACGGCCACGCCGAGGCCGGTGGCACCTCCGCCGATGATGATGATGTCCCACTGCGCTTCGGCGGTGAGACGTGGGAGCATTTGTTGGCGGTTCATAAGAAGAAAAGAGGGTGTTCTTAGTTTTCGATCCAATTCTTAGCACGTTTGACGGCTTTGCGCCATTGCTTGAGGCGGGCACTGCGGTCCTTCTTCGTGGTGGCGGGGCGGAAGAGACGGTCCACTTCGCGGATGTGGGCGAGTTCGTCGGCGTCTTTCCAGAGGCCCGCGCCGAGGCCGGCCAGCATGGCGGCGCCGAGGGCGGTGGTTTCGAGGTTTTTCGGGCGTTCGACTATGACCCCGAGGGAGTCGGACTGCATTTGCATGAGGAGATCGCTGGCGCTGGCTCCGCCGTCCACGCGCAGGGTGGTGAGGCGGCGACCGGAGTCTTTTTCCATGGCGGCAAGGAGGTCGGTGACCTGCCAGGCGATGCCTTCGAGCGTGGCGCGGGCGATGTGGCCGGCGGTGGTGCCGCGGGTGATGCCGAGGATCGTGCCGCGGGCGGTGGAGTCCCAGTAGGGCGCGCCCAGACCGGTGAAGGCGGGGATGAGGAAGACGCCGCCGGAGTCGGGGACTGAACCGGCAAGCTCGTTGACCTCGGGGGCGGTGCGGATGATTTTCAAGCCATCGCGCAGCCATTGAATGGCGGCCCCGCCGACGAAGACGCTGCCTTCGAGGGCGTATTGGAGCGGGGCGTCGCCGATTTTCCAGGCGACGGTGGAGAGGAGGCGGTTGTTGCTGGCCGTGGGGTCGGCGCCGGTGAACATGAGCATGAAGCAGCCGGTGCCGTAGGTGCATTTGACCAGGCCGGGGGTGGTGCAGAGCTGGCCGAAGAGGGCGCTTTGTTGATCGCCGATGGCACTGCAGATCGGGATGCTTTTTCCAAAGAGCGCGGGGTCGGTGTCGCCGAAGTGTCCACTGGTGGGGGCAATGCGCGGGAGGACGGCGCGGGGGATGGCGAAGAGGGCGAGGAGCTCATCGTCCCAATCGCCGGTGCGGATGTTCATCAGCATGGTGCGGCAGGCGTTGGTGACGTCGGTGACGTGTTCGCGTCCGCCGGTGAGCTTGAAGATGAGCCAGGAATCGATGGTGCCGGCGGCGAGTTCGCCATGGGCGGCGCGCGCGATGGCATCGGGGACCTGGCGGAGGAGCCAATGGAGTTTGCTTGCGGAGAAGTAGGGGTCGAGGAGGAGGCCTGTTTTTTGCTGGATGAGGGGTTCCTTGCCGGCTTCGCGCAAGCCGGACATGTATTCGCTGGTGCGGCGGTCCTGCCAGACGATGGCGGGGGCGACGGGTTCGCCGGTTTTGCGATCCCAGAGGACGATGGTTTCGCGCTGGTTGGTGATGCCGAGAGCGGCGATGTCCGCTGCACCGGCTTTTTCGATGGCCTGGCGGGAGGTTTCGAGGACGCTTTGCCAGATCTCGGTGGCGTCGTGTTCGACCCAGCCGGACTGGGGGAAGTGTTGGGTGAATTCTTTTTGGGCGGAGGCGACGGCGCGGAGGCGTTCGTCGTAAACGATGGCGCGGGAACTGGTGGTGCCTTGGTCGAGGGCGAGGAGGTGCTTCATAGGGCGAGGGAAATTTTACCGAAGGTGAACGAATGCGGGAAGATGTCTTCTCCGTATTCCTGGATGCTTTCTGTCTAGGGATTTTTGTTTTTACGGAGGGTTAGTATTGGCCGAGGGCGAGGTAGATGGCGGCGGCGAGGAGGGCGTGGGCGAGGCGGGCGATTTGATCGAGTTCGTCCAGTGCGGGGCAAAGCGGTTTGTCGGAGATGACGTGTTTGCCCTCGTCGTTCTTGGCTTCGCCGTCTGGTTCCTCCCCGTCAGTGTGTCTGCGCTCTAGCGAGGGCCACCCCCATTTGCTTTTCATAAAAGGCCAGCGGTTCCAGTAATTGATCCGCTTCGGCCAAATCAATTGGGGTGGAATTCGTGCCGTCAAAATCAATTGGTCCGTAACGCGAAGGTTTTCCGGATTTTGTCAGATATTCGACGTAACAATCGCCTTGCGAATAATGCCAGAACTCCCAGGGATATTCCTTCCAACCGTGTGCTTGAAACAGAGCGGTGATCTTCCGGCGGTTTTCGCCTTCTTCCTCGGTAATAAATGGGGAATCCATCGGCGTGCGCTCGGAAATTTCCACATAGGTCGGGCCGCGTCCGCCCCGGGGAAACTCTTGGCGGGTCGAACGATCCAAGACCGAGACATCGATGGCCGATCCGGATACATGGGTTCCCACCCGGCAGCGGGTGGCGATGACGGCACTCATCCGCCGGAGGAGAAATTCCGGGGTGGGCCAGACGCCGCCCTGTTCCCAAATGGCCATCTTCAAAACCAAATCAAAATGTTTGGGGTTGTGCGATTGGGCGCGTTGCATCTTCGGCGAACGATAACCATCTTCCACTTTCAAGACCCAGCCACGCTCATTCATGGCCCGAGCGACGGCCCGGAAGGATGGAATTAAACCGGCCCGGCAAAAATACACCCGGGGGTGACAGCCATTAATCATCGTGGTGGAAAACTCGACATCCAGTCCGTCGGCCGCTTCGCGCAGGGGCGCCAGCGGCTCCCCGCAATCTTCGACCGGATAGGTCCGCATCATTTCTTGAAACGCCAGCGCTTCCTCCATTTTTTTGGTCCAATAAGCCCGGGCCTCGGCCTCATCGGGCGAATTTTGATTAGTCATTTTGAGTGGGGAGTTTGGTTTTCGAAGGGAAAGAGCGGTTTCCGCCGTCGCGTGGAGGAGCGCGATTCCATGTCCGCGGTGGTCACCCCAGGAGTGTTAACCCGAAGCAGGGACCCACAAGGCTCCGCAAATCCCGCCCCGGGAGAATGCACCCCTTTAAGAAGGATGCGGTCAAAATCCGCAGGGTCGAGCCCGAAAGCCACTAATTGATTGGCCCTGACCGGAAACGCCCTGCGGCTGGTGAGCCTGAGAGTCAGACCAGTGCCAGTCTCCCCCCCCGGCCGCTCGTCCCCCACCGAACTTTGTCAGCCCGCCGTGGCGTGGTTGCGACTCGTTGCACGTTCCGTCGTGAAGACTTCGCGCCGTCACTTCGG
>Ga0114978_10002548_pt1 | contig 15004 bp, 7 predicted proteins | sample S_140212_EF_Meta_FD_87027 | JGI IMG/M metagenome (GOLD analysis project Ga0114978, IMG submission 87027) | Freshwater microbial communities from Lake Simoncouche, Canada to study carbon cycling - S_140212_EF_MetaG | ecosystem: Environmental > Aquatic > Freshwater > Lake | place: Lake... | reverse complement strand
CCGATCTTCTTGACCGACTCGGCAACGGTCTTGCCTCGTCCCACCTCGACTTCGACCTCTCGCAGCTTGGGGATGATCTGCTCGGCCAGTTCTTTCTTTCCGCGTGGCATGGAATGCCCTCCTGTGGTTGTGACACCACCAGATTATCGCTCTGGAAGTGGTGCTGTTTAAGGGGGGCAGGTCAGGGGTGGTGCCGGGCGTGCAGGGCAGGTTTAAAGCGCTGCGATTATTCGGGGAATCGGCACGATAACAACCCCAATCGATCGCCAGCTGTGTTAAGCTCACTCGCCCCTGATGAAGCGTGTCGGGCGTATTGGCATTTGGCGATCGTGTCGCATGCAGCATTTGCATCCCGGCGTCATTCACCCAGAAAGCGCCTCGACCGTCGCGGTCGGACACGCCGCGGAGATATTCCGCAACCGCCATCGTGTTCGTGAGACCATCCTTGATCGCTTGCGTCGTCGTTCCCTGGGCAAACCCGAAAACGGCACGCCGGTCCATGACCGATTTCGGCGGGAGCGGCAGCACCGGCTGATTGCGCCAGACACTGCCGAGTACGCGTGAGACGCTTTCCTCGACGTTCGTGCCCGAAAAAATTCCGAGGTAATTCGACTTCGCCAGTTTCACCCCCCCGCTGTTTCTCCACTCGAAAGGCGTTGTGCCCGACGTCCAGAGCGCTGAAGTCTGCCCATCCGACGGGCACAACAGCGGCCGGAGCGAAACCCCGTTGACGCGGGCATAGTCGGACGTGCTGGAAACGACCGTGCGTCCTTGTGCATTCAGCGACTGGATTCGAAACAGCGGTCCGCGGATTCCGTCGTAGTATGCCTGCTCCTCGAGCCGCGGCAGCAATTCATGAAGAAAATACGGCCAGTCAAAAAATCCAAACCTCGCCACGGGGCCGGTGATTGCGGTGCTACTGGGTTCCTGCTCCCCCGACCGCCACGCGCTTGCCATGATCCCCGGCGGAAACGTCCGTGCCGACGATGCGTGGCCGGCAAGCGCGATCCCGATCTGCTTGAGGTTGTTCGAGCAGCTCGTCCGCCGGGCCGATTCGCGGGCCGATTGGATCGCCGGCAGGAGCAGCCCGACGAGAATCCCGATGATCGCCATCACGACGAGCACCTCGATCAGCGTAAAGCCGCGGGACGGCCTCCCGCCCCCGGCCGCCTCACCGCAACGCTTCCACCACCCACGCACCGCATCCATGGCTGCGCCCTCCCACAACGGATGTCGACCCGCCGGACGGAACACCCGGCGGCACCTGAAGTGTACACATCCGGGGCGAAAAAGGACCGCGCGGATCGACACACAGCAGGGTAGCCTTCAGGCTGCCCTACTTTCCGGCCTCCAATCCTGTTGTTCGGCACCCCATGTGCGCGTCGCCGGCGGACTCTCGACGCTCGGACCCGACGTCGCTGGCTCAAACAGGCCGGGTTCACTGGCGATCGCCGTGCACAAGGCTCGAGTGCGGGCCGTTTCACGCCTTCCGGAGCCGGTCGGCTGCGGCGGATTCGAGACGGCGGAATTCCGGCACGGCCTCGCCGACGATCGCCGCATAGAGCGAGGCGAGTTCATCGGGCAGGTAATCGTGCACCACGCGATTGCGCAGATCCCGCAGGGCGATCCACGTCGACAGGTCGCTGATCAGCCCGACTTTCTCCATGCGCAAGAGCAGATCGCGGAATGTTTCCGACACGTTCGCCTCCCGGACCCGCTCCCAGGTGCGAAAAAATGAGGCTCGATTCGAACGCCCTGAGGAATCGATCGCTGAGCGCGTCGTACGGCTCCCGTTCCTGCGGCGAGTAGAAGCGGCTCGACGGTCATGCGATCTTCACTCTCCGCAGCGACTGCAGAAACGCCGCCTCGGCTGCCGAGAGCCGGTCGGGGTCGAGCACCACGAGTCGAGCGCAGCCGTGAGCGCCGCCGCTTCGGCGTCGTCGAGTCGCACGAGCCCCAGCGATCGCAGATGGGCGAGCGTGGTGTCGCAGGCGGCGGCAGACATGACGGGAGCGGTGACGGTGGCGGCCATGGACGGGTTTCCGGTGGGGCGGGCCAGATCGATTAGCCCCTGCCGCTCGGGCATGCCGAAGTCGGCGCTTCGGACCCGCCCACGGCGGCGGGGGGAGGGGAAGGAGGAAGAATCACCGCCGGTTTGGCCGACGCTATTATTGAAACGAAACATGATGAAAACCTCGGAGGCGATTGAATTGCCTCCGGGGTGGAGCAGGGGGGCGGGCTCGAGCCCACCCCCGTCAGCTACCCCCGCGTTTACGCCGAGACGCCGATCGCACCCGCACCGCATCCCCGTCGAACCAGATCTGGAACGGGAATGGGTACGGGCAGAGACCGGTAGATTTCTCGGGCGTTTTGCGAAGGTGCTGCCTCGTCAGGGAACGCACGTCGCGAGTCGCCCCGACTCATGAAGACGAGGCCCGTCATTTGATGTCGCCCATTCAGGCGGGCGGGTTGGCGGCAGTGTTCCAGGTGTTGGCGAACGACACTCGGCTGCGAATCCTGCATGCCCTCGTGCGAGCCGACGAGTTGTGTGTCACTGAACTGGCCGATACGGTCGGCATGAAGCCGCAGGCGGTTTCCAACCAGCTTCAACGGCTGTGCAGTCTCGGGATCATCCAGTCACGCCGGGCTGGGGTGAACGTCCATTACCGAGTCGTGGACCTGTGCGTCCGGTCGCTGATCGAGAAGAAGGTGTTGGCCTTGCTCTCATCCCTTGACGGCTCTCACTGAAAGGGTATCGATGACAGTTGCAGAGCTTCGGGCGGTTCTTGTGACCCCCCAGGTTTTGTGCCAGTGCTCATGAGGTCAGGGTGTTGTTGTCACTTCACCACCCCCACGCCCCAGTTGGCGGGTTGCAGGGCGGCTTCGCTGGGGATGTCGGCGGTGATCTGGGTGTCGCGGTTCTCCCAGTAGGCGCGGCGCTCGACCTTGCGGCCGGCGGCCTCGCCACCGAAGAGCACGCCGAAATCCACGCGGAACTCGGCGCCCGCGGCCGGCTTGCCGCCCAAAAGCGTCCAGGGGATCGCCGCCTCGACGACATACCCCTGCGCGGCGCGGGTGACGGCGGTCTTCACTTCCGGCGCGAGACGCACCTCGTCCATGCGCACGGCATTGGCGCGACCTGCGCCTTCGAAGGCGTCGAAGAGATATGGCGCCTTGGCCTCCGAGACCGGCCGGTAGAGCACGGCCGTGAGCTCGCCGCCCAGTTCGGCGATGACCAGCCGCAGGTCGCCTTTCCGCACTGCGGGGGCGTCGGGATTGTCGCCCGGCCCGCGGTACATGAGGTCCACCGCGTCGCCGCCGACGAAGGCGAGTTGCCAGGTGCCGGCCGTGTTGCGCGACGGGGTCGGCTTGCGCACTTCCCAGGCGACATAGAGGTTGGCGTCGTCCCAGGCGCTCATCACGTCGGCGCCGCGGGCGCTGTCCACGGCGATGCGAGCGGCGGCCGCTTCGCGGTTCCATTCGCCGAGCTGGCCGTCCACGGTGATCGGCTTGGCCGTGGCCACCTCCACGCGTCCGCGCTCCCGGGTGCCGCCGTTTTGGCGGAAGGCGCGGATCTCAGCGGCGCGGGCGAGCTGTTCGGCGCCCAGCGTCACCGTGCCGCCCGGGAGCCGGCGCAGGCTGTCGAGCCCTTTCAGCTCGAAGACGCGGCAGTCGGTGAAGCCGCTGGTGAGGATGTAGCGGCCGTCATTGAGGCGGGTGAAGAAGCCATTGAAAGATTCCTGGCCAGGGGTCATGTCGTTGGCTTTGAAGTCGGGCTTGGGATTGGCGGGCCATTCCGTGAAGGGCATACGCGCGTCCTTGAAGAGCTGGTCAACGTAGAGCATGTCGTCGGTGAAGAGGTAACGCTGGCCGAAGTCGGAGACCCAGCAGACCAGTTCGCCGCCGACGGCCGCCGGCGCGTCCGCCACGCCGTGCGCCTGGAAGGGAAAGAGCACCAGCCCCGGCGCGGGCAGGCGCGGCGTCCAGCGCCCGGTGTTCAACCCGCGGAACCAGAAGGTGCGGCGCTCCGTGCCGGCCGGGTAGCTCTTGCGCATTTCGCTGAAGTATTCGCCGCGGTCGCCGAAGCAGCCACTGTTGTAGCTGCCGTCCTTGAGGCCGATGCCGTTTTGGCATTCGCCGGCCATAGGTTCGAATTTCTTGAAATCGTAAATCGGTGTGCCGCCCGTGGTTATCCGTTGCGGCGATAGGCGCAGCCCCGGCTCCAGCTTCCACCCCACCTCCTTGTCCACGACCATCCGCGAGAAGTACAGCTCAAGATTCTGCGACGGGCGGTTGCCCCATGTAGCGGTGCCGCCCCAGTCGTCGTTCGCGCCGCCATGCACGATCTCATTGTCCTGGATTTTACAGTCGTCGTTGAGATCCATCCAGGCGAGTTTCTTCTGCGGGTCAATGTAGACGCACAGCGCCCAGCGGCCGTCCTCGCGCTGACGGAAGATCTCGCTCTTTTTTGCTCCATATCCCCCTGAATGCAGGTAAGCGCGGCCTTTGTAGGTATTGAGGTATTCCCAACCATTTGCTGGCGTCACGCCCTGCGCCTCCGCTCCCTCGGGAATGACATAGCCGACCTCGACCAGATGGCTGGCGCCTTTGTCGAGGTCGATCTTGAAGCGCATGCCGTTGTAGAAGGCCATGGTGGGGTCGAGCGGGTTGATCAACCCGCCGCCGCCGTAGTAGGTGTCGCCGATGAAGTCGCGCTGCCACTTGCCGTCCTGCCAGACGCTGGTGCGCTTGGGCTGCATGTTGTCCTCGGCCACCCACAGCCGGCCCTGGGAATCAGTGGCCAGGCCGGCGGGATTGTAGAAGCCGTCGTTGGGATCGTAGAAACCGTTGCGGGTGCAGCCCGCGGGCTTGCCGATGGTCCGCACCGGCTTGCCGTCGGCGGTGAAGACGCGCACCTGCGGCGTCGGCGCGGCGAAGGCGACCGAAATGTTTCCTTTGGCAGCGGTGATGGCGGTGGCTGTGGCGAAGTCGCCTGCGACCAGCACGGTGGTCGTGCCGTCGGCCAGGTTCAGCCGCTCGAGCCCGGCGGGCGTGGCCACCAGCAGGCTGTTGACATCCGGCGCGAAGATCGCGCCGGCGCCGGGCACGGCGTACTCGCGCTTGACCTTGAACGTCTCGCGGTCGAAGGCGCGGACCACGTCCTTGCCCGCGACGGAAAGATAAAGTCCGGCGGCGTTGGCGGCCAAGCCAGAGATCAACCGCTGCTGTTTGCTGCCCTTCTCGACCTTGCTCTCTTCGGGGGAGAGCAGACTAAGCCGCTTCACGGGCTTGCCTTCCGGTCCGGGAAGGTCAAGCCACTTGCCGGTCTTGGCCTCGAAGCGCATGACGCCGGTGTCGGCCAGACCGAGCGGGTTCCAGGAACCGGTGGCGCGGTAGGCGTAGAGCTTGCCGTCGGCATAAGCCAGCAGGTCGGCGCCGGCATCCTTTACATTCCACTGCTTCTCACCTTGTTCGTTGGCGGCGAAGAGGCCGTTGCCGGCTTCCGCGCCGAGCCCGCCCAGGAAGACCAGGCCCTCGCCTGCCGCGACCGCCACCATGCTGCCGTGGTCCGAGCCCCAGGCGCCGGTGCCGTCGGCGGTATCCCAAGGCGTGTGCGGATTGGGCTGGTAGAAGCTCATCAGCCAATGGATGTCGATGGAGTCGCGGGAGAGCCCCACCCAGCGGTACTCGCCGGCCGGGAGCAGTTCATCGCGATCGTCGAGACCGTCCCACAGCACGGTCTGCTGGCCCGCGGCGAACTTGACCCCGCCGACGAGGCTGCGCACCCGGTTGCCCTTGGCGTCCTCGAGGGCGAGGGTGACGTAGCCCTCCTTCGGCAGCGTGAAGGCGATCGGCGCGGCGCCCCGCGGCTCGGGCGCCTTCGCCGCCAGCCAGGCCGGCGGCGGCAGCTTCAGGTCGTTCGTCTTCTCACGGATCAGCTTCCCCCAGGCAGAGTCGGTTTGCCAGAAGAAGTCGGCGGTCTTCGCCTCGTCCGAGAGGTTGTCGGTAAGGCGGGGGAACATGCCGCCAATTTGGATGGAGCCGCCCCAGAACAGCTCCAGCCCGAGGCGCAGATCGGCGTCCGGCGCCGGCATCTTGCCGTCGAGGGTGATGACCTCCCAGGGGATGAACAGCTCCTGGGCATAGCCGCCCTTGTCGTCGTCCATGCGGAACGCCTGCTTGGCGCCGAGTTTCTCCGGGTATTGCGACCGGTCCACTGCGGGCTGGCCGGGGCCGTGCGGGCCCATCCGGCCGTAGCTGATGGTCATGGCCGGTTTCTGGCCATCGGTGTAGTACCAGGCGTCCACGTGGCTGACGAACCCGGCCATGTTCAACCGGAGCTGCACGCAGTCGGAGCGCCAGCCGTTGCCGGCCATGGTGACCGGGTCGATGCGGTTGACCATCGGCGTGGGGTCGCGGAAGCGGAACGCGAGATAGATCCCCTTGTCGTCCCACATCGCCGCCGTGCGGCAGCTCTCGAACTCAAGCAGCGAGTCGACGTCCTTGCAGGAGACGATCTCGCCGGAGAGATCCCATTCGTCGAGCCTGCCGTCAATGACCACCGGCGCCTTGACCGGCGGCGCGTGCAGCCCGCGGTTCGTCGTGCGCTCGGCCGCGGCCGATGGAGCCGCGCCCAGACCGGAGGCGGCAACCGACACTAGCAATGCCATGGCATATCTCTTCATCTGCGTTCTCCGTTTGCTCGATGAGCCTCTTGCAAAACCCCGATTGAGGCGGGTGAAGAAGCGATTGAAAGATTTCCGGCCAGGGGCCGTGTCGGTGGCATTGAAGCCCGGCTTGGGATTGGCGGGCCAATCCTCGAAGGGCACCCATCCGCCCCTGAAGCCGATGGAATGCCTAAGTTAACGCGGTCAAGGGCACTTCCGCAAGCAAGTCGTGACAGGGTGTCAGGGAGGGACTCCGCGGCCTGCCGGACCGGCCTCGGCAACGCCGGCTGCGACATCTTCGCCGCAGCGGGCGGAGGAGCTATTATCATTGGGTGATTCCGACCGGGCCCGGAGCAGCTCTGCGGAGCATGGGAGAGCCGTGATGCCTGCAACCGCCCGAGCGGCCGTGAGGTTCGTCTCCGCAACGCTGGCCTGGCTCGCGCTGCCGGTCTGTGCAGCCCCGGTGCCATGGACGGCCTCGCACGTGACCGGCACGCCCGAGCCGCCCCCTCCGTTTCGCGCGGTGAAGGTCTACGAGCACCTGCAGTTTACCGCCGCCACCTCGCTCGCCTTCGCGCCCGGCAGCGATCGCTGCTTCGTCGTGGAGCAATGGGGGAGGATCTATTCGCTGCCGGCCGACCGCGGCTGCCGCCAGGCCGATGTATTCCTTGACATCGGCGATCTCGTGGTGCGGCTCAACGCGGATCGTTCCCCGGACGAGGCCCTGAAGCCGGGCGGGGGGAACTTTCATCTCACGTTCCACCCCGACTTCGCCAGCAACCGCTTCTGCTACCTCTGCTACACCGTCGGCTACCAGGACGAATCGCGGCCCCGCTACCAGGAGAGCACGCGAGTGGTGCGATTGACTGTGAATGAAGACGACAGCGGCGTGCCGCGGGCCGACCCGGCAAGCGAGGTGGAGGTGATCACCTGGCCGGCGGGCGGTCATAACGGCGGCTGCCTCGCGTTCGGCCGCGACGGGATGCTTTTCATTTCGACGGGTGATGGCGGCGACCATTTTCCCGAAGACGCGAACAAGACCGGTCAGGACGTCTCCGACCTGCGGGCCGCGATCCTGAGGATCGATGTCGACCACCCCACGGACGGCCGCGGCTATTCGATCCCATCCGACAACCCGTTCGTGGGCGTGCCCGGTGCACGGGGAGAGCTCTATTCGTTCGGCCATCGCAACCCCTGGAAGATGAGCGTCGACCGCGTGGCGGGAGACCTCTGGGCAGGCGACGTCGGCCTCGAAATGTGGGAACTCGTCTGCCGCGTGAAGCCCGGCGACAACTACGGCTGGAGCCTGCAGGAAGGGAGCAACCCGATTCATCGTGACTGGCCGCGGGGCCCGGCGCCGGTGGTGAAGGCCTGGTGCGAGGTGCCGCACACGGCCGGGGCGTCGATCACCGGGGGCTATGTCTATCGCGGAAAGAAGTTTCCCGAGCTCGTCGGCCGCTACGTGTTTGGCGACTGGGTGAGCCGCCGGGTGTGGAGCATCGGCACGACCGAGGCTGGGCCCGGGCCGCTCGTCGATCTCGTCGCCCCCACGATTCGCGTGATCTGCTTCGCCGAGGATGGTGACGGCGAGCTTTTCATCCTCGACTACGACGACGGCTCGATTTACGAACTCGCGCGAAACGACGTCGCGGCAGATACGGTGGCGTTTCCCCAGCGGCTCTCCGAGACGGGCCTCTTCGCCGACACAGCCCCCCAACGGCCGATGCCTGGCGTGACGCCGTTCGCGGTCGCCGCCGAGGCCTGGGCCGATCATGCGCAGGCGCGGAGGTTCATCGGCCTGCCCGGCTCCGGCAGCGTGAAGCTGCATCCCGGCAAGGCGGCCGTGCCCGGATCGATGTTTCCCACGAAGATCAGCTATCCGCCGGGCACCGTGCTCGCGAAGACGTTTTCGATCGAGATGCGAGCCGGCGACCCGCAGAGCGAAAAGAAACTCGAGACGCAGCTCCTGCACTTCAACGGCCGTCACTGGCACGGCTACTCGTATGCCTGGAACGATGCCGGCACCGACGCCGCCCTCGTGCCGGCCGCCGGGAAGAGCCTGCCGCTGGCCATCGCCGACCCGCGAGCGCCGGGGGGCACCCGCGAACATGTGTGGCGGTTCCTCGGCCGCAGCGAATGCCAGCGGTGCCACAACGAATGGGCCGGCACGACGCTCGCCTTCAACGTCGAGCAGCTCAACCGCGACGTGCCCGGCCCGGGCGGCGCGGCGGTGAACCAGCTCCGCGACTTCCGGTCGTGCGGGCTCGTTGAAGACGTCGTCATCGAGCCCGACCTCGAAGCCGATCCCTTCGGCGCCGTGCAGCGGCCCGGGTCCGAGGAAGAAATGCCGCGGCTGGCAGATCCACATGACGCGTCGGAACCGCTCGACGCGCGGGCGCGGGCCTACCTGCACGTCAACTGCGCCGGCTGCCACCGGTTTGGCGGCGGGAGCGTGCCGCACGTGCACCTCGATGCGGAGGTCGCCACCGCCGACCTCGACGTGCTTGGCATGCGGCCCGCCCGCGGCGACTTCGCGATCCCCGAGGCCCGCGTGATCACCCCGGGCGAGCCGCGCCGCTCGACGCTCTGGTATCGGATGGCGACGACCGGCCCCGGCCGCATGCCGCACATCGGCGCCGAGCTCGTCGACGAGCACGGCCTTTCCCTTGTGCGGGAATGGATCGCATCCCTGCCGGCCGATTCGGCGTGCCGGCGGCTCGTCGCCCGACTCGCAGCGCTCGATGAGCCGGCGGTGCTCGCGCTGGAGAGCGCCGACGCGCCGCGGGAGCGGTGGCAGATCGGCCGAACGATCGCCGCCAAAGCCGGCCGGAAACAGCCCACCGCCGCCGATCTTTCGCTGGCGGACACGGAGCGACTCGACAGGGTCGCCGCGCGGGCAGACGCCCGGCATGACGAACGGCACCGGCTGCTCGCCGAGTTGCTCGGATCGACGACTGCCGCGGCGGCGCTCGCCGACGCAGTGGCCGACGATCGTCTGCCCGCGGCCACCCGCATGCTCGTGCTCGACGCCGCGGCCACGGCCGATCCGGTCGTCTCCGGCTTGTTCGAACGGTTTCTGCCGCCCGATCGCCGGGTGCAGCGGTTGGGGACGGCCATCGATCCCAAGACGCTCCTCGCGGTGGTCGGCGACGCCGCCCGCGGGAGGAAGCTCTTCGCCGAGTCGGCCGCGATGCAATGCCGCAGCTGCCACGCCGTCGGCGGCCAGGGAGGCGCGGTCGGCCCGGCGCTCGATCGCGTCGGAGCCAGGCTCGACCGGCGGCAGATTCTGGAGAGCCTGCTCGAGCCCTCGAAGACGATCGCCCCCGAATACCGCACCTGGGCGGCCGTCACGGACGATGGCAGGAGCGTGACCGGCCTCCTCGTCAAACGCACCGACGACGAAGTCTCCATCATCGATGCCGCCGGCAAGCGGACCGATCTCCCCGCCGCGACGATCGACCAGCTCGATCCCCTCCCCACCTCGCTGATGCCCGAGCACCTGCTTCGCGAACTCACGGCTGCCCAGGCCGCCGACCTCCTCGCCTATCTGGAGTCGCTGCGGTAGACGTCTACGACCCACGCGAGCACCGGAACGCCCACGAGGCTCACAAGTCGCTCGGCAGCCGGGAGACCGTTGCGGAAGTGTCATTGGCCGGGCTATGCTTCACCGAGGCAAACGGCCCGATCGAGTTCAGCCCAAAAAACGAACCATATTTCGGTCGGGGACTGAAAACGTTGGCTTACGAGGCGTTGAGATTGGTAGACTCCGATCCCAACGGGGCTCCGCACGCGGCGGGCGGATGAAAGGTTCGTGCGACAGGCTCAAGAGTGGGAACAATGAAAGTGGGCACAGTGAAGATGTCGAATCAAAACTTGGGAATGGATGCGGTGAAGGTCTTGTTCGCCATGGCGGCGATGGCGTTCATGGCATGTGCGGGGCTCGTGCGGGCTGAGGACACGGCGGCGGCCAAGCCGGCGATGGAGGAGCCCCAGGCCGTCCGCCGTTTCTACGTCCTCGAGGGAGCCAATCCGGACGACAGCAAGACCGTATTGAACTACTCTGGCGAGCGCCAGAAGACGAAGAAGAGTGCCGTCGAGGTCAAGATTCTCCGGGGAAAGGAGGCTCTCGATTTCGCCAAGCGCGTCGGAGGAGTGCAAACTCCCGCCCTTGTAGCCGCTGTTCGCGGCGTTCTCCTTGGCTCGCTGCCGTTACCCGCGACGCCCGAGGCCGTGGCGAAGTTCATCGAGACCGACCGGCCCGCCGCGGTGATCCTGGAATGCGGCGAGAAAGGTGCCAATTCCCCGGCGTCCGAAGACGGCCAGCCCATCTTCTACGGTCAGGTGACAGCCACCGACGCGACCAAGGTTCAGTCCTCTCCGCAGGATCGCAACCTTCTCAAACCGGGCTACAACCACACAACCGGCACACTGCTCTACGAACTGACGCAGAAGATCGAGCCGGGACAATACGACGTGTGGACCCTCTTTGCCATCGGCGGAAATGACTGGCAGGGAGTCACCGTTCGAGCGGGCGCCGACACCAACCACATGCAGACCCGCGCGGAGTTCGGCCACCCGATGGCTTCCTGGGCGAAGACTTGGCGGAAGGGCGCGCCATTGATTCTTAATACCCAGGACCGTTTCATCGAGATCACGGTCAAGGGCATGCATTCCGACCAGACGATCCTCGACGACTTCATGCTCGTTCTGCAGGGGCGGCTGCCGGCGGGCATGACGGCCGAAAGTGGCGTCCGGCGCACCAAGGTGGAAGGCCTCAAGGCCGCCGCGCCCAAGTGGCAGGCCTGGATCCTGGAGGGCGACAAGGCCGCGGATTCCGACCCCTTTTATGAAAGGATCGCCGGACTGCCCGACACGGTGCGATCCACCTGCTCCGCCTCCGTCTTCCTGGGCAAGCAAGCGGAGGAACTGGCCCGTCGAATAGGAATCGCTCATCGCCCGGCCCTGGTTGTGCTGGACGACCGTTATGCGCTGCGGGGCGCTCTGGCGGCGCCCGCGACTCCGGCGCAGGTCAAAGCATTCCTCGCTTCCGCCACGGGCGCCGGCCCGGCTCCCGGCCCGTTCCCCGTCAGGCCGGCCGTAAAACAGGCTGCGTCGAAGCCGGTCAGCGGCGGAGTCATCCCGGAATGGCTCACCGTGAGCGGGTGGGCCGGGCCTGCCGGGCTTTCACTTTGGGGGCTTGAAGCCGAATCGCGCACCCAGCCAAATCCCGGCGACCCCTGCGCGGTCTCGCAGTTCGACAATACGCAGCGCACGAAGTGGTTCGCGAATGCTGCGTCCGACAAGGGCCTGGTCGTGATCGAACCGAAATCGGGCGACTCTACCTGGGCCTGCGGCGTGGGCTATGCCCATGTCTATCTTGATGCCGAGAAGGACGTGGACTGCACGCTGCGTCTGGGGCACACAGGGATCTTAGCGCAGGGGTGGCTCGACGGCCAGGGACTGGCCTTCGAGCAGGACCCGGCGCCGCCAGCGGAATTTGCGCAATTGCAGACGTTCCAGTCGCGCGCCGGCGAAACGGCGGTGGGCGTCACGGACCAGGGCACCAAGATCCAGGTTCAGCTCGGGCAGAGCAGAGGTCCGCAGACCGCGCCGCTGAGCTTGAAGGCGGGTCGGCATCGCCTGTTGATCAGGCTGGTCACGCAGCAGCCGGGCGGCCAGGTCTTCGCCTTCGGGGCCCGACTCGCGGATGCCGATGGAAAACCGCCCGTGGGAATCCAGGCCCGGCTCAGCGATCCGGACTGCGCCTTGGACGTCCAGGCCGAAGCACGGCGGCTGAGTTCCAGAGTGACGGTTGATGCTCCGGCGAACCTGCCGCATGAAGGGGATTCACTGAAGCTGAAATTCGACCTGCGGCTCGAGGGCAGCACCGACCTGCCGGTCTTGCCCTTTGACGCCCGGCTGGTGCTGAAGATCACGGATTACGACGGCAAGGAAGTGTTGCGCCGCGAAGTCACCCGTCAGTTCCCCGGTGTGGCCGAGCTCGATCTGGGAAAGGCGCCGGAACGCGGTTACTACGCGATCTTGCCGACGCTGTACGCGCCAGACGGCAAGCTGATCATGAACTGTGTTCCCGACGGATTCAGTGTGATCGGCGGCACGGCCAGCCAGTTCGCCCGCAAGGAACAGAAGAAGATGGCGGTCTGCTATTACTTCATGTACGACGAGAGCGAGGGGGCGACCTACAAGAAAGCGTTCCCCTGGATGACCCGCACGGGAATCTACCGGAACATCGGCTCCAGTCCCGAGTGGCCCCTCAAGCTGGCCGAAGCCGCGAAGGCCGACGGGCTTATTCTGACCATGGACTTCTGGGACACGCACAACAACTACACGCAGGAAAAGCGCGACACACTGGCGAAGGCCGCCGCCCCGTACACCCGCTGGTACAAGTCGTTTAATGAAGTGGAAAATAAATGGACTCCAGCGCAATTGGTCGCACGGACCAAAGGCGAATATGAGGCGGTGAAGGCCGCGCGGCCGGATGCTTTCTATGTAGGCTGTAGTTGGATCCGGCCGGGGAGCACCTGGTTCTCGGATTACCTCAAGCTCGGGTTGGACCAGTACGTGGACGGGTGGGACGTGCATGCCTATCCCCAGCGTCCGCCGGTATTGGGAGGAGGCCTGGGAAACGGCCCAAACGAGGCCGACTGGGGCATAGGGACGGCGTACGAACGGATCGGAAAGACCAACACCAAGCCCTTCTGGATGGGCGAGTGCGGCGCGCGGGCATCGCACGGCTGGGACGCCCGCCGCTGGCAGGCCGACACGGCGGCCAAGATGATCGCCTGCATCCTCAGCCGCAAGGACTTTCACTATATCGCCTTCCTGTGGCCCTGGCACGAGTCGCACACGGGGACGCACGCCGGCTCCAATGCCGGCGCCGGCGACATCCAAGTCTCCCATATGCCTGGCGAGGCGGCCTACTATACGGCCAGCGCGCTGATAGACGGCTTTGACTACACACGACTCGACATGGGGGCAGATATCCAGGCCGCGCGCTTCGGCGAGACGATCATGCTCTGGAGCACAGGCGCGGCGCGCGACGTTGCCGTGCCGCTCGACGGCAAGGGACCGTGGGTGGTCGTGGACGTCGTGGGCCGGGTGCGGGACTTGGCCGTCGGCAAAGACGGTCAGGCGACGGTCAAAGCCGACACCATGCCGCGCTATGTCCTGTCGCGGGCCGCCTACGAGCGGTTGACCGAGTAATCACATTTTTCCATTGACGGAATCAGTGCAATAACAGAAAGGACGGTTGGTATGATGGGAAAGCTTACAGAGAAAGAAGTCAAGAAAACAAAGGGATTGGTAGTTATGAAAATCAACCTATTTGCATGTCGTCTGATGATCGGGATTTTAGCAGGCACGGTATTCATGATTGGAAATGCGATGGCTCAGACGGTTTCATCGCCAGTCAAGCCTGATGCCAACAAGGCGGTTTCCGCACCCGCCGCCAAGGCGTCGTTGGTATTCCTGGGCGACAGCCTTACGGAAAACCACATTCACCCCCAAACGGCTTTTGACATACTGTCAAAGGCCGGAGCTGCGACAGAAAAATTCCGCTGCTATGCCTGGGGAGGGAAAACGGCCGGCGACCTGATCGGATTCATCGACGCCGGGAAAATTGATCTCTCGACAGACCCGAAGGCCGAAAATATTGCCGTCATCATGATTGGCACCAACGGATACAACATGGAAACCCTCAAGCAGTTGGTGGAAATCGTATCCAAGCGCGGATTTAAGGTGGTGGTGTTAACGACTCCACCACGGAGAGGACCAGATACCAACTCTGGTGCCGGAGGTCCGGGCTCGAATGCCGGCTACAACGGGTCTGTCCGCAGTGCCTACCCGGCCATGAAGCCCGGACTCCTCCAGCCTGTCCAAGTGCTGGACATCGTCCCTGCGCTTCTTGATCCGGATGTTCGGGCCGGCGAGTGGACCAATCCCAAGTACAATGGCGACAACGTGCACCTGAACAAGGATGGATATGTCCTGATCGGTGAGCAGGTGGGAAAGGGGCTGCTTGCGTCGCTTTCAGCAAAGCCCGACACAGCTAAATCAGAGACGCAAAAATGAACACAATCAAGTTCTGTCGGCAACTTCGGTTTCGGCACCACCCTCATGTTTCAGCAGCGGCCGCCGCCGATTGAGGTCGAAGAGCGGAAAAACCTCCATCAGACGAGGATGCCCTTCACGAGAAGGATAGCCCGGTCAATGGCACTTCCACAAGCGTTGCCCTACTGCTGAGCGACTCGTGAGCCGGTTGCTCCCGCCGCCCGGGCTTGCCCCGGCCCAGAAAACGGTTCCCGGATCGCCCGCGT
>Ga0114978_10002547_pt1 | contig 15004 bp, 12 predicted proteins | sample S_140212_EF_Meta_FD_87027 | JGI IMG/M metagenome (GOLD analysis project Ga0114978, IMG submission 87027) | Freshwater microbial communities from Lake Simoncouche, Canada to study carbon cycling - S_140212_EF_MetaG | ecosystem: Environmental > Aquatic > Freshwater > Lake | place: Lake... | reverse complement strand
TAAAAAGAATATGAGAAAAGGAATTTTGCTTTTGGGAGGTAATGGAACAAGGTTTTTGCCTGCCACCTCTATTATAAATAAACACTTAATTCCGATTATTGACAGGCCAATGTTTCACTATTCATTATCTACATTGATTTTGTCTGGCATAAACATCATTAACATGGTCAGTGATGAAAAGACTTTAACTTTGATTGAAAAATCAATGGGCAATGGTAATCAACTTGGTCTAAATTTATCTTATACTATTCAAAAAAAAGCAGCTGGTATACCAGAGGGCATAATGCTTAATAAAAAATTTATTGGAAAGTCTAATTTTGCACTTATGCTTGGTGATAATTTTTTTTATTCTTCCGATTTAAGTAAAAAACTGGAGATAATTAACAAATCAAAAAAAAATACAGTGGTGACTTATAGACTGACAAACCCTTCAGCTTTTGGGGTTTTGCTAAAAAAAAATGGAAGAATACAAAAAATTATTGAAAAACCAAAGAAATTTATTTCCGATATAGTTGTAACTGGTCTTTATTTTTATCAAAATGAAGTTTTAAATCTTTTAAGCAAACTAAAACCGTCCTCAAGAGGTGAGTTAGAAATATCAGATTTTAATAATTTAATTATAAATAAAAAAAAATTAGAAGATTATGAGCTTGGAAGAGGTTCTGTTTGGCTAGATTCTGGAACGCCAGAAAATCATCTCAAAACATCTGAGTTCGTTAGAATTATAGAAGAAAGAACAGGTAAAAAAATAGGATTACTTGAGGAAGTTTCATATCAAAAAAATATGATAAATAAAAAGAAGCTTAAAAATTTAATTAAAACCACGAGTAACAGCCAGTCAAATATAAGTTATATAAAAAAAATTATAAACAAAAAATAGTGAAAGAAACACTAACCCCAATAGCTATATTCTGTTTTAAAAGATTTGATTTGTTAAAAAAACTTTTAAATTCACTAAAAAAAAATAAAGAATGTAAAAAATCTATAGTATTCTTTTTTTTAGATAATGGAAAAAATAAACTAGAAAAAGAAAGCGTACAAAAAGTCCGTCAATTAATTAGTGATTGCAATTTTTTTAAAGAAAAAAAAATAATTTTGAGAAAAAACAATTATGGTCTAAAAAGAAATATATTAAGTGGTATAAATTATGTTTTTTCTAGACATAATAAAATTATAGTATTGGAAGATGATCTTGAGGTGTCAAAAAATTTTTTAAAAACTATAAATATTTTACTGAAGAAGTACAAAAATCACAAATCTATAAATACCGTATGTGGATATTCATTTATAAAAAGCAAAGATAAAGAAATTAATCAAAACTTTTTTCTAATGAAAAGACCAAGTTCTTGGGGTTGGGCTACCTGGAAACATAAATGGGTTGAAATAAATAATTCAAAAATTTGCAAATATTCCAAAGCTGAAGAATATGGTAATGATCTAAGCATAATGGCTATAAAAACAAAGAAGAAAATTCTAGATTCGTGGGCATATAACTGGACAATGAAACATATCTATCAAAAAAAATTTTGTATTTACCCAAAATTTTCAATGATTAAAAATAACGGATTTGATTCTAATGCAACAAATAATGTTTTTAGAAATAAAAAATTTTTTTCAAAAATATATAATAAAAATTTTAGAAACTACTTTTATCAAGAAGAAAATGATAAAATTAAATATTTGTCAAAATTAAATTATAATATGAACGTCATAATTTTTATATTTAAATTTTTTTATTTTAACTTATTCTATGAAAAATCAAAAAAAGTTAAGTAAATTTTTTACTTCTGTTTCAGAAGTTACAAACCTTTATTATAGAAAAAAATTTAACAAATATATCAATCGACAATTTAACATTTTAGATTTTGGTTGTGGTAGCGGTGAGTTACTAGAGTTAATTCAATGCAAATATAAAATTGGGGTTGAAATAAATAAAATTTCACAAAATAAATTAAAGAAAAAAAAAATAATATTTGTTTCTAAACTAAATGATATACAAAAAAAATTTGATACAATTTTTGCACTATCTGTAATAGATCATTTGCAAGATCCAATTTATTTTATAAAAAAATTAGCTAACAAACTTAAAAAAAATGGTCAATTAATAATAATTATTAGACACGATAGTAAAAATCAAAATCAAATGAACAGCTCATATAGAAGTCACTTGTACTCTTGGTCCTTACTATCTTTTAATAATTTACTAAATAGCATAAAGCTTAAAAGCTTTGATCATGGTATTGTTAAAATGACACTACCACCAGGTTTTATTTTTCTAAAAAAATTATTTAGTACAAAACATATGTTGTTTCTATCAAAATTATATTATTATTTTAATTTTAAAGACAGAAGATTTTATTTTGTATGCAAGAAAAAATAAAAATTTTAAAATTTATTTTTTTATCTGTAATAATAGTTTCGTTATTTACGTACAGAGATTTTTTATACAATGTGAAATTAATGCTTTTTCACTTCTACAATTATAAAATGCTACCTTTGGATCCGTATTATCAAATAATTTTGAAATACAGCGGACTAGGCAATGATCATTTTAGGTTTCCTTGGGAGTGGCGCGTTATTCCGAATATAATCAATTGGTTGGCATTTGAAATATTACCCTGCTTTAAACCCAGAGTGATACCTGATCAAATTAGTGATTCCACTTACTGTTCTATTTGGAGTATTAGCGTTGTCAACTTTATAGCTGGAATTTTTGCACAAGTATTGCTTTGCTACTATGCGTTTATAAAATTAAAAAGAGAAAAATACGAGTGCATATTCTTAATGTTCACTTCTTATTTTTTGATTAAATTTCTAGATCCTTTTGGTGTTGATAGAATTTCTTTTTTATTTTTAATTATTTTTCTTTTTTTCGAAAAATCGAAACTTTCGTATTTTTTTATAATCTTTTCAATTTTAGTAAATGATAAATGCTTGCTTTTTATAACCACCTACTATTTTTGCAAAACTATCGATTACAATAATTTAAAAAAAATTATACTAAATAAGAAATTTTTAATTTCATTATTAATTAGTATTTTATATTTATGTTACATATTCAAAATTATTAGGGATATAAATTCTGAGGAAGTATCTTATAACTATTTTAACTTCAATTCTTTAACAAATACTATTCTACCTTCTCTTATTGTAGTTTTTCCTTTTTTTGCAAACTTTCAAAATCGAAAAATATTACATGAGTTTAATCTAGACAAAAACCACATATATTTTATTTTAATTTTTTTTATATTGGGGTTGGTTGTTGGTGGACCGGGTAACACAGGAAGATATGTGGTTTTTGGGTCTCTATTATTTTTACCAATATTAAACTATCAAATACTTAAAATAATCAGAAATTTGCTATCCAATATAAATAAATAATGAATAAATTTTATTTTATTTTTCAAAATTTTTTTCAAAATAAATACACATTTTTTATACTATATCACTTAATTCATGCTAATATTTTTTTTGCCTTTATACAAAAAACTTTTTTTAAGTACTTTCGATATAAAAAACTTTTATTTTGTACTAATAATTTAAACATTCCATTTTCTCATTATTCTAGTTTTTTATTTAAAACTTATGAAATAAATGACAGAGTTATGATGGAAAAGTTTATTACAAAAAAAAATAAATGCATAATTGTTGGAACGGGAATTGGGTTTACAACAGTGTTAGCTTATCAGCTAAGCAAAAATAAAGTTTTAAGCTTAGAAATAGACGAAAGATTAAAAAGTATAATTGAAAAAAATTTTTCGTTAAATAAGATAAAGTACGAATTAATTTTCAAAAATATTTCTTTTAACAAAAAAAAATTAAAAAGTTATTTTAAATTAAAAGATAATTTTTTAGAAAATAACAAAAATGATAAATATGGAAAAAAAATTATTGTTGATAATATATATTATAAAGATTTAAAATTGTCAGAATATAATACGATGATTATTGATGCAGAAGGTTATGAATTTGAAATATTAACAAAAGTTAAAAAACTTAAATCAATTAAAAATATTTTTTTTGAGTTGCACCCAAAAATTTTATCTAAGGATCAACAAAAAAAATTATTTCGATCATTGTTTGAAAGTGGATATGTTAAGCAATTAGATTTTTTAAACACTTTTTTTTATAAGAAAATTTAAATCTTTATTTTTGCATACTGTATTAATATAATTATTAAATGGTTGAATTATCTATTGTTATACCTTGCCTAAATGAAGAGGAAACCATTGGTATTTGTTTAAAAAAAGCATGTACAACATTGGACAATAATCAGGTTGATTACGAAGTTATTGTCGCTGATAATAATAGCACTGATAGATCCATTGAAATTAGTTCAAAATTTCAGAAAGTGAAAATAATAAGTGTTGAAACAAAAGGATATGGGGCGACTCTTCAGGCTGGCATTGCCCAAGCATCTGGAAAATATGTGCTAATGGCTGATGCTGACGATAGTTATGATTTTAACGATGTAATGAAATTTTTGCAAAAACTGAGGGAAGGTTTTGAATTGGTTCAAGGATGCAGATTTCCCTCTGGAGGTGGAATTATTATGCCTGGCGCAATGCCTTTATCCCATAGAATTTTTGGAAATCCATTTTTAAGCCAACTAACAAGATTGCTTTACAATGTACCTTTTAAAGACATTTACTGTGGAATGAGGGCATTTAAAAAAACAACTTATTTAAAATCTACTTATTTTTCCATCGGTATGGTTTTTGCTGTAGAAAATTTAATCAAACTTACTATTGTTGGAGCAAAAGTTTGTGAAGTTCCAATTACCTTGCACAAGGACAAGAGAGTTAAGGGTAAAAGTCATCTTAATACAATTAACGATGGTCTAAAAACATTGAAATTACTCTTAATTTGCAATCCTAAATGGCTGTACTTTTATCCAGCTTTAATAATTATGCCTTATCTTTTTGCGGAAATTTACACTAGTTACAACATCACAGTTCATAAAGATTTACTATTTGACAATATTTTAATTAATTTTTTTAGTATTTTTGCAATGTCCACAACTATTTTACAGTTAATTACTCTTGGGGTATTTTCAACTCTAATGTCAAGTCAGCTTGGGATAATAAAAAAAAATTTTATTATTAAATTATTAACTATTTTCAATTTAAAGAAAGTCTTAACTATTCTTTTTGTATTTATTGCACTATTTGCTTATTTGGTATTTAAGATTTCCGAGGAACAAATAAGAAATATTTACTACATTTTTTATACATTTTTATTTGGCTCGTTTGTAATTCAATCTATCTTTAACTGTTTATTTATTTCTTTGCTAGAATTGAATGATGCAAATAAAAAAGTTTCTCAAGACAAATCTATTTAGTATCTTTTTAATTTTCTACTAAGTTTCTGCATTTAAGTTAATAAATTTTATAATACGGATTATTAAACACAGCTTTATGAATAACAATAATAATAGTGCGATAGGTTTTGGTGCAATCCTAAATTTCTCTTTAGAAATTATAGCAAAATATTTATATTTTAGAATTTCGTCTATCTCTCGTTAAATTAATCATAATAATCTTTATTATTTTAGTCTTAAATGAATGATAACTATGTATTTTATAATCACATAAATTATTGCAGATTAGTAAACTCATTGAAATTTTTATGTAAGGAAGTCTATTATAAATAATTATGGGAACATTGAATATTATAATAATGACACTATAATTATAAAAATCTATACTAATTTATCAATTACAATCTTGTTAATTTACCATTTTTTAATTCATAAATTTTATCAAATTTATCTAAAAAACTTTTATCATGTAGTGCAAAAATAATTGTTTTATTCTCGAGTTGTAAAAAAATATTTTCAACCAAAATAAGTTTTGTCTTCTGGTCAAGAGCATTAACTGACTCGTCAAAAATAATAAGATCCTTATTTTCGTAAAAACCTCTTGCTAAATTAATTCTTTGTCTTTGACCGCCAGAGAATTTTTTTCCAACCTCACCAACGTTTGAAGAAAAAAAATCCTTTTTTTCTTTCATTAATTTATTTAATAAAGAAAACTTTATTGAATGAATTAATTTATCTTTGTTAAAATCTTCACCAAAAGAAATGTTTTCTGCAATAGTTCCATCCAAAAGACTTAGGTCTTGCTGAACGTAAGTTAAATTTAATTTTTGATTTCTAGGATTAAAGATTAATTTTTTATCTATTATAATTGAACCATTTGTAGGATTTAATAAACCTGAAATAATATCTAGCAATGTTGATTTACCAGATCCAGATTCCCCTAAAAAACAAATCTTCTCACCTTTATTAATTTTTAAATTAATATTTTTTAGCAAAATATTTTTGGATTTTTTATAAGAAAAACTTAAATTTTTAAGAAAAATTTCTTTTTCAAAAATTACATCGATTTTATTTAAAAAATTTCTATTTTTGATTTTATCTAGATTTTTAAATTCTTTAACTACTATATCTGTTGACGGTTTAGAGAATTTTACCTGTCCTATGTTATGCATAACTCTATTTATTGCTGGTAATATTCTAATAATGGCCGCTACTAAAATGCCTAAAGATAAAAAAATTGTAGATAAATCTATGTTTTTGTTGATATTAAAAATAATCCATAAAAAAATAAAAGCCAACCCAACAAATTCAAAAAAAGGTCTAGAAACAACTTGAATAAAGTTAAAGTTTGCAAAAGTAAACTCATAATTAGTAACGTAATCACTAAATTTTTTTAAAAAAAAATTTTCTTTATTGCCTGATTTGATTAATTTTAAATTACTAAAGAAATTTTTTGCGATAAAAAACTTTCTTTCATCAACCTCACTTCTAGTAAGTGCAGCTTTTTCAATTTTTTTTTTTATCAAAAAATAAAAAAATATTGAAATGGGAAAAATATAAATAATAAATAATATGATTAAGTTGGTTTCTTTGAAGAAAAGAAAAAAAACTATTAATAAAATAATTAATAATTCGATAATTAAATTTATTCCAGATAGTATAAGCCTATCACAAAATTCTCCAACTTCTATTAACAAGTCTCTTAATAAAAAAGAAGAATTGCTATTTTTAAAAAAAATATAATCCTTTGATGCATAAGAATAAAAAAATTTCGATGATATAAATATTTTTATTTTAGCAGAAAAATTAATAGTTATTTTATTTAATATCACATAAATTAAATATTTTAGGCATAATATTAAAAAAAATGACATAATAATTAATTTTAAAAAATCTTTTTCGCCCATATCCTTTACAAATGATAAAAGTGAAAAATTTTGTATTAAGTAAATTGAAAAGTTTTCAAAATCTCTAATAGTATTGAAGATAGGTATTAACATGCCTATTCCAAAAACTTCGAAAACAGCGTTTATTATTGATAAAAAAATAATTACAAAAAAATTAAACTTTAATTTTCTTGGCAATTTTGTAAAAACATATAGTAATGAATTCATATATTGCTTACTTTATTTTTGTAAATTTTTTAGACTTAGAATTAAGCTATAATTTATTTATATTGTGAATATAAATTTTTTCAATTAAATAAATATTTTATTTGCGACAATATAAATTTATAAAAAAATATTTTATGGTATTTAAATTTATTTAAAATTTATTTACTTGAAAATAAAATAAAATTATTATGCTTAATTATTTAAAAAAAATTTTCAATTATTTTAAACTATCAGAAGATAAGATAATAATAAACAATCTAATTAACAAGCACTTACCTAGAAAAAAAGTAAATTATAATACTTCACAAAATTTATTTGGTAATTATAAAAAAGAATTTATAAACCCATACTTAAATAATATTTTACCACTTGCTTTAAAAAAAATAAAAATAACCAATGATTTTCCAAAAATCTTAGATCTTGGGTGCGGCTTTGGCCCAATGTGTCTGGCATCAATAATATATAGAGAATTTTGGTTAAAAAAAAAATTAAACGATGATGTTTACTATGTTGGTCTTGATACTAGAGAAGACAGCATAAACTATAATAAAAAAAATTTTGAAGAATATAAGGAAATAATTTTTATACATCACAAAGTATCTAATTTAAAAGTTGATTATGTTGGAGATTTTAATAAACATAAGCTAAGAGCGCCAAATTACATGAGTACGCAAGAAATTAGCGATGGAAAAGAGGGTAACTATCAGTTACCTTTTTTATTTAAAGCAGACATTCAATGGTCTAACAGTCTTATTACGCATGTCACCCCTCAAGCTCTTGATAATATTCTAAAATTTACTTTCGAGCATCTTAATGAAAATGGTGTTTCTTTAAATACATGTAATGTCATTGATCCAGAAAGTTTATATTTAATGAAAATGGGAATGGCTGATCGAAATCTTAAATACGATTTTGGACCTTTTATGACTTATCATAATACTAATCCATTACTAAATACTGCATACAAAATAGATTATTTAAATAAGGCATATGAGAAAAATAAATTAAAAATTATTGAAGTAATACCAGGAAGATGGCGGCACTTAAATAACAAAAATATAAAAAATTATCAAAACAATATCTATTTAGATACTATCGTTGCAAAAAAAATTATATAAAGAAAGAAAGAAAGAAAGAAAGAAAGAAAGAAAGAAAGAAAGAAATAATTAATTTTACAAACTAATTTTTCTATATTGATCTTACACTTTTTATTTCAAATGACAGTTCTTTTGAATAAGCCTTAAGCTCAAATTCTAAAAAATTATTTCTTTGTTCTTTAATTTCAAATTTTATAACTGAATTTCCAGGATGAATATTTTTTTTATTACTTTCATTTAATAATGTTAAAGTAGTGAAAGAATTGGAGGTTATCTCTAATGTTATTTCTTTCTTTTGATAAAGATTTAAAGCTATACAAAAAAAAGTTTCATTTACGTAAAGTTTGCCAGTACTAATAGCTTTTTTAAATCCTCTGTAGAAATAAGGAAAATAAGAAGAATCGTCAGAATAAATTTCATCCTTAGCCAAAAATTCAAAACGTTTTTTTAACAATTTTGAAGGGTTGCCGACTACAACTGAATAGGGTTCTAGATTCGTTACAACATTTGTATTTGCGCCAATAACACACCCTCTCCCAATATTAATACCGGGCTTAATAAAAACATTAATACCAATAAAACAATCTTCATTAATTACAACTTCTTTTGAAATACTTGGTATTTCATCTTGATCAATAATTAATTGTGATGAATTCTTTGCAAATTTATGAGAAAAAGAAGAAACATATAAATTTGGTCCAATTACACAATTACTTAAGATTTTTACATCTCCAAAAATATTTGCTCTGGATTGTATGGAGGTTTTTTCTCCTATTAATATATGCTTATATGAGTTTATTTCTGAGTCTTTTCCGATAAAAACATAATTACCGACAAACAGTGAAGATTTTTCTTGCACACGAATAACACACCCTCTCTCTATAGAAATATTTGTTCCCAAAGAAATTTGACCTTCATTATACAATTTTAGATCAAACTTAATTTTGTTATGACTACTTTTAATTAAAAAAAAAAACTTTTTTAATTGATTTAATATTATTGAAAAAAAATTCATTTTATCACTTAAATAAAGAAAAGGTGTGGTTAAATTTATTTTTTACATCCATCAACTCTTGACTTATAGATTGGGGAAGTTGAAAATCACCAATTGCGCCCCCAAAAGCACTTGAGGCGTACTGAACTTGAATCAGAAATCTATGATCTTTAATTAAGTTTTTACCCTTGTGTAGACCACGAGTATCTTCAATCAGTAATGATCCTTTTTTTGCTACAATTTCGACTATATCCTGATTTAAGTACAGTTTATTAATTTCCTCATCGGACAATCTTTCATATCCTTTTTTTCTTAATGACCAATTTATGCCATTGTTTTTATGAGATCCTTTTACAAAACAATGGGCTCCATTGTGGGATTCACAGTCTGTTAGAAAGAAAAAAAACTTTAACCATTTGGGTCTTTCAAGATCAAAATGCCACCACTGAGCGGCTTTTTTATCAGGACCAGTTGTTGGAAAGCTCCACCAAGATGATATGTTGTCTATTATAGGATATGATTTGAGATATGATTGAGCAAAACTTATAAATGAAGCATCAAATAAAATTTTTTGGAATAATTTATTATTTATTATATCTTGAGATGAATAGTAAAATTTAACAGATTTCGGATATTTTATATCTATTCTTTGTTTTTTTGATTTTAGCTCTTTATCACTTGTATAGAATCCTTCAATTTCTTTAAAATCTTTAACCAGGCTATCAACTTGATCGATTGTCAAAATATTATTTAAAATAATATAACCATTATTTTTTAAAATTTCTTGATATTCAAACAAAGTTTTTGTATCATATTTTGACATCAAACCTTCATTGCAAGAATTAGTAAAAGGCTTTTTTGATACAAAAAAATTTATTATATCATTAGATATTCCTCCTGTTAAATAAAAAAGACGAAGCATACAACTATATGATCTCGGTGAATTCCTTCTTTTTATTAATTTAAAAAAAAATAAATCATTTAAAAAAAAGAAAAAGTCAAAAAAATAATTTATAGTTTTATATATCTTTCTGAATATAGTTTTCATATTTCCCAACGAATTCTTCCAGTCCTTTACTTGTGCTGAAATCAATAGATTTTAAATCTATATTTCTTGCAGTGTTTTCATAAGAATCCATATTATAATGATAATAAAGGTAATTATAGATTAATAAATCTTTTTTTGTGTAATTTGGTTTTTTAATTTTTTTCACATTGAGCAAATTATATCTATATTGATACTTATTATCTGCATGTATTGTAAAATTAAAATCAATGCCAGGATATACACCGCAAGATAATGCTTTTATTCCGTGATAAGCTAGCTCAAATAAAACTGTGCCGTTACCAGATATTCCAAACTTAATCTTTTTAAAAATAATTTTATTTGGAAAGTTTTTATCAAGCCAAATTATATCGGGATATTTTTTTTTTAATCTTTCGTAAATAATAATACTATCTACGGAATTATGCCAACTATTTGGATGTGGTTTGATTGCTATTTTCAATTTATACTTTTTAATGATGTTGAGAGTATAAAGTGTCCAAATGTAGAAATCATCAAAAGCTAACTTTCCCCAACAATGAGGACTGTCATAAAAATCCTGAAGAAACATAACTCCATCTATTTCATCAAGTATTTTTAAATTTAAATTTGAATTTTTTTTTAAATTATATGGATCTGTTCCCATGTATGAAAAATATGATTTTTTAACAATTTTTGAAAACCTATAATTTAAATCTAGCTGAGAAAAATGCAAAAATTTTTTATTTTTTTTAATTATATCTTTTTTATTTTTGTATTGGGAAAAATCCTCAGAATGTCTTGTGTCATTTTTTGATATTTTTTTATTGTACTGACTCGTATTTTGTCCCGAAAATACTTTCACTTTTTTTTTTAAAAAAAATCTAACTGGTAAACCATGATGAATATACGTTGTAAAGCTTGTAAAAAAAATTTTAAATTGATATTTTTTATACAACTTATCTAATTTCAAAAGAATTAAATTTGAACAAATTATTAATTTGTGTAAAAAATAATCTTTCATTAATAATGTGGGCTGCACTCTAAATCTTAAATAAGTATCATATAAGATATCTCCAATATTAATTCCCTTAATATTAAAATTAAAAAAATTTTTTTTATTAAGAAAATGTTTAAACTTATTTATTTGAAACTTTCTCTTAGCAAATAAAGGAATATTTATTTTTTCAAAAGTTTGTATGCCTATTGCTTTATAAAGTTTTTTCCATTTATAGAAAATGATGGTGTCAAATAATCTATTATAAACTTCATGTAAAAACTCTAGTGCAAAATATCTCCTTCGAACAGGTCTCTGAAAATAGGGCCACAAACCTATCGGGTGATAAGATGAAAAAAAATCTTCAGAAAGTAGTGTTTTATAATAAGCTAAATAGTAATATTCTGATGGTGTTTGAATTAATATAAATTTTTTCTTTCTAGGATTTTTTTTAAAATTACCGTTTGTTTTAGAGCAAGAATTAATAAAAAAAGTTTCATTTTTATCTAAGAAAAAAGATTTAAGCAAAAAACGAGCATGTTTAAGAAAATGTTTAATCATAAATCAACTATGTGCTAGAATATAATACTTTATTTTTTTTAATAAAACTTAATATTTTTAATACAATTTTATTGCTTTTTGAATTTTGTGTTTATTTTTTTTTAAGATTTTTAATTAATAATAAATTGAGATGACTAAACTTTATAATAATTTCTGTACCACTCAATAAACTTTTTTATACCCTGGGATACACTTACCGTAGGTTTATAATTAATATATTTTTTTGTGTCACTAATATCAGCTAACGTTTCCTTAACATCTCCTTTTTGTAAATTTAAAAATTTTATTTTAGCTTTTATTCCTAAGTTTTTTTCTATAGCGATTATAAATTTCATTAAGGGAACTTTATTTTGTTTTCCTAAATTTAATATTTTGAATGGACAGTCGCCGGATGATAGGTCAGGATTTTTATAATTCCAATTATTTTTCTTTGTTGGAATTTTTTTTACTGCTTTAAATATTCCATCTACAATATCATCTATATACGTAAAATCTCTGCTATGATTGCCGTGGTTAAAAACATTAATATATTTTCCTGCTAGCATATTTTTAACAAACAAAAATAAAGACATATCAGGCCTACCCCAAGGTCCATAAACTGTAAAAAATCTCAGAATTGTTATGGGTAATTTATGTATAGCGCTGTATGAATGAGCCATTATTTCATTTGATCTTTTTGTTGCTGCATAAAATTGAATTGGGTGGTCTGCCGGAGAAATTGTCCTGAATGGTAAAGACTTACTTGCGCCATAAACACTGCTAGTGCTTGCTGAAATCAAATGTTTAATTTTATATTTATTACTCAGTTCTAATAAATTGAAAAACCCCTCTAAATTATTTTTAAAATAAGATTTTGGATTTACTAAAGAATAACGAACACCAGCTTGAGCTGCTAAATTTATCACAATATCTATTTTATTTTTCCTAAAAAATTTATCGAGTTCCTTGTATTTGCATAAATTTAATTTCTTAAAAAAAAAATTTTTGTTCTTATTTAATTTTTGCAAAGAGTTTATACGATCAATTTTTAAATTTTTATTATAATAATTATTTAATGAGTCTACTCCAAAAACTACGTGGGTTTTGTGATTAATGAATTTTTTAGCAGTGTGATACCCGATAAATCCAGCTGAACCAGTTATCAAAATTTTCATATCTTTCTTCTAGTAGATGCAAAAATTTTATACTTATTTGATGTTTTTAACATATTTGGAATATCTGTAACTGCTAATCGAGATATTCCAATTATATTACTTATGAAAATCTTTGAAAATAAATAAAAATGATCTAATCTAACGTTTTTCATATTGTTTTATAAGAATTTTCTAAAAAAATTTTTATATTAATAACATTAAAAATAAATTTTTTTGTATAAGATTAATTATTTTTATTATTTAACGAATTAATAACTAATTTCATATCTACATAATCGCACATTGTTTTATCTCCTAAAAAAAAATCTCTTATATTTTTTTTATTCTCATTTTTAAGATAAATGTCTAATGACGCATTAAAACCTTGTTTTTGTTTATTGTTATATACATCCTTATGAATTTCATCAACAAAGGTGCTTCTTAATATATATTTTAAAAATCCATCTTTAATTAAGTGTTCTGAGGGCACAGAATACATAAGCTCTAAGAGATTTTTATTAAGATATGGTGATCGATTCTCTATTGAATACTGCATGCAATTTAAGTCTTCATGTCTCAATGCTGGTGGTGTAATTTCATAAAAAAGTTCATTCAGCATTCTATTTCTTAAAAGATCTCTACAAAAAAAATGTTCTTCAAACTTATGATTTATTTTAAATCTAGCAAATTTATAATTTTGCCTCCAATGATCATAGATCGTTTCCCTATCATTGGGATTGTTTATATATTTAAGCGGATTTTTAAGTTCATTATTTTTTAAAAATGGCAATATACCTTTTTTCCATTCCTGCAAGGAAACCTGCAAATATTTTTTATTTTTTAATTGACTCAAAAATTGAGGGTAATGATCATAATATCCAGTGAATAATTCGTCGGCTCCCGTTCCGGACAATACCACTTTGAAACCTAATTCTGAAATATGTTTCATCAAAGAATTCTGAGCAAAATAAGTTATCGTGGATATAGGTTGATTCTGATATTTAATTACAGAAGTTAAATTTTTAAAAAAATTTTTATAATCGATTTTCAAGAAGTTATTTTGAATTTTTAAAAATTTCTCTGTTTTGTTAATTAAATCTTTTTCATTATACTCCCCCTTATCAATCAAAGAAAAGCTTGTTAAATCTTTGCAATGCAGAGATTTTTTTAACAAACCAATTAGAACTGATGAATCGATTCCACCGCTAAGAGATAAAGCTATCGGGACATCTGAATTCAAGCGGTCACTTAAGCTCTTCTTTAGAATAAAATATACTTTTTCCTTAATCTCATTTAGACTAGAAAAAAATTTAGGTCTAAATTGAGGTTTCCAATATTTTTTAATTTGAAAATTATTATTTAAATTAGTATCAATAAACGAAGAGCTTTCTAAAGAATATATATTGTTAAAATAAGTTTCATTATTTTTATGAATACTTTTATATCCGAAAACTAGATTTTTTTTTATTAAGTTTTGATTAACAGAACAATTTAAATTTAATAAATTCTGTATATATTTAACTTCGGAACCAAAATATAACTCTTGATTATTTCTAAAAAAAAAAAGTGGTTTCTCACCAAATCTATCACGACATATAAAAAGAGATTTTTTTTTTGGGTCCCAAATAGCAAATGACCACATTCCATCAAAATACTCTACACATTCTTTTCCGAATTCAATATAAGAATAAAGAAGAACTTCAGTGTCAGACTTGGTATAAAATTTATAGCCTTTTAAAATTAATTTCTCTTTAATCTCTTTGT